>Ga0070741_10011577_pt1 | contig 16243 bp, 14 predicted proteins | sample Coa_R1_4_FD_66440 | JGI IMG/M metagenome (GOLD analysis project Ga0070741, IMG submission 66440) | Surface soil microbial communities from Centralia Pennsylvania, which are recovering from an underground coalmine fire - Coalmine... | ecosystem: Environmental > Terrestrial > Soil > Unclassified ...
AGATTCGCTCGCATCTCCTGATGCGAGGACGAGCGATCGCCGAGTACGAAACATTTCCCTCGCCCGCTAGCCATAATGAAAAGCAGCGTCATCCCGAGGAGATTCGCTCGCATCTCCTGATGCGAGGACGAGCGATCGCCGAGTACGAAACATTTCCCTCGCCCGCTTGCCATAATGAAAAGCAGCGTCATCCCGAGAAGATTCGCTCGCATCTCCTGATGCGAGCGAACGACGAGGGATCTGCTTTTGCTTTTTCGCATATAAGAGCGGATCCGGCCTGCTACCGCCGGCCGCCACGCGGCGCTCAGTTTGCCTTGTCTTTCGCGGTTTGCTTCTCCAGCGACTCCAACTCGCGCGCCAGTTCTTCAGCCTGTTCTCGCAAACGGCGGATCTGCCCCGCCAATGCAGGCACTTGCTGCACCGCGGCCGTGGGCACCTGGTGAGGCGCGGGTGGAGCGTTTGCATTCGCCGCACTCACCGGGGCGGACGTGCCGGTTAGGTCCGCGAATGCTTCATCGAAAGTATCGCGATAGATCAGCCGGTCTCCCATCGCTAATACAATTTTCTTGAGCTGTGGCATGCGGGCTTCCGTGGCCTGAATGTAGATCGATTCCACGTAGAGGAAACCGCCCGTCACGGGCAGTGCGATAATATTTCCTCGCAACACATGCGAACCCTCCTGATTCCACAACGTCAAATCCTTGGAGATGTTCTGGTCCTGATCGACGCGAGATTCGATCTGCATGGGCCCGTACATCAGCTGCTGCTTCGATAGTTCGTAAAACCTCAGCTGCCCCAATCGATCCCCGTCGCAGCGCGCGGCCATCCAGCCGATCAGATTGTCTTTGCCGCGCGGGGTAAACGGAAGAATCAACAAATATTCCGGCTCCTTCTCGCCTGGCAAAGTGGCCACGATGTACGTGGGTTGAACGGGCTCGGGCTGGCCGGATTGGCCGAATAGGTTGCGCGCGATCTCCCAAACGTCTTCCTTGTTGTAAAAAACCTGAGGATCCCGCATGTGAAACGTGCGGTAGGCTTCCGCTTGCGCGCGGAAAAGCGCGGCGGGGTAGCGCGCATGCCTTCGTAGATCGGCGGGCATCGCCGACGCCGGCTGAAAGAGATTGGGAAAGAGCCGCTCATACACCTGAATGATCGGGTCGTCGGGATCAAAAACGTAGAGAGTGACTTTGCCATTATAAGCATCCACCGTCGCCTTGACGGCGTTGCGCATGTAGTTGGCGCCTTCATCGAGGCCCGCAACCGGCAGTGTGGCGGAATATGGGTGGGAGGATGAAGTGGTATACGCATCCGCCATCCAGACCAATCGGCCATCATCAGTGATCACCAGATACGGATCGTCATCCCAAAGCAGAAAATCCGCCACATGCTGCAGTCGATCCTTCACGTTGCGATGGATCATCATGCGGCTCTGCCCGGTAAGGTAACCTGTGAAAATGATGTTCGGCTCGCCTTCGGAAATTGCGGCCGCTGTTTTCAGGAAAACCGAGCCGATCGGAAATCCACCTGTGCCCTGATAGCTCGAGTATCGGTTTTGATCGCCTGAAGGATAGTCAAACTCCTCGCGTGCCGTATGAACGAACACCGGATCCTGGGTTTTTTCGCCATAATAGATTTCCGGCCGCTTCAGCTGAAAACCCGGCGACCGGATATCGGGAGGAGCGTTCTCCACCAGCAAAACAGGCAGGCCGTCCGCAGTGATCTTGTTTACGTCGGAAACAACCGCGCCAAATCCATGGGTATAGATGAACCGCGGATTGATCCAGCTCTCGCTCGCTTCAGCCGGTAATTGCCCGACGTCGATTTCGCGGCCGGAAACCAGCACCTGCTTGATATGGCCGTTGATGAAGTAGCGATCGACATCGGTATTGGGGAAGGTGTAATACGGGCGCAAAGCCTGAATTTGCGCGATCGTTGCGTTGTACGCCCGCAAATCCCACAGACGAATGTTATCCAGCAGCGCGGTATCTTCTGCGGGGTCGACCGTCTGTTGTGGAGAGGGAATAAACGGCTGCTCGGTGGCGTTGCGATTCAGACCAAAGGCGATTGTGGTCGCCTCAATATGACGCTCAATGTAAGGACGCTCGATGGAGATTTCGTTCGGTCGCACGTAGACGGCGCGGACAATGCCGGGAACGACCAATTGCAACACAAAGACGGAAACGACAAGAAGAATCGCGTTCTTATATTTCCCAAACCACGCCCACGGTACCGCGCCGACGGTCGCGACAATCAATAACCACCGCAGCGGCAACGTAATTTTCTCATCCAGGAAATCCGCCCCGGTCATGAAGGCATGCGCATTAAACAAAAGCTCGTAATTCCCCAGGAAAAACCAGCCGGCCAGCCCCAGCAGGATAATCACCGCAATGGTGCGCAGGAAACCGGTGCGGCCGGCGCCGGGCAGCAGCAGGCTGCGCGGTTCAAACTCAAAAGTGCCCGGCGTCCTTACCAGGCGGCGATCGCGCTCGAAACGGAACCGTTCGAATAGCTGCCAGCCGCGCGCCGTCGCCCAAAACACGATCGCGGAGAGAATCGCAAGGGCAAAGACAAATCCGAGCGCTTGCGAATAGAACGGCAGGCTGAACAGATAGAAAGGCAGCGCGCGCGAAAAGACGGGATCTTTCCAGGCGTTCGCCGCGACTGTGAGTCTGCGCGAACCAACAAACCGCATGATTGTCCAATAATCGATGGAGACCTGCGCAAACAGGATGGCAACCACAGCCAGCCCGACGGGCACAAGACGGGAGTAGACGGGGTAATCACGCCGGCGGACGCCGGCAAAGTGCAATCCTCGGCCGTGTGCGACCCATAACGCAACGAACGCGACGGCTGCGCCCACGGCAACAGGCCCAATCGCGTACCACAACATCTCACGCCAGGTACTCACCTGGCCGATTTCCTTCCACCAGTTGTAATCGATAATCAGGCTGGTCGTCGCCGGTATCGCCCAGAACAAAATAAGCGCGGCCAGAATTGCTAAACCGATTAGCTTGCGGCGCTGTGAGGGATCCATCGCATAAGACATTACTCCACAGCAGAGCCATAGGAAAGCGCTCGTCCGCCGCCGGCCTCCTATTCTATTTGGCGCTGAATGTGGTGTACTATCGCCTCAGCTGTCGTCGCTCGTTTGATCAATGACATCGGAACTGGAGCGAGGCAGATTTCTGGAACACACACTCGGGTTTCCACGTCTAAGGGACATCCAAAGGGGGGGGAATATGCGACAGTTCATCAGACTCGCTGTGTGGTGCATCCTGGGATTCGCTTTTGCTGGAACTGCTTCAGCACACCATTCCGTCCAAGCCGTTTTCGATATTCATAAAACTGTAACGGTGACCGGCACCATTGCAAAAGTCGAGTGGATCAATCCTCATTCCTATATAACCGTGAACGTGAAAGACGCCAACGGCAATGTCCAGAAGTGGGGCTTCGAGTTGGGTGCGCAAGCCTCCCTTCGCCGGGCGGGCCTGAGCAGGGCCGACCGCGGCGGCATGAAACCGGGAGACGAAGTCACCATCGTTGCCAACCCGGCGCGGGACGGTTCGACCAACGGCATCATGAAAGAATTGAAAATGGCCGACGGCCGCGACTTCAGATTCAATTACGACCCCAACGGCAACGCCGTTGGCGGTGATAGCAACTAATCGGAGCAGGTTAGGGCGACGGAGGTGTTCAACATGAGTTCTGCTCGATATTTAGGTCTGATTGCGCTGGCCGCTTCGCTTTGCTTGCTCCCCGCTGCTGGCTATTGTCAGGAAGGCGAGGAGGCGCCGGGCGGCGCGCCTCGCATGGATCATTCCGTCACCGTGCGGCCTCAGCCGAAAGGGGAAACCCCGCGCACGCCGGACGGCCACGTCGATTTCACGGGCGTATGGAACGGCATGGCCGACAATCTACTGGGCGTTCCCAACCAGATGCACAACGAAGGCATCGCCGTCGAAAATAACCATTCGACTTACGATGTGCTCACAGGCGCAAAGGTTGCGACTTGGCCGCTCGCGCGACCGAAACGCCAAAACAACGAGCAGAGCGAACGCGCCGCCACGCTTTTCCGCAGGATGGGCGCCAGCCGCCCGATCTACAAGCCCGAATATTGGGACATGGTGAAAGAGCTCGACGCAAACGCGAACGAGGAAGACCCTTCGAATAACTGCATGCCTGCCGGAGTTCCCCGCATGGGTAGCCCCTCTTATATCGGCCAATTCCCCAACTATTTCATCTTCATCTATCCTGGCCAGGGCGGCTTGATCGCCACGCAAACTGCCTACCGCATGATTCCCATCGATGGCCGCAAACACACGCCTTTGCAGGACCTCGACGGAACCTACAACGGAGAGGGAATCGCGCACTGGGAAGGCGACACCTTGGTGGTGGACTCCTGGGGTTTCGTTACCGCCACATGGTTCGACCAGCTCGGCGGCTATTTCCATAGCGAAAATATGCACGTGATCGAGCGCTTCCAACGGAACGGAAATACCCTGACCTGGACTGCAACAATCGACGACCCTGATGTGCTGCTCGAGCCTTGGACCACCACCCCTCGCATTCAACTGCTCAATCCAAACCCTAAGGCGATGCTGCCCGAATCATTACCTTGCAGCGAGAGAGACCTGGCTCACGCCGTCACCAAAGAGCACCACTAAACCCGTTCGTGCCCGGAAAGATCAATCGCCAGGAGGCGGCATGCCAAGAAATCAAAAGATCGTAGCAGCCCTGTTCGTTATGGCCTTCGCTGCGCTTGTGCTTCCAATTGTCAAAGCGCAAACCGCCGCGCCCGATGCGGCAAAGGTCATTAAAGCCGCCGCCGATGCTATGGGCATGCCTCGAACCGGGGGGCCCGGAGGCGCTTTGCTGCCGGAGGTCGACGTAATCAACCGAATGGAGTTCTGGGGCAGCGGCACTGTTCCTGCCGGCAACGGCGCGGCCGCTAAGGGCGATTATCACGTAGCGCTCGGCTACAATCCTCCGGCCATGCGCGTCGAAGTCGCACGCACCAATCCTGATGCTCATACGATCGAAACCGTGCGCGACACCTACGCCTGGAATGAATCCCAAATCGGAGCCGGGCTGGAACCAGGCCGCGGAACAGCTACGCCAGTCGCGAATGCCGTAAAGGCCCGCCTTCTTCAGCTCTGGATTCTGCCCTATGGTGTGGTCAAAGCTGCATACGCTGCCGGCGATCAGACGAAGCTCTCAACCGAGAACGGCGCAAACGTCCTCACGTTTCCGTTAAGCGGAGAGCTTGCGGGGATCACCCTTAAGGCGACCCTGGATGCAAAAAATTTCGTCACCAAAGTCGAAACTCAGACGGATAACCCTGCTCTGAGTAATCTTATGAGAACGGCAGAGTATTCCGATTACGCCGATCATGGCGACATCCTGACCGATATCAAGTCGCCCGGCCATATCACCATCAAACGGGGAGGCAATACCGTCCTCGACGTTCAGATCAAGAAATGGGATGCGAATAATCCTTACCTTGTCTTCCCTGTTCCGCAGAACGTTCGTAACGCAGCCGGGCAGGAATCGTCCAAGGTCGCTGAGAAATAGCTGGCGGCTCCAGAATTCCGATGATGCATTCAAAAAACTTTAGGAGGAGCAGTATGCGCAAAATCGCTGAAAAACTAACCTTTGGCCTCCCGATCGCCCTTGCCGCCTTTGCATGTTGCAGTCCCGCCAACGCCCAGCAGCAACCGCCCCCGCTCTCTGTGAAACCTCTGAATGGCGGAGTGTATTGGACTCAGGGAGGCGCAGGCGGAAACACAGGAATCATCGTTGGTAAAGACGGCGTGATCGTAGTCGATGCAAAGACTACGCCCGCGTCGGCCAAAGAGATGCTGGCCGAGATTGCCAAAATCACGCCCAAGCCGGTTACGACCGTTATTCTCACCCACAGCGATGGTGATCACGTCAACGGCTTGGCCGCGTTTCCAGCCGGCCTGACCATTATTTCTCAGGAAAATTGCAAGAAAGAGATGGAAGCTTCCGCGAATTCGCGGAATCCGGCTCCTCAAGACCGCCTGCCAACCAAGACCGTAGCCACCAAAGAAAATGTGACCATCAACGGCGTGAAGCTTACGCTCTTGCATTACGCTCCCGCACATACCAGCGGCGACCTCATGGTTTACTTGCCGGAGCAGAAGATCGTCTTCACCGGCGATATCATCGCCACCAATCAGCCCTATACTCTGATCCACGCCGAAAAGCACGGCTCGTCCGAAGGCTGGATTCAGACGGTCAAGGGCCTCACCAGCTTGAACGCCGACAGCTACGTTCCCGGCCACGGCGATCTGCAAACCAAGGCCCAGGTCCAGGAAAGGCTCGCCAGAGTGCAGGCCAGGCGCGATGAGATCAAGAAACTGGTCGCCCAGGGCAAGTCGCTCGACCAGATCAAAGAAGCGCTTGGCGAAAAAGATACGCCTGCAGCTCCCGGAGCGCCGCAATTCCCTTCGTACACAACCGTCGTTTATAACGAGCTGACAAAAAAGAGCTAGCGTCGAGAGTGACGCTCGCAGCTGGACCGCAATCGCGGGTTTTTGTCACGACCCCTGTTGGCTTGACTTACTGACGTTTAACCACCAGGGTGGGCGGCGGCGCGCCCTCGCCTGCCTTTTTGTCCGTGACCGTAAACAGCATTGTCGTAGAGCCGATCCGGAATTTCGACATATTCTTCAGTTCGGATTTGCGGATGCTCTTCTTGCCGACAAACGTCCCGTTTGTAGTTCCCAAATCGATCAAAACGGCCGTCGAGCCGTGCACTTCGATGGCGCAATGCTTCCGGGAAATCTCAGGATCGTATAGCACAATATCCGAGCCTGACCGGCCCAATATGACGCGCGGCTTGGTCAGCTTGAACACTTGTCCCCTTGCCGGCCCCTCGATCACCGCGAGTGCTACGGTTTGATCGGCGGGAATATGCGGAAGCTCAGGCGGGGCATTGATCACAAAACTCGAATTGCATTGCTGGCATTGCGCCTGCAATCTCGCCTGGCCCGCGAATTCCTGCTCTTTCACGGGGTACTGCGCGCCACAATGCGGGCATTCGGTAGTCATGGCTGCTTGAGCGAATGCTAACACGATGCGGCGGAACCGTCGGACCGCACACAGCAAACATCATTAACCGAGCGAACACATCAAATCCGAGTGAATTGCGGGCATCGTCATTCCGAGCCCTGCTCCCCAACACGCCGGTGTTGCTGCTCTTCCACGCGGGCGAGGAATCTGCCGTTTGAGGCTTTCGCGACGGAGTTTAGAAAAAATCTGCGGGCAATCTCGATCAACTGCGGCTAGCCCTCAATCTCCAATGAATTCTTAAGCAGCAGCCTGGCGCGCTCGGCCGAGGCTGAGCGCGGATTGAACTGAAACAATTCCGCCGTTACAGCCCAGAGACAATCTTCAAGTTCCGTAATTCGGCGCACAACCTCCGGCGCCGATAATTGAGCCTTGATGACGCGATCCACATCGAGCTCGCCGGGGATTTGCTCAACCTGTTCGGTTATGGCGGCGTCATCGGCATCCGCTCTTGAAGCCGGCCTGATAGGAATGATGTTGCTCACGACTCTCACCTCGTTTGTTTCACTCGTTTGTCCACTAATTAAGTATAGGCGAGGCGTCTCTGCAGAGGCCGGGCCAAATCATCGCCAGCTCCATTCTGGCTTTTGAAGCTGTGACGCGAGAGAGGCTATCTTCCCACCGTTAGCTGGCGGTGGAATCCACGCTCAATTTGAATTTTGCTTTGCGTCGGTACTGGCCGCGGACTTTTCCGCCGCGCGTGATCCGGCGAGCATGTTCACAATCCCGTTATTCCCCTCGCTGCAGGCATATTCAAACATTGGCCCGTCGGTGCGGTTCAGCGGAACGACGGCGGTCAAGGGTCTGGTCCAGGTCGCTGGGTCGTCGATGGTGAACTTATATTCAATCGAATTCTGATCGGTGCGCGTGAAGTATTCGGTAATCTTCAGCGTTTTCGCATTGGCACCCTGGTAAGTGGCTCCGGCGCGAAAATTTGTGGTCTCCACCACAAGGGTATTGCCTTCCCAGTGCCCGCGCGAATTCCCGTGCCAGCGGTGAATCTTCGATGACAGTTGCGGGCGGTCATCGAGAGGGATGATGCGGACTTCGCTATTCCACTCATATTCGATCATCACATAGCCGGGAGACTGAACGATGTGGAAGTCGCTGTTGTAATTGGCGGGGATGATGGGCGGCCCGCCAAACGAAAGGCAACGCACGCTCAAAGTCATGTCGGCGGGGCTATCGAAAAAGACTCCCGCCGCTTTCTCGGGATCGTCGGGAACGGGCGCCTTCATCGCGTCCCGCGCGCGCTGGCCTTCGGGCGTAAGCGGAGGAATTCTGCCGTCGGGCGGATCGACGATAAGCGAGGTGCGCGGGTTCGGCTTTACGCCGTTTTGCCACGCGCCCAGCGCATAGACCGTGGGATCGTATTCTGGCGTCTCCGCGGTTTTTCCGTAGGTGGTTTCGTAGGTTTTTTGCACGCCTTGTTTAAAGGCGTGCGACAGCTCTTCGTCGGTCAAAAATTCTCGATTTCCGAATTCTGCGGGCCGCTGCAGCGGCGTGAAGGTCAAATTTGTCCAATACCCCTGCAGATCGGGCTGGCCGTCCGGAGTATGCGGGGCGGCCCAGGTTTTCGTCCTCGCTTTTGCCCCGGCGGTAGCCGAATGCGTCTGTGCCGCGATGAAAAGCGGCGACAAGCAAAATATCAAAGCTAACGGGACTATTTTAGGGACCCGGAAACGCTGGCTCATGGGAAGATCCTTTCAACGGCCGGCGCCGCTGCCTTGCGTCCTGGATCGAAACGGGTGCTGAAGATGACGTTACGTCAGCGCCCCGGCAGCGTCAAGGCTGATTCCCGGCGGCCGCCGTGGACTGAAACGCGCCGGTAGCCATGCCCGCGCGCAGAAGCCGGCTCAGATTTGCCGCGCGATCTTGGGGCAGCATCAACCGGCGCGCGATCATGTCGTCCAAAGCTTTTTCAATCGCGGATGAGTAGGCGCTGAACGATGCATAGCGTTCCTCGATCGAAGGGCGCGGGTCGCCGGAAGCGATGCGTTCGGCTTTGGTTTTGGCGAACGGAATGTACTGACCGGCGGCTTCGCAGCCGTCGTTTGCCTGCGGGCCGGCGCGCAAGCCCCAGCCGGTGTAGGTCGCAAGCGGCACCGTGACATCGGGCAAGCGAACTCCGGCAATGTCGTTCCCGTCGGCATCGGTCTTGGGTACGTAGCTGGGATAGATCGGTCCGTTTCGTGGATTATCGAAAATCGGCGGCACGACGATGGGTGGATCGGTGGTCATGATCCCGGTGCGATAGAAATCCGGACCGTAGTTGTAAAGATAGCGCGTGGACATCAGCCCCGTGTACGTTACACCGGGAATCTTCGGAAACCCGACCTTGGTTTGCGGCAATGGAGCCACCAGCGTGCCGTCAGCCAGGCGCGGAACGGCGCTGGGCGGCGGCGCGACGCCCTTTGTGGACCATTCGTCCAGTGCGACAAACAACGCTCGCAACACCGGCGCGGAGTCCAGCGGGTTCTGCAACTGCTGGCAATTCCCTTTCGTTCTCGGATTGCCGGTTCCATGCTGTTCGCTGGCAATGAAGTAGTCGCGGGTCATCGGGTGATCGGCCAGATCTTTTTTGCCAGAAGGATCGGTGGTAAAGAGAGACGCCGCCTTCACCCAATATTCGTTGGCGGAATAGACCTCCATCGCGAGCGGGCAGGTCTTGCTTTTCTCGCATCGGTCGTAGCGGCCCGCGGTTTTTCCGGTGATCGGATCGGTCGTCCGCTGGTTCGCAAACGGAAATGCGCCCTCCAGATAAAATTGATCCTGGCGGTTGCGTTCGGTGCGCGCCGGTTGCGAGAAGCGATAATTCAAGTTGATTCCATCGCCGGCGGCGATCCATTGCAGCATTCCGTCAAAGACGATTCTGCCGCCTTCGTCTTCGTTGAATCCCAGATTGCGAAAGTCGTTGAGCATTCGCCCGGGCTGCGACACGGTAAAGGTATAAATGCGGCTAACATCGCCGGCGAGAGGATTTCGCGTGCCCGTGCTGTCTTCTTTCGCATAGCGCAAGAATGAATTGAAGTCGCGGACGGCGGCAAAACCAATGCCGTTGACGGTGGGATCTTTGGCCGTGTAAGTGAATTCGTAAATGTCGTTGGGAATAAACCGAGTGCCGGCGGGCATCAGCCCGATCGCCGCACCGTCGTCGGTGTACTCCCAGCCTGACGCCAGGATCGCCTGGGGCACATCATCCAGATGAACGCGATGCGTGAGCGTCGCTTTTGTCTTGTCGAGGGTCGCCGGTGGATAGTTCAGCGCATACGACATGCCGGGGCTGACGATGTATTCGTATGCCGGACCCGTGATTGACGAACCGTCTGGATTCTTGGCGATGGGCAGGGTGATCGTCATATTGAGATTCGACGGATCGTCACCGGCGCCAAAATCCCAGCCGCTCCAAACCATCGTATAGCCCTGTGGCGCGAGGAAAGTATCGGCGGGATCGTCAGTTGTGGCAGGGTCGTTCCCGCCGTTCGAACGGTTGAAATTGCCAAAAAGCTTGCTGCCGCGATTCGGCGGTTCGTAAAAAATCTTGTGATTGCCCTTGCTCGGATCCACGGGCTTCAGAATGTAGAAGTCAAACGCGTACTCGACGTTGCCCTTGGCGTTGCGCGGCGCAAGCGCGAGATCGACGATTACGCTGTTGTGCGGGTCGGTGGGGCTGATTTCGCCGAATGCTTTGCCGACAATTCGTTCGTAAGCGCCCACTTTTGCAAATGAATATCCGCCGAAGGCGGGACCTCTCGACAGAATCTGAATTCGGGTGATGCCGCCGCGCGCGCTGGGAACAGCGAAGAGGAGCAGCATCGTGACCAGAGCAACGGCTGCTGTCGCGGCGAGCGACGGCTGGCGCACAATTCCGCGATTGAAATGCTTTGTTGTCGGCGTTTTCGATCTACCCATACTCCCCCGCTTCCTCTCCCACATTGCTGAGACGGTGATTTCCCTTATGCAGGAGTTTAGCCCGCCAAGGCTAATGAAGGAACAGTTCCGGTGGGATAGACACATCAATATTCGACGGCACAGAAGCTCGCGTTAGAGCGCAGCCCTGCGGTTATCAGTTTTTTGTCTTAGCGAGGTAAATGCTTCGGTCCCGTCGGCTCACTCTTGGGCAGGTTCGGTATTCGCCGGCGCAATCTGCCCGCCTTTTAGTTTCCGTGGCCCGGCAACTAACAGGCATGGTTCGCCTTTTTCACCGACTTCACCCAACCGTTCTGGCAGTCCCGCTTATCTCAAAGGATAGGATTCGAGCCACTGCCCAACCTTTTCCGGGAGAGCAGCAGCACCGTCGAAAAAGAACTTTTCACGCTTTTGGACCGGCCCCTTGACGACAACGCGGCAGTAAGTGGCTGAAGCGTATATCCACAGCTTCCACTCTTCATCTTTTAAACGATCGCCGAGAAGACGGCGAATTACAGCTTCGATCTGTTGCCCACTCTCTGCGTCCGGCAATTCGTTCAGCTCGACGGAAAGTGTCACGGCACACTCGTGACGAGCCAAACCATTCGCCTGGATTGCGATTCCATATGCACCCCTTCGCGCGACATGAACCCGAAAATCGAAACATCTTACAGACCAGAAAAGGCGCGCTACATGCTTCGGCTGATGGCGAAAGGATGCTGTGATCTGGATCACATAATGAAGTGATTCAGAACACATGCGGCGGCTTCATAGGATCGTCACTGAATCCCGGTTCACACCCGCGGCGACTTAGCACCGCGTCAATAACCATCCGCCTACTCGCGTCATCAAACGAAACCTTGTATGCTGAACGCGCGTGGCAAAAAGGAGATACACCCATGGATACAGCTAATATCGTCAGAGAGATTGATGCCGAAATTGCGAGGCTTACCTCTGCCCGCAAGATACTTGCCTCCGCCAATTCGACCAATGGTGCCAGTTACAGCCCTAAACCCGCCTTCCATAAGAAAGCTTCCGCATCGAAACCAGGCAGCAGGATAAGTGCTGCGGGTCGAAAGCGGCTCTCGGAATTGATGAAGCAAAGGTGGGCGGAACGACGCAAAAGAGCCGCTAATCGGGGTAAGGGCGGTGCGAAAGCTGCTTAAAACCCCGCGATCGGGACAAATTCCGCGTTGAGGAATTAACAAGCAGGTGTCGGGCAGCGACGATTCCCACCATTGTCGAGCGTTCTGCGACTGGGCACTTTGAACGCCCTTTTGCGATATGGCTCTTGTGGCTCTTACGGAACGGGGACCTCTACATAATGGAAGGGGGCCTGCACATCCTTATACCAATGGATGGTATCAGGGGGAACGATATAGATATCTCCCGCGCTGATTCGGTGTGACTGGCCGCCTTGAACTAATTCCCCGCCGAACTTGTCAGGCATGGCGGCTTTCGCCGTTCCACCGATCGCCAAAGTCGCAGATCCACTCACCACGTACACCACCGCGGTAAAACCCTTATGGCTGCATCCCTCAGGCTTGCACGCGGACTTCACAGATTCACGGCTGTGGGTATCAACATTGTATGTTCCGGCGCTCGATGTGTGACTCCAGAGCAAACTGCTGCCTTCACTCGCGAGAGCTTTCCCAAACGAAGCGTCAAGCTTCTGGCGATCAAAGACGGTAACCACACCGGTCGATGACTTTTCCTGCGCCGCGACTTTGACGAACGAGCCTCTCACGAACCAACCGGCGGCGAATGCCGCGGCAGCGAGAATTGCCAGCGAAAATTTGCGCATATTCACGGGATTCATCTCCAACCGAGGATTTCGCGGTACGCGAATGTGTGCGTGGTAATAGCTGCGCGCGCGGCTGAAGTTCCCGAGCCGTGCGTGCGTAGGCCACCTACGGAGCGAGAGGTTCTATATGGATGATCGTGCCGCCGTGCTGGTCCCCTAGCCACATGCTGGAGAGGGCTCCGGTTTTCTGCACCTCGACGTGGCGCACGTTGGTTTCGTGTGGCAGGAGATATTCGGTGAATTCTCCGGTTTTCGTGTTCAGGCGAAGGGCAATGTCGTTGTCCATGCCGGCGCCCCAGTCATATGTTTTGTCATCGAACTCAGCGTCATAGGGACGTGTCCACGGAGTCGGCGCTTTCCAAGCCGTGATCTTCTGCGTCTTGGGATCGAACATCACCAGATCGTTGCCATTGAAGCCGCCGCACCACACGCGATTTTGCGAATCGATATGGCCTCGCCGGCATCCTGTCTCGCCTGCGGGCATGTCGTACCACGTCGTTTTTAGCGTCTTGCCATCGGTCATCCAGATCCTGGGATTGGTAAAACTCATGCCATACATATTGTTGTTTGAGTCGGCGATCACGTCATAGGCGCGAGCGGAAGGGCTGCCCGCTGGATAGGTGACCTGAGTCCAGGTGTTCGTTGCCAAATCGACGTGCCAGGTTCCGCCTGATTCGTCGGTTCCATCCGCTACGTTCACCCAGATTTTGCCATCCACCTGCATCTGGGACGCATCGATCATCGTGAGATGGGCGTCTCCTATGTTTTTGTCTGATATAGGAGGTTTGAAACACTCCATTTTTTCGGTCTTTGGGTCGAACCTGACAACCTGCATCTGCGACATATTGCCGAAATACACGCGCCCCTGCTTATCAAACGCGATCTGTAAGCCGCCTTGCGCGTACGGCCCGGTCCGCGCCAGGGGAACGGGATACTCCGTCACTTTGCCGGTCTTTGGATCCACCTTGCCCAAAAACTGCGAGTCGAAATCGGAATACCAGATCGTACCTTGAGCGTCTATGGCGACATCGTGCGGCGCGGCATCGGGCCGCGGCAGATCATAGGTCGTATAAATCACCTGACTGGCCTTGCCCGTGGGCCGTGGCAGAGTCTTTAACGGAAAGTCGAACGTATCCTGCGAACTCAGGTTAATCGTGCTGAAATATTTCGCGGCGGCGACCTGTCTCTCCGTCGGCGGGGTCATCGGCTTAGGCGGACGCATCCACGGATGCGTGGGCGAGGAGTTGTTCGTATGCATGGCCATCCGTTGCACTACAGGCACCATCGCTTCCGCGTTGTAATGCGAAAACAGCACCTTCTGCAGCGTGTGGCAATTGACGCAGTTTCCCAGGTAGGCCTTTTGCTCCGGCGTCCCCGGCAGGCTCATGAGCAGCTCGCCGTTCGACATCTGGCCGACAAACTTCGAGTTAACGGTGATCTTGTCGAGCTGCAAATCGACGTGCGCGGGCTCGGGCGTGACTTCTACTGTGGTGTTTGGCAGTTCATAACCCGCCGCGCGCACTCGGATCGCGTATTTGCCGGGATCCATTCGCTCGCGCGGAAATGCGTATCGGCCCTGAGCATCGCTCACCACCCAAGTGGTGATTGTGGAGCCTTCCTTTTTTGCGCCGACTATCACGCCTTCCATGGCGCCTTCCGCCCGCGACGTAACTTTTCCGCTTAACGCCACGTGCCCCGCAGCCGATGGCGTCTTTGCCCTCAGAAAACCAACAAGAGGAACCACCAGCAGGACGGTTCCCACCAGAGCGCGTGAAAGAAGGTTCGCCCGCATGAAAGACCTCCTCGACGTTAGCTTGAGTCGTGTGCCAGGGATTCCGAATATGGCAGCATTCTACACCTGTCCGTTTCTCCAGCAGGTGCGAATAATGCGACTGGGCCGCTAAGCCAGTCGCGGCGCTCCGTATCACGACCCCCGGCCTGAGTTTCGCCCAAATGCGGAAAGCGCCTTCAGGCAGGCTCGCGCTACGGTCTCCACCTCGATTTTTTCGATGCAGGTTGGGGCGTGCGGACAATAGAACGTAACGCACCGGTTGCACTCGGTTTCATCAATGACAGTGGCGTTGCTATTCAAAGGCTGGAATGACTTGGGACCCGGGCCCAACAGGCTGACGCTGGGAAGATCGACCAGATGAGCCAGATGTCGAGGTCCGCTGTCCACGCCTACAAAAAGGTCACTCACCCGCATGAGCATCACCAACTCCAATACACCGCAGCGGCGGATTACGGAGTGAAGCGGAAACGGAACCTTGCCGGCAAGATATTCGAATGCGATTTGCTCTTCTTCCGTGCCCCCGACAAAGACAAAGGAAAGATCCTTCAGCTGGTGAAGCCTCTGAATCAGCGCCAGCCACTTCTCACGCGGCCACATGTACAGCTTCTTGCCGGAACCGGTGTGAACCAGCACCGTGCGCCCCGGGTAGGCGGCGGGGACGTTAACACCGCTGAAATCGAATGCGTCGTCCGCTGGAAAGAACTGCTCCTTTCTTCCATACTTGCCGAAAATCTCGAAGTTCAACTCGGTCATCTGCTTGATCTGAGTTATGGGCCGCGTGGCCATCTGAAAACCATGCTTCAGCAATGGAATCAGGCAAGTCCGTATGGCGCGGTACGACGTCATTGCCAGAAGCCGGCGCGCAGGTCCGCTCAACCGCAGGACCACGACGAAATCATATGTTGGCGCAAGCCTCTCCGACTCCTCCAGTTCGGTGTCGCGTTTGAAGACAGTCTTCGCTGCGTACACGCGATGCACGCCTCGAAGTTTCTGCGCGAGCGCCGCCACGCTTGGCGACACCAGAAGATCAATCCGCGTCCCTGGATGTTCGCGGATGTACTCCGTGAGTGCTGGAAGCGAAAGGACAAAATCTCCAATCAGGCAGCAGTTGACGATAAGCACAGAGCGCGGAGCAGTGATATTGCCGCGTTTCAGAGTTTGAAGCCGCAGCAACGCCGGCAGTTCCCCTGCAACCGGAGCATACTGCCAGTAAAAGCGATCTCTGAACGGCTTGTGATTGCGCTGTTCCGCCACTGCTGCCGGCCTCTGTCGACGCAAGATTTTACGATAGCATTAAACAGAGCGGTACGCGCCCCCCGTGCGGTTTGTACTCATGGCGGTCAGATGGCGCTGCGGCTTTCCGTGCGATGGATCGGCCCCTCGGCTGAAGCTTAAAATCCAGAACCGAATTTGGCAGAAAAATAATAAGGGGAGGGATACGATCCCTCCCCTCGTGACTTGCCTTGGAGGAAAAAACTTATCCAATCGGGGTGCTCGCGGCGGTTGCACCCGCTCCAGTGGTGTTCACGCGGATCACGCCGGATTGGTCGGTGTAGTACATGTTCTGTCCTGTCGTACCCACCGTGATCGGCGTGGCCGTGATGCTGTAGGACTGATTGGCCGCTCCGGGCGTGAAAGTAAAGTTA
>Ga0070741_10011578_pt1 | contig 16243 bp, 9 predicted proteins | sample Coa_R1_4_FD_66440 | JGI IMG/M metagenome (GOLD analysis project Ga0070741, IMG submission 66440) | Surface soil microbial communities from Centralia Pennsylvania, which are recovering from an underground coalmine fire - Coalmine... | ecosystem: Environmental > Terrestrial > Soil > Unclassified ...
CGAAGGGGCGGTTCGTCGCGCCGAGCGTCGAGTTGAACGCGAGCGTCGTGCCGGGGATCAGGTTGCAAGCGCTCCACACTGGAGAGACCGAGGAGGCGAGCAGCGGGGCGGCGAGCAGCGCGACACGTCGTAGTCTCATCTCGAACCTACCGACGGCTGAATAGAATCGAAGCAAAGCACCACAGGCGAGCCGATCGACGGCCGTTCGTCTCGCTGTCGGTCAGTCGCTCTTCGCCTTGAACTGACCAGAGGCATTCTTGGTCACCCCTTGCGCGCGGAACCGAGCTTCGTAGCAGGCGCCGCTCGTTCCCTGGATCTGTGCGTGCAGCGGCACCGGGAGCGAGGTGAACGGGGCGAGGTTCAGGTTGTCGCCCTGCCCCTTGTAGCTCGCCTTCGCCTTCCCGAGGACGCCCGCTGTGAGCCCGACGGCGCTCGTCCCGTCGGGTGTGAGGTCCTTGTCGGAATATTTGAAGCCCTTCGGCGCCGTCGACGAGCCGACCTGCTTCCAGCATGCCTTGCCGGCGCACGTTCCGCCGTGGGGCGCCGTGCCCTTGAAGAGCAGCGTCGGTGTCGCGCCGGATTCGTCGTACACGCAGAGCGCGTAGTCGGTCGCCCCGAGCGGATCCCCGAGCTCGCCGAACGACACGTCGGCGCCCTTGTTCCATTTGTAGATCACCCGGTCCTTGGCGTCCGGCGTGCCGTCCTTCAGCTGGAGCGAGGCGGCGCGGCTCGTGATCGGCGTCTTGCAGGCGGGCGCCGGCGCGTCGGCGCATCCGCCGCCCTCGACGCACTGCTGACAGAGGCCGCAGGCGCTCACGGCCCCGCCGGTGCAGACACCGCCGGCGCACGCTTCGCCGGTGCTGCACGGATTGCCGTCGTTGCAGCCCGTCCCGTCCGGCTTGACGCCGTCGGCGGGACACGTGGCCGTCGTGCCCGTGCACGTCTCGGCGACGTCGCACGTGCCCGACGCCACCCTGCACACGACGCTGCTCGGCCGGAGCGCGTCGGGCGGACACGCATTGCCCGACCCGTCGCAACTCTCGGCGACGTCGCACGCGCCGGCCGCGGGCCGACAGACGGCGGTGCTCTTCGCGTCCGCCGGACAGGCGATGCTCGCCCCGTTGCAAGTCTCGGCGAGATCACAGGCGCCCGCCGCCGCACGGCAGACGGTCCCGGCGGCGAGGACGCGATCGCTCGGGCACGAGCCCGCGTGACCGGTGCAGGTCTCCGCGGCGTCGCAGGAGCCCGCGCTGCCCCGGCAGACGACCTCCGTACCTTGGAACCTGTCGAGCGGGCAGACCGCGTGCACGCCGTCGCACGCCTCGGCGACGTCGCACGGGCCCGCCGCCGTCCGGCACGGCGTGCCGGCGTTGATCGGCGTCGGCGTGCACGTCCCGGCGCCGTCGCATTGCCCGACACCGCAGACGTTGGCCGTCCCGCACGAGGCGCCCCCCGCCTCGAAGTGACAGGTCGAATCGCAGCAGTCGCCCGACACGGTGTTGCCGTCGTCGCAGTCCTCGACCCCGACGTGGAGCGAGCCGTCGCCGCAGGTGTTGAGCGTGCAGTCGTTCCGGCAGGCGTCGGTGTTGTCGGTGTTGCCGTCGTCGCACGCCTCGCCCGGGTCGACGAGGCCGTTCCCGCACGTCGTGGCGTGGCGGATCGCCCATAGCTCCCGCTCCGGGCCCGGGCTCAGCGCCGTGAAGAGGAGGTCCTGGCCGAGGGGCGTGAGCGAGTCGGGCTTCGAGCTGCCGACACCGGGATAGATGTCGGCGACACGTCCGGTGCCGGTCTCGGTGCCGTCGCTCCGCCACACCTCCACGTCGAAGTCGTTCAGCGGCGCGGCACGGAAGTAGACGCTGCCGTTCACGGCGGTCAGGCGCTCGATGTCGGGGCTCGCGGGGCCGGGAGCGAGATCCGTGACCATCGACGTGCCTGCATCGGTGCCGTCGCTCCGCCACAGCTCGAGGCCGGTGGAGGCGTCGCCGTAGACGAAGTACAGCGTGTTCCCCGAGACCCGCATCTCCCCGAGCCCGGTCACGTGCGCCGGATCGGCGGGGTGATCCTTCACGATCGTCGTCCCGGCGTCCGTGCCGTCGGTGCTCCAGAGCAGCCGGCCCTTGCCCGACACGCCGGCGGCGAAGAACAGCTTGCCGGCGTACGGGGTCAGCGTGTCGGGCTCGACCAACGTCGAGGGGAGGATCTGGTGCGTGCCCCCCGCCGTCCCGTCGCTCACCCAGAGCAGGTTGTTGGAGGGGTCGTTCGGATCGTCGGTCAGGAAGAATATCTGGTTGCCCACGGCCGTGATGCCTCTGGCGGGCTCGTGGACAACCTCGACCGTGCCGGCGCTCGTTCCGTCGCTGCGCCAAAAGCCGCCCGACGAGGGGAAGAACGCCGATTCGTTGAAAGCCAGATACAGCGTGCCGTTCACGTCGACGAGATCGCCGAACCCGGATCCGACCAGGCTGTGGCTCACCGTCTTGAGCATGACCGTGCCGGCACCGGTGCCGTCGCTCTTCCAGAGCGTCGACTCGCCTGTGTTCGAGTCGTCGGTGACGAAGAAGAGCGTCCCGCCGACGGCGGTGAGCGCGGCGGGTTCCGGGACGCTGCCGACCTGCACCGTGCCCGCCGGGGTGCCGTCGGTCTTCCACAGACCGGGAGTAAAGGGTGTGGACGGGGTCGGGGCGGCGAAGTACAGCGTGCTCCCGACGGCGGTGAGGCCCGACGGATTCGACGCGTCGGGACCCGGCAGGATGTCGGAGACCATCGCAGTCCCCGCGGTGGTCCCGTCGGTCTTCCACAGCTCCGTCCCGTGGATGCCGTCGTCAGCGGTGAAGTAGAGCGTGCTGCCGACACGCACCAGGTTGGCCGGATCGGATCCGCCCCGCTGGATGTCGCTGACCAGCGTGGTCCCGGCGGTCGTGCCGTCGCTTCGCCAGAGGGCGAAGCCCGTCGCATCGCTCGTCGGGCTGACGCCGTCGGCGACGAAGTACGCCGCGTCGCCGATCGCGGTGAGCATCGAGGGAAAGCTCGAGAGCTGGCCGGCGGCCAGATCGGCGACGCGCACCGTGCCCGCGGCCGTCCCGTCCGAGCGCCAGAGCTCCTTGTCCGGCGCCAGCGAGTCGCAGCTCCCGTTCGCGCCGAAGAGGAGCGTCGCGCCGACGGGGACGCCGAACGTCGGCGCGAAGCCGGCGTCGCTGACGTACCCGTCCCGCGGATGGCAGTTGCTCGCCGTCTTGAGGATCATGGTCCCGGCGGGCGTGCCGTCCGTCGTCCACAGGGTGAACCCGCCGTTGTTCGTATCCCAGGACGAGAAGAGCGGCACGGTCCCCGAGTAGCCGATCAGATGCGTGGTGGAATCGCCGTTGTTGTTCCGGAAGTTGTTGATCGTGTTGAAGTCCCTCAGGAGGACGGTGCCGGCGGCCGTCCCGTCGGTCGACCAGGGCTCGCAGGACTCCGGGCGGCTGCACGCTACGAAGACCAGATGGCTCGCGACGGGCCACGAGCCGACGGCGGTGACCGCGGCGTTGCACGAGCCGAAGTCGATCCCGCCCGCACCCGCATGATAGATGTCCTTCAGGAGAGCGGTGGTGGCGGGCGTGCCGTCGGACTTCCAGACCTCCTGGCCGTGGCTGTCGGTCCCGCAGAAGATCAGCGAGCCGCCGAGCGCGCCGTAGAGCCCGACGGCGCCGCTGCCGGCCGGGCTCAGGAGGGTCGTGCCCGCTCCCGTGCCGTCGCTCGCCCACAGCCGGTTGCTCGTTCCGTCCGTGGCGAGGAAGTAGAACGCGCTGCCGATGGCGACGTAGCCGTGGGGCGCGGAATCGCCGGTCCCGGGGTTCACGTCGGCGACGAGCTGCGTCTGCGCCGACGTCCCATCCGTTCGCCAGAGCTCGACGCCGTGCGTGCCGTCGTCGGCGGTGAAGTAGAGGATGCCGTCCAACAGGTGATCGGCATTGAGCGCGCCCGGATTGGACGACCCGCCGCCCGGATTCACGTCCGCGAAGAGCGTCGTCCCGGCGGTCGTCCCGTCGGTGCGCCAGAATTCCCGGCCGTGGACGCCGTCGTCGGCGGCGAAGAGCGCCGTCCCGCCGACGTGGAGCACACCTCCCGGCGAGGAGCCTCCCGGCCCGGGGTTGACGTCGGCGAGCAACTTCGTCCCCTCCGCGGTACCGTCGGTCACCCAGGGCTCGAGGCCGTGGATGCCGTCGTCGAACGCGAACACGATGACGCTGCCGGCATCACCCATGGGAAAGAGCGAGATCGAGCTCGCGGGACCGGGTGTCAGATCCTTCACGATGTGGGTACCGGCGGCCGTGCCGTCGCTCACCCAGAGCTCCTCACCGTACGTACGCGTGTTGCCCATGAAGAAGAACTGCGCACCCACGCTGAGGATCGGTGCGGTGATCGGCACGAAATCCTCGCCGAGCTCGGCCGGCAAGTCGGGGTTGATGTCCCGCACCAGCACGGCGGGCGCCTGCGCACCCGCCGAAGCGGCGCGAAGGAGAAGTAGAGCGGCGATCATGCTGCGAGTGCAAACGGTCATCTGTCTCTCCCGTCGACGATCAGTCGGACTTCGCCTGGAAGCGGCCCGGAAGATTCTTCCGCGCCGTCGTGAAATTGGCACCCCAGCACTTCCCCGCCGACGTCCGCACCTGCGCGACCACCTTCGGTGCCTTCTGGAGCGGGGGATCCTCCACCGCGAGCACGCCCTTGGCCTTCAGCTGCACCTTCGCCTGACCGGGGCTCGCGCCCGCCTTCAGCAGCCCGCCCGTGACGCCGTCCGGTGCGCCCGTCGACGACTTGAACTTCCATCCGCTCGCGGTCGGCGTCCACGGACCCGCGGGCTTTCCGTGGTACGCGTCGAGGAAGCTCGATCCGCTGCCGTCGTAGACGCAGAGCTCGTAGTCGGTCCCTGCCCCGGGGGCGCCGAAATCGGCGAGCGGCACCGCCGGTCCCTTCGACCACTTGAATTTGATCTGGTCGGAACCGGTCCCGGGCTTGGTCGCGATCGAGAGCGCCGCCGCGCCCGGTTTGGTGGGCAGGGTGCAGCTCGAGTCGGGCTCGTACGCATGCGTGCACGCACCTCCCGCGTCGCACACGTCGCGCGTGCAGAGGTTGCCGTCGTCCGCGCATGCGGTCTGTGCGGGCTCGATGTGACACGTCGCCGAGCAACACGACGCCGCCGTCCCGTTGAGCGCGCCGTCGTCGCACTCTTCGCACGTCGCCAGCACGATCCCGTCACCGCACGTCGGCGCGGTGCCCTGGCATGCGCCGCTCACGCACTGATCTTGCAGCGTGCAGACGTTCGCATCGTTGCAGGTCGTCCCGTCCGGCTGGAAGCCGTCGGCGGGACAGGTCGGGCTCGCGCCGTCGCACTGCTCGGCGACGTCGCACTGACCCGCGGCCGCGCGGCAGATCGTCCCGGCGTTGCCTGCCGGGTGCGCGCAGGTCCCGACGCCGTCGCACTCGTCGGAGGTGCACGGGTTGCCGTCGCTCGTGCAGCCCGTGCCCGGGGCGGCGAGGCAATCGTCGGCGGCCTCGTCGCACACGTCGGCGCATTCGGCGCCGGCGGTGCAGGGATCGCCCGCGTGCACGGAGCACGTGCCGCCGCTGCAGCTGTCGCCGCCGTTGCAGAAGGAACCGTCGTCGCAGGGCGTGCCGTCCGTCAGCGTGCAGACCGACGGCGAACCGACGCAGACGTAGCACGTCTCCGCGGTGCAGGTGCTGCTGCAGCCGTCGCCGTCGGAGGTGTTGCCATCGTCGCACTCCTCGCCGGGGTTGACGATGCCATCGCCGCACGGGGCGCAGCCGCCGACGCACGGGCCGCACTTGCCCGCGCTGCCCGCGAGAAAGACGGCGCTCACGGCCGACGCGGAGAGCGCGCGGTCGTAGATCGACACCTCGTCGATCCTGCCGACGAAGCGCCGGTTCCCGAAGAACCAATACCCGACGTTCACCGTCCCGGTGTTCCCGACGGGAGCGCTCAGCGGGGTGCTGCTCTGGAGCGTCCCGTCGACGTAGAGCCGGATCGTCGACCCGTCCCACGTCCCGGCGACGTGGTGGAAACCGCCGTCGAGCACGTCGGCGGTGCCGAAGACCTCCGGGAAACCCGACCCGTCTCCGATCGCGAAGCGGAGAACGCCGCTCCCGCTGTCCCCCTGAACGGCCCACCCGACGCCGGACCCGTGCGACTTCTCGACCAGCGCGAAGAGCCCGTCGGGCTGGTCGTGAACACCCGCCATCCAGAACTCGACGGTGAATCCCGGACTCTGCGGGTTGTAGGCGGCCTGGTGTGGGATCGTGACGCCGTCCGGATGGAGGTCGAACGCCTGTCCGACCTCGCCGGTCGCGAAGGTCGTCGTGCCGAGGCCGGCCGGGTTGCTGCCGGCGCTGTCACTGCCGTCGTTCTCTGCCGCCCACCAGCCGATCAGGCCGCTCGGGGGAGGCACGCACGACTGCGCGGCGGCGCCGTGAGTCGTTGGTCCCAAGGTGGCGGACGCGAGCATCAAACCCACGATCGAGAGGAGGATCCTCCCCCGGCGGCCGGTCGAACCGACCTCCCGGGCACCCACCGTTGTGGGACGGGGTTCCGTAGCGTTCATGCGAAATCTCCGTTCAAACTGCGCGGGACCTGGGTCGCGTTGCGAAGCGCGGGAAGGCCTACCTCCGAACAGGTGTGAAAAACGAGGGAACAGTTGTGAAATCTGGGCCCGATCGACAGAACGGCGCCCAAGTGAGCGGGACGCTTTACGATGGGTGAGGGACTATGGCGGAAAAGGGACGCAAATGCGCCACGCCGCCGCTGACCGATGACGCTACTCCTGGAAGCAGTACAAGCTTCCCAGGCCGAACGAGCTGCCGTCGCAGAAGTTGAAATAGGTGAGCGACCACCCGGAATCTGCGACCGTCGGATCGCCATCCCATCCGCCCTCGGTGGACGAGGCGCTCGTCCAACCCACGCAGTCGGCGGGACCCGGATTGGTTACATAGGTCCCGTCGGGGTTCGTGCCCGTCCAAACGATGCTGCTCGTGACGGTCGTGCCGAACTCCGTCTCGTTGATCGGCGCCGCGAGCTTGCCGTCGGTGAGGTCCTTGTCGGCGTACTTGAAGCCCTTCCGCACGGTCGACGAGCCGACCTGCTTCCAGCACGCCTTGCCGGCGCACGTCCCGCCGTGCGGAGCCGTTGGACTTGCCCCGACCGGGCGGACACCTCAGATGTGGGGGCGTCAGCCCATTGACGTTGGACCCGTAACGAGACACGCCGCTGCTAGAAATTCGCGCCTGCTTCAGCCGTCCGTGTTCCCTGACGGTGGGTGACGAACTCACTCGGTGTCAGGTCCTCGAGCGAGCCGTGGGGCGGTCCTGGTTGTAGTCGCGGCGCCAGACTTCGATCTTCCGCCGGGCGTCGTCAAGGGATACGAATTGATGGACGTTCAGGCACTCGTCCCGCAAACGCCCATTGAACGATTCAATGAAGGCATTTTCCACGGGTTTGCCGGGTCGGATGAAGTCGAGCTGGACGCCACGCTCGAACGCCCAGTGTCGAACCGAACCCCGTGCAGTCGTGCTTCAAGACGACGACGTTCTTCGCCCCGGTCGTCGGGGTGAAAAACACAGTCACGACGTGATCCGTGGCCGTAACGGTGAACTTTTCGGAGGCGACGTCGAAGCCCCGCACGGCCACCTCGAGGGGCTCGTTCGGCGCGGCGAAGGGGCGGTTCGTCGCGCCGAGCGTCGAGTTGAACGCGAGCGTCGTGCCGGGGATCAGGTTGCAAGCGCTCCACACTGGGAGAGACCGAGGAGGCGAGCAGCGGGGCGGCGAGCAGCGCGACACGTAGTAGTCTCATCTCGAACCCACTGACGGCTGAATAGAATCGAAGCAAAGCATCACAGGCGAGCCGATCGACGGCCGTTCGTCTCGCTGTCGGTCAGTCGCTCTTAGCCTTGAACTGACCCGAGGCATTCTTGGTCACCCCTTGCGCGCGGAACCGAGCTTCGTCGGGCGCCTGGGAGTTTCGGGGATTATTTACTTCGCGCAAGGTGTATCTCGGGTCGATCCAATACCAGTAGGCCCCGATAGAATCGGGGCTTAAGACGACCCTCCGACCGGAGAGACGGCGCGCGCGGGTGTCAATCAATTCGTCCCTCGAAGAGGACACTTCCGGATGACCTCCGGTTAGTTACAGAGCGCGCGACACGTCCCAGTTAGGTTGCAGTCACCATTGCTGACGCAATACGGCATCGATGGCGTGCTCGCGCAATCGGCATCCGTATTGCAGCCCAAGCCGACAACATTCGTGACACAAAGCTCGCCGGGGCCGTTACCGTTGTTGCAATGGTCGACGCAGAATCCGGTCCCGCAGCTACCGCATGTTGTCATTGGTGTGCACGGCGGTTGTAGCGTCGTCGTCGTTGTCGCCGGCGTGCATAGCTCATAGCAGTGCTTGGTTGGCGCAGAGCAGACGGCGGAGCCGTTGGAATCTGCACAGACGGCGCCGGCCGGGCAGTCCGTGTCAAGGGCACAACTACTGCCGGGGAAACTCGTCACCACGCAGGTGGCACCGGCCCCAGCCGCCCCACAACCTTGAAGGCATCCGCATCCAGTGCCGCCGCAGGAACCACTGCAGGGTTGGCCGATCACGCAGAGCGTGGTGGTGGTGGTGGTCGTCGTGGTGGTCGTCGTCGTGGTGCTCGTGGTCGTGCTTGTCGTCGTGGGAGGCCCCACCAGCGGCGCACACAGGAGCTTCGCCACGCTCGGCGTAACGGTCCGACTACCGAATTGGTCGGTTCCGTTGAGCGTTGGTAACGTCGCCTTAGGACACTTCACCTTGTAGCAGAAGAAACCATTCGGCGTGCCGGTGCCGCCGCCGCCGGGCGGGGTCGGCGTAACGTTCGTCTTGCTTGCTGGGACGCATGCCATGGTCGCCGGCACCTTGATCGTGCAGCCGGGCTCCGCCACGAGCCCGCCGAGATTAGCGGTGTAGGTGATCTTCGCCTGCGGATCCTTGACCTTGTAGCACTTCAAGTGGTCGGAGACCTGCCCCGCTGCCGGCATGCCGTACACAACGATCATGGCGACAAACCCAACGGTGCGAAACGAACGGTTGATCTTCATAGGGCCTCCCGGCCGTCCTCGCGATTGTTTAATCCTAGTCACAACTGCTTGCTGGCTTACTAAGGTGCGCTTCTACCTGACAGATCGCAGGCTTCGGAGTCAAGTGAAAAGTAAAAGCACACAAGACCGTGACGTACGATCTCAACCGTGGCCGGGCGCCACAGCCGCCACGTTCGTCGGGGATGGCCTTTCATCCCCCTACGCGCAGAGAGGTGTGAAAAACAAGGGAACACTTGTGAAATCCGTCGAATCGGGCGGGGGCTCGCGCTTTTTCGCGTGCATAGAGTGCGAGGAGCGCGCGAGACGTCGGCTCCTCGCGTCAGTCATGGGCCGTGTGGCGTCGAGCTGTTCAGCACAGTCCGTGAACGCGACCTTGAGCTGATCCCCTCCTGGACTGGAGAGAGTACAGAGCCCGCGTCCAAGTGGAGGGTCGATGGAGACGAAGGAGTTCCAGCGGTGGACGGCGCGGCGAAAGGTGGAGCTGTTCCTTCAGCTGATCCGAGGGGGGAAGAGCTGCTTTGCCGGCCGAACGGCACCTCAGGGGCATGGAGAAGCGCACCCTGGCGACAGACTTATGAGTATGCACTTCTGGTCACCCGAGCAGTCGGCGTCCGAGGTGCACGACCTACTCAGCGTATTGTAGTCCGCGCAGAAGTACGGGCCCGTGGAGCAGCCCGTCGAATTGTTGTAGTCGCAACCGCAGAAGCCCTCACCGCAGCTGCCGCATGCACTCAAGTTTGCGGCGCCCGCCGCACATCTTGGAAAGGTGGTCTGACAGGTCCCCGACGGCTCGCAAACCGACGATCGGAAGAGCGTCCCCGCGCAGTTCGATCCGCTCACGGCGACGCATCCTCCGCTCACCTCGCAGCATCCACCCGGCATACCCGGCGGCGTCTCGCACCCGCTCTCGTCGCACACCGCTCCGCTGACGGGCGTTCCGCCCTCCGCGGTACAGTCGACGGGCCGAAGCGGGGCCGCACAGGCAAACGTGCCCATGCCCTGGAAGGTCGGATTCTGGCAGCAGCCCGGCGGGGGACACACGTCGACGACCATCCCGCCGCTGACCGTGACCGCCTCGGCGACGCATTTGCTCTCGACGAGGCTCTTGGGCGAACCCCCGTCGGCACACGCTCCGGCCTTCGTGAGGGCGGTCGTGAACTTGTTCGCCGCCTTCGTGATGCATGCCCCATCGACGGCCACGCCCTTGGCGGCCGCCTTCGAGTAGCAGCCAAGCTCGCCCTTCGCGAGCTCGGCTGCTGCCTTTCGCTTCGCCGCCTCGCATTTGCTCGGGAAGCTATCCGACATCGCCGCCGCGACCGCCGACTCGCACTGGTCGGCGATGGTCTCGCACTCCGCCTCCGCGCCGGCACAGGTGCCGGTCTTGCCGAAGCCCGTTCCGAACTTGTCCATGGCCTTCGTCTCGCAATCGGTGAGACCCGAGGAGTCGCCGGTCGCTGCCACCTTCGCCTGGCATCCGAGGAGGGCGGATGCCTTCTTCGCGACCGCCTTCAGCTTGGCGCCGGTGCACTTGTCGGCGTGGGCTGAGGCCGGCCCGACGGCGAGGAGAAGGCACGCGAGGGTCACTACGTTGAGCGGCGACATCTACCATCCTCCACGCCGCCTCGTTTCCCGGTCCGGGCGGCTCTCGAGTTTCCGGCGTCACGCCTTACTTCTGGAATGGTGTGAAAATCGACGGGACAATTGTGAAACTCGCTCGTGGCGTCCTCAGCGCCGCCCTGGAAGCGGCCGAAGCCACCTCATGTAGCGATACACCGCACCAGCCGGCCGTCGGCGGGCCGGGGAAGAGGCTTCGGGGCGGCAGGCCGAAGAACGGATACCTTGCGCGCGCCGGCGCGTCAGGCTTCCCACCGGATTCCGCTCCGCGGATCCGGGATGTAGCTGCAAAAGTAGCCGCGCCGGACGGTCGCGGCGAGGTGCTTCGCCAGGGCGGGGTGACACTCTCGAATCCGGTCGAGAGCGCTCCCGATTCCCTTGGTGACAGTGAGCCGTGCGCGCTCCGCGGCAACGGCGGTTCGACGCGGGGTCCCCGTGCCCCGGAGCTGTCGCACCAGCGCGTCGATCTCGTCACGGGCGTGAGCAGCGCGGCCGAGGTCGTGGTTGCCCTCTGCTTCGTCGAGATCCTCCCGCAGCTCGGCGAATCGCTGGCGATACGAGGCGCGCGCCTGGGCATCGACCTCGTCGTCGGCGTCGGCGAGCCGTGAGATCGTCAGGTCGCCACGCTGCACCTCGGCGATCACGGCACGGAGCCGCGAAGGAGCGCGATCCGCGCCGTGCTTCCCTATTGCGGTCACTACCTCGACCGAGTGGAACTCTCGTCCAGGGTGGTGGATCAGGAGCGCGAGGTATCGTAGCCCTCGGCTGTCGTTCAGGCGGACGCTCGTTCCATCGAAGATGACGAGCCACGCGTCGCCTTCCCGGCGCATCACATTCACTCTGGAATCGGGCGTGTGTGTCGGCGGTGGTCGACCGGTCTCGTCGAACGTGGAGCGGCCGATGTCGGTCTCGTACTCGGCGAGGAGGGTGGTCGCTCGCGCGACGACGCTCTGCATGTCGAGCGCTCGGGCCGTCGTACGACACTCCTCCAAGAGCGCGCGCCCACGATCGGTGTCCCCGTGCGCCAGCAGCACGCTGGCGTAGTCGAGCTGTGTGAAGGCGAGCCAGGGACGCGCGCCCGCTCGCGCATGGCTCGCGAGCGCTGCCTCGAAGTGCCGGATCGCGTCGTCGATCCGTGACAGCGCCGCGGCCATGATCCCGAGTGAGCGGTCGAACGATCCGAAATATGCGACGCCGTTTCCGATCGTCACCGCAAGACCGGCATAGGGGAGGACCGTGCGATAGATGAGGTCGACACGCTCGAGGTCGCCGATGAGTGCACACGCTTCGCCGAGCTCGCAGATCGCGCGGAGGAATCCGGTGTCGCGCGGAAGGGCGTCGATCCCGGCGGCGAGGACCTGCTCGACCTCCGCGCGCGCGTCATCCTCGTGGCCGAGCCTCGCGTGCATGTAGGCGACACCGCACCGCATGGCAGGGATGCCCGGATTCAGCGCGGCCAGCGCGCGTATCGGATCGAGCATCTCGTCGAGCCGCCCCTGCGCCACCCGCATGCCGTAGAGCTGCAGACCGAAGATCCCTTCGACGGCGCGCCCGAGCCAGCGGCTCGACAAGGTGTCCGTGGCGAGCCGCTCCGCTTCCTCGAACCGGCCTTCGAGCGCGGCCCAGGTCGCGCGGAATATCTGCACCTGGCCGCTGCAGGCCGGCTGGCGCAGCTCGCCGGCGAGACCCGCACATGCGTCGAGCTCGCGGGCGGCCCCGGCGACGTCATCCAGCTCGAGCAGATCGCAGCACCGCCAGGCATGCGCTCGGAAGGCGAGCGCCCGGTCGGCCATTTGACGCGCCAGCTCGAGCAGCTCGGTTGCGAGCGCGAGACGCTCGCGCGGCGTATCCGGCCCCCAGATCGCCGCGTGGGTGGCATAGAGCACGAACGAGAGCGTGGTCGAGTCGTTCAGGCTGCGGGCGATCGCGGTCGCGCTCGTGCAGAGCTCCTGACGGCGCGCCGCCGCCTCGGGCACGAAGAAGAGCGCGATCGCGAGGCGAGCGAGGAGGCGCGCGTGCAGGTGGCCGTCGTCGTCGTGAAGCCCGGCGAGCGCCTCCTCGAGGAGACCGACGTGGGTCGTGTCCTTGTATCCTCCTTCGGGAAACGCCATCTCGCCGCCGTACCCGAGGGCAGCCTCGGCCAGCAGCTCGGGACTGTCGAGGGAGCGGGCGATCTCCGCCGCGTGCAGGTGGCTCCCGCGCGCCTGCTCGATCTCGCCGGCTCGGTTGAAGGCGTCGCCGAGGGCGAGCAACAGCTCGCAGCGTAGCCGCGGATCGTCGGACCCGCCGGGGAGGACATCCAGCGCGAGACGGTAGAGACGGATGGCCTCCTCGAAGGCGAGGAGCCGCAGCGCTCGATCGGCGGCGCGGCGGGCGTAGACGACCGCACGCGCCCGGTCGCCGCCGCCGCGGGCCGCCTCGGCGAAGTGGTGGGCGATCTGCGCGACGTGCTCGTCGGCGTCGACACGCGCGGCGAGCGCATTCCCCGCGCGCTCGTGCATGACCATCCGGTCCGCATCCCCGAGATCCGCGTTGAGCGCCTCCATGAGAAGGGCGTGATTGAACCGATATCGGCCCGGGCCGTCGGCCTCCTTCGTGAGCACTTCCGCGGCGACGGCTTCGTCGAGGGCCGGTAGCAGCTCGGCGGTCGTGAGGCCCATCACGAGCGCCAGGGTTGCCACTACGAACAGCCTCCCGAGGAGCGCCCCCGCCCGCAAAACGACGAGGCACGAGGTCGAGAGGGCGGCGAGATGCCAGCCGATCACCTCGCGAACGCCGCGGGGCACGCCGACGCTCGCCACCCCGCGCGCGCGCTCGGGTGAGCCCGCCACGACGAGCGCGCGCACGAACTCGACCAGGAACAGCGGGTTCCCCTCGGTCCGGCGACACAGGTCATCGACGAGTCTGTCGGGCGGCGAGCTGCCGACGCTCTGCTCGACGAACGAAGCCACTTCGTCTCGAGAGAGCCCCGACAGCGCGAGCCGCTCCGTCCCCGTCTCGCGCTCGATCTCGCGCAGGATCTGGAAAAGGCGCGGAGGCGCGGCGACGTCCCGATAGGTCACGACGACGAGGAGGCGAAGGTCGCGGAGCGCCCGCGCCACGAACTCGAGCAGCAGCAGCGAGGGCTCGTCGGCTCCATGGAGATCGTCGAGGAGCAGCACGCGGGGCGCGTCGGCCGCCGCCCGCTCGAAGAAGCCCGTCACCGCCTCGAAGAGACGGAACCGGGCCTGGGGCGAGTCCAGGACCGGAAGCGGGGAGACGTCGGCGAGCGCGCTGCGGACCTCGGGGACGAGCTGCGCCACGTCGCTCGCGCCCGGGCCGAGGAGAGCGCCGAGCCGCTCTGCGTCGTGTCCGCGTGCCTCCGCCCGAAGCAGCTGTACCCACGGCCAGAAGGGCGGCGCGCCTTCACCCTCGTAGCAACGGCCCCACAGGACCCGGGCTCCGCCCGCCACTGCGGTGGTGGCGAATTGCTCCAGCATCCGGCTCTTCCCGATGCCGGGTGGCCCGTGGACCACGACGAGACGGCCGCGTCCGCCGGTGGCGGCGTCGAGCGCGGTCTGCAGCGCGGCGATCTCTGCATCGCGGCCGACGAACGTGTAGTTTCCGGGACTCACTGTGGGACGGAGGACCCTTCGTTTCGCTGGAATTCTCGTCCACCTACGGGCTGACATTCAATATCACGAGACGTGAGTCGAAGACTCCTCGGCAGGTGACGGCCACCCCGGCTCGGCCGAGAGCCGGGTACCGCGGGGGACATCACCCGGCGTCGGGCAGAGCCATCGGGTTGCGGGTCTCTTCCTGGTCGAACACGCCGCGCGGCATCGTCGGAGGGACGATTGTTCCCTCGTTTTTCACACCCAGCTCGATGGAGGCGCCCGATCGTGAAGGATATCCGCGCCGGCTGATTTCACACTTGTCCCCTCGAATTTCACGCCTTCGTGGACGTGGAGAGGGGATTCCCGTCGAGCGCCGCGGCCGTCCTCTCGGCCGAGGCCCTCTCGAAGCTCATCGAGGCGTTCGCGGGGAGCCCCCCGCGCCCGAGCCTCGTCGCGGCGCTGCTGGGCCGCATCGCGACCGAGCCGAACGCGCTGACGGAGATCGTCCGTTCCCTGATCGTGGGCGATGCCCGCGCACTGTCCTCGCTCGAGCGTTTCGGCGCCGCGCAGAACGGTACGCACCCGGACCCCTTCGAGGGGAACCTGTTCCGCCGTGAGGGTGACTACTGGACGATCGCCTACCGGAGCCACGTCGTGCGCCTTCACGATGCGAAGGGGCTCCAGTACCTCGCGGCGCTGTTGCAACGTCCTGGCAGCCGCGTCCGCGCGACCGACCTCGCCGCACGCGCCGACCCCTCCCGGGCCCGGCTCGCGGTGACCAAGGCGATCAAGGGAGTGCTCGCGCGGCTTCGCTCGGCACATCCCGCGTTGGGTGCCCATCTTTCGGACTGCGTCCGGACGGGAGCGACGTGCGTCTACCTGTCCGACGCGGTTCGGCCCACCCGGTGGCGAACATGAGTACCTGTCGACGAGCCGCGCTCCGGAGTGGGGAAAGTGTGCCATCGGGCTTCACGCGTTGTTGGTCGAAGGAGCGCGTGCGTATGAAGCACGCCCAACGCGGGCGCCGACCGCGGTACGGCGCAACGGAGGAGACCATGAGATCCATTCGCATCCCGCCCTTCTTGCCCCTTGCCCTCGTCGTGACGGCGCTCAGCGGAGCCCCACGCCTGGCAGTGGCCGCCGACGTGATCCTCGGCGCGGACCCGACCGACAAGGTGCTCGTGCAAATCAGTAAGAAGAGCGCCGATCCGAGGAAGCAGTCGCTCAAGTTCCAGGCCAAGGACACAGGGCTTGCCTTCACGCCGGGAAGCGGGGCGACCGACGACCCGGTGACGAACGGTGCCACCGCGCTCGTGTTCAGTGCGACCGACTGCCAGTGCGTTCAGATGGCGCCCGCGCCGAGCGTGCAGACGGGCTGGACACCCTCGCCGCTCACGGGAACGCCCACGAAGTACAAGTGGAAGGACGTGACGACGGGGAGCACCGCGCTGGTGCAGGCGGGCAAGCTGAAGTTCAAGAAGAAGGGGGGCATCGGCTACGGACTGGATGGGACCCCGCAGGGCGACGTGGAGGTGCAGGTCCGGCTCGGAAACGCGGCCGACCGGCTCTGCACGCGCCTCACGAGCCCGAAGCAAGATACCCCAACCCAGTACAAGTCGAGCACGTTCGCGACGGGGACCGCGTCGTGCAGCGCCCCGCCGGGGTTCTGCGGCCCGTGCTCGCCGACCCCGACGACCAGCACGTCGACGTCGTCGTCAACGAGCACCTCCAGCACGACGAGCACCTCGACCAGCTCGACCACGAGCACGACGGCGCCCAAGAAATACGTCTTCGCGACCTACTACGCCGTCGACGGCGCCATCGGTGGGGTCAGCACGGGGGACTCCGATTGCAACTATGCCGCGAGCTCCGCCGGGCTGCCGGGCACCTACATGGCGTGGCTCTCGGATGCCGACACGAG
>Ga0070741_10011579_pt1 | contig 16243 bp, 10 predicted proteins | sample Coa_R1_4_FD_66440 | JGI IMG/M metagenome (GOLD analysis project Ga0070741, IMG submission 66440) | Surface soil microbial communities from Centralia Pennsylvania, which are recovering from an underground coalmine fire - Coalmine... | ecosystem: Environmental > Terrestrial > Soil > Unclassified ...
TTGCAGACCTGAAGCCGCAGCTGGTTGGCCAGGATCCCCTGAACCTCGAACGCATTCGCTGGAAGGTGGCCGCTCCGAGTTCGGTGAAACTCTTTGGATTTGCGCTCGGGTTCGCCGGCGTGGAGTTCGCCTTGCTCGACATTCAGGGGAAGGCTTTGAACCGTTCGGTTTGCGATCTGCTCGGCGGGCGCATCCGCGACGAGGTCGCTTTTGCGGCCTATCTGTTCTATCGATACCCCAACGAGAACGGGACCGGAGAAATCTCTAACGCCGAGCAAATGGTGGCTTTCGCCAAGAGTGTCGTCTCCGAATATGGGTTCCAGACGCTGAAGTACAAGAATGGCGTGCTTCCCCCGGACGAGGAAATCGAAACGTTCATCGCCTTGCGCCAGTCCTTCCCAAAGCACCGGATCCGCCTCGATCCCAATGCCGTCTGGACCATCACCACAGCGGTGGACGTAGCGCGGCGTCTCCGCGACTACAACCTGGAGTATCTGGAAGATCCGGTCTGGGGAATGCGGGCGATGCAGCGGGTCAACGCCAAGGTCCCATGGCTGACCCTGGCTTCCAACATGTCGGTCTTCGCCTTTGAGGACCTCGCCCCCAACATCATGTCGGACCTGCTCGACGTTGTACTGCTTGACCCCCATTGGTACGGCGGTATTCATCGGGCAAAGCTGGCGGGGCAAATCTGCGAGGCGCTCGGCGTGGATGCCGGCATGCACAGCGGCGCGGAGTTCGGGATCTCCCAGGCCGCGATGTTGCACCTGGCAGCCTGTCTCCCAAATCTCACGCTGGCTGCGGACTCACATTACCACCACCTGACGGACGACATCCTCGAAGGCGGCAAGATGCAATTTAAAAATGGTGCGATGAAGGTCCCCACGGGCCCGGGGCTGGGGGTTGCGCTCGACCGCGACAAACTTGCCCGCTACCACGAACTATCCAAGCGACAGGAAATGGGTGCCTGGACGGACGACCCGCGGCGCCCCGGTTTCGTTCGTACGCAGCCCAAATGGTAACCAAGATGATCCGCAAAAGACTTCCCGTCGCAGTCCTCATGCTTGGAGGGCTGCTGTCGCCGTTGTTTTCCAAGGCGGCCGAGCGCAGTGTCTGGAAGATTGGAACCTTCAACCATTCCTCGAGCGAGTTTCGCGATCGGGACATCGCCTACGCTGATCCGAAAAGCGATCCGACCTACGTGATCGGCAAGAGCAAGGAACAGGATTGGTACCGATTCCAGCCCGGCCCAGCCAATGAAATGACGGGAGGCCGATACCATCCCTTTACGGTGGAATTTGCCCTGCCCGACACGCCCAGCGGAGTCTACTACCTGAAGATCGCAGTGCTCTACGAAACTCCGCGCCTGTCGTTCCTTCAGCTCGACGTGAACGGCCAGACAGGGGTCTTCTATTTCCATCCGAAGCTAGACTTCTCGGCTGGGGACTGGGAGGGGACCTTCGTTCCGCAGACCTCCGCAGATGAGAAGACGATCGCCATTCCCGCCGCATGGCTCCATCGCGGAGAGAACCGCTTCCTGCTGACAGCCCTCGATGACCCCGCTGGCGCACAAAATTCCTTTGGGGCCATCGCTCCCGGCCACACGGGACTGGTCTACGACGCCCTCGAACTTACCCAGGATCCCGAGGCCCACTATAACGAGCAAGCGTTCACGGCGCGGATCGAGCCTACGATCTTCTATCGTGCTCTCCCCGGCGGCACGGTCGAAATTGTCGATGTCTTCCTTCAGGCCGGCAGACTGGAAGAAACGGGCAACGTCGAACTGACGATTGGATCGACGTCGTTCGAGAAACAGTTCTCTACTGCGAGCAGCTTCGGAGAACTTCGACTGAGCTTCGCGGTACCTGAGTGGTACGGAGTCGCACCCGCCTCGGTCAGCCTGGGCAAACTGCGGGTCACCTCCACGGTTGAACCCGCGAAGAAGTGGACGGTAGCCATCATTCCCCATGAGCACCTGGACGTCGGATTCACCGACTACGCGGCCAAGGTGGCCGAACTGCATTCACAATCGGTCGACGGGGCGATCGACCTCATCCGCAGGACTCCGGATTTCCGCTGGACCCTGGATGGGAGCTGGGTGGCAACCGCGTACTTGAAGGGACGAAGCCCCGAAGCCCGTGAGCAATTTCTGCAGCACGTGCGTGACGGAAGCATCGTGATTCCTCCGGAGCTCGCTAACCAGCACACGGGGAACGCTTCGTGGGAGGCGCTGGCCCGGTCTTTCTACAACCAAAGGAAGCTGAGCAGTGAGTTCAGGCTCCCCGCCGGCGATGCGGCCCAGATCGTCGACGTGCCCTCCTACACCTGGGCATATGCTTCCATCCTTCACGACGCGGGAATCAAGTATTTGATCGCGGCCAGCAACAGTTGGCGGGCTCCGGGGATGCTGTTTGGACGGTGGAACGAAAAGTCTCCTTTTTACTGGGAGGGACCAGACGGCGGCCGGGTCCTCATGTGGTATTCCCGTGCCTACCTGCAGCTGCAGACGTTATTCGGCAGCCCGTGGCGAATGGAAGCCATCCGCGATGCATTGCCGGTCTTTCTCCAGGCGTATACACGACCCGACTACACCGCAAGCACCGTCATCGTTTTCGGCACGCAGTTGGAGAACACCCCGCTCGCTCCGGAACAAAGTGAAATCGTCGCGGCGGTCTCTGGCGAGTATGCCTGGCCCAGGTTTCAGTTCGCGACTGTCCATTCGGCGATGGCACAGATCGAGCACGAATGGAAAGGCGAGATTCCCGTGTACCGCGGCGACTTTGGCCCCTATTGGGAAGACGGCTATGGCTCAGACGCTGCCTCTACCTCCATCCATCGCCAGAATCAGCATCGCATTGCCACGGCTGAAGTGCTGGGGTCGGCCGTGACGTCCCTCGACCCCAGGGTCTCTCCCGACCGCAGCACACTTCAGGATGCCTGGTGGAACGAGCTGATCTACGACGAGCACACCTGGACGTTTGTTGGCGCAACCACGCAGCCGGAACATCGCCAGAGCGTCGAACAGATGGCTCTGAAGGCATCTCGCGCGCGGCGAGCACAGAATGACATCGACGAATCCCTGCAGCGGAGCTGGGCGCAACTCGAGGCTTTGGTCAAGCCGAAAGAAACGTCGGTCGCCGTCTGGAATTCCCTCAACTGGCCGCGGTCTGGGATTGTAGAAACTGATCTGCCAGAAGGATCTACTCTGGTCGATCCCTCCACCGGACAGGAAGTTGCCATGGAGGTGCTTTGGAAGGGCAAGGGCATCCCGCTGCCGGGATTTGGTCCAGTCAATATAAGGGTCCGTTTTCTGGCCAGGGACGTGCCCGCCGTCGGCTACAAACTTTTCACCGTGAAACCATCGGGACCTCGGGCGGAGAAGATTACCGGAGTTCGCGGAAACATTCTGGAAAACCAGTTCTACCGGGTGACGGTCGACGCCAACGCTGGAGTCATCTCTTCCATCTTCGACAAAGAGCTCGGGCGGGAACTCGTGGACCCGAAGAGCCCCTACAAGTTCGGGGCTTACCTCTACGTCACTGGCGGCGATCAATATCCTAGGAATTCGCTTTATCGATTTGGGGCCGGACTGAAGCCTCCCAATTTAACAGCGCACCCAGCCGGGTCGGGGGCCCTTGTATCCGCGAAGCGGACGCTTCTGGGCACGGTCGCAAGGCTCCGTGCGCGGGCCTGGAATACCCCTGCGATTGAGCTTGAGATTCTTTTGCCCGACCATGAGAAGCAAATTCTGCTGACCTATCACATTCGGAAAGAGCCAGTGTTAACGCGCGAATCCGCCTATGTCGCATTTCCTTTCGCGGTAAGCGCTCCGCAATTCGCCTACGGTTCGCAAACGGCGTGGGTGAACCCCGCCAAAGACGAGCTCCCGGGTGGCAGTCGAGAGTGGTACCTTCCCACCACGTGGGCAGCCGTTTCCAATCACGAAGTAACCGCCGCCGTGGTTCCCATCGACTCCCCCCTGGTGACCTTTGGCGACATCACGCGCGGCACCTGGCCCGCGGACTTCACCGCGAAAAGCAGCACGATTTTCTCCTGGTTGATGAATAACTACTGGGGGACCAACTTTCCTGCCTGGCAAGGCGGCGACTTCACCTTTCGTTACGCCATCACGAGTAGTTCCCGGTTTGAGCCCACGTCTCTGAATCGCACCGGTTGGAATGCCCTGACGCCTCTGGAGAAAGATGATGTTGGGGCCTCAAACGACGGGGGAGTTCTTCCCGACAAGCAAGCCGGGTTGCTCGACGTCGGCAACCCAGACGTCAATCTTCTTACCTGGAAGGTTGCCGAGGATGGCGACGGCACCATTCTCCGTTTGCAGGAAACCGCCGGCACGCCGTCCCGCTTCAACATTTCCAGCAGGTACCTGCAAATCGAGCAGGTCTGGTCCTGCAATCTTTTGGAAGAGAATCAGGCACCACTGGAAACTTCGCCCACCGGAGTGACCGTCTCGATGCAGCCCTTTCAGGTCCTCACGCTACGACTCCGAACCAGTCCTCGCCCCGCGAAGGAGGCCCGGCCATGAACATCGATCTGTCAGGCAAGGTCGCGGTTGTGACCGGGGGAGCCACGGGGATTGGACAAGCCACGGCTCGAAAACTGGCGCTGGCCGGAGCCTCGGTGGCCATCCTGGATCCCAACGAAAAGAGCGGCAGCAATACCGCAGATGAGATCCGAAGCTCGGGAAATTCGTGCACCTACTACCCCTGCGACGTGAGTCGGAGCGAGGAAGTCGAGCGTGCCATCAATTCCCTGACCGCACAGAAACCAGGCCTTGACATCGTGGTCAGCAATGCGGGGATTCAGCACTATGGGGATGTCATCACCACATCGGAACAGGATTGGGACCGCGTTCTCGCCATCAACCTCAAAGGCTGTTTCCTGGCGGCCAAACATTGCGTTCCCCATATGCTCGAAAAAGGCGGCGCGATCGTGGTGCTCGGCTCCGTGCAGAGCTTTACCGCCATCAAGAATTCAGTCGCGTATGTCACCTCCAAGCACGCCCTGTTGGGGCTGACTCGGGCGATGGCGCTCGATTACGCGTCGAAGGGGATCCGCGTGAACTGCGTGTGTCCGGGGACAATCGACACTCCGATGTTGCGGTGGGCAGCCAGTCTCGCGCCTGACCCGAAGGCGGTAATTCGGACCTGCGAACGCATGCATGCCCTTGGGCGCATTGGCAGGCCGGAAGAAGTCGCCGACGCAATTCTGTATCTGGTCTCCCCAATGTCGTCGTTTGTAACCGGGGCAGCCTTGGTGGTCGACGGAGGAATGCTGGTACCGGCTGGCGGAATGGCCTTCCAGGAAGGCGGGACGGGAGCCGCCACCCGCACATGAAACTTCGTGACAAGACCGCCATCATCACAGGCGCCGGCGCTGGAATCGGGGCAGCGTCTGCCCGCCTGTTTGCCGCGGAAGGCGCCAGCCTGGTCTGCGTGGACCTTGATGGTGGCAAGCTGAGCGAACTCGCAAAGGAAATCGCAGGCAGCGCGGGTCAATGCCTGCCAGTGCGCGCTGACGTCAGCCAGCGTAGCGACGTACAGCACGTGATTTCCGAAACCCTGCGACGCTTCGGTCGTGTCCACATTCTGTTTAATAACGCCGGTATCGTTCCTCCGGGAACAGTGGAAGCCATCTCCGAAGAGCAGTGGGACCGGGCGATGGCGATCAACGTGAAGAGTATGTACCTGTTCTGTCACGCCTTGCTTCCTCATTTCAAGGCGGCGGGTGGAGGAGTGATTTTGAACACTGCGTCGGCCACGGCATTGCGTGCGGTCCCCGAACGAGCCTGTTACACCGCTACGAAAGCCGCCGTCATCGGGCTGACCAAATCCATGGCCCTGGACCATGTTCGCCACAACATTCGTGTGAATTGTCTGTGTCCGGGTACGACGGATACCCCGTCGCTTGCGCAGCGCATCGCGGCCTTTCCCGATCCCGCGCAGACCCGGGAGAACTTCCTCGCCCGCCAGCCCATGGGACGTTTTGGCTCAGCGGAGGAGATCGCTCAAGCAGCGCTATATCTCGTCTCTAACGACTCGTCCTTCGTTACCGGAGTCGCCTTCCCCATTGACGGGGGTCTGAGCATCTAGATGACCGTCTGCGAAGCCACTCCTACCTTATGGAAAGGGCGTCGGGGATACCGTCTTTCCAACAACCTGATCCACTTGACGGTGCTGCTGGGGGGCGGGCACCTTGCTGATTTTCGCTTCTGCGGTTCGCCTCACAATGTCCTTTTTGAGTCGCCCTGGAGCACCATCGAGCCTTTTGCCTACGCGCCCGAGGCTCATTCCAGAGCGTACGGCGAAGGTCCCGTGGGAAAATTCCTGTCCGGCTTTACAGGACACGCCCTGGTGCTGGGGTATTTCGGCATGCCCAGCCCCGCGGAGGCGGCGCGCGGTCTGCCGCTCCACGGGGAAGCTGCGTGTGCCGAATGGCAAGTCCTATCGTCTGCCGCCGACGAAGCCGGTGCCCGTCTCTCCCTGGAGGTGTTGCTTCCGGTCTACCGTCTGCGCCTTCAGCGGAACCTTTACCTCTCAATCGGCGCTTCTTCCATCCTCGTAGAAGAGCACCTCACGAACCAGAACTCAACAGATTTGGATTATCAGTGGGTGGAGCATGCCACCTTCGGCGAACCGTTCTTTGCCGGCCCGAACGCGCAGCTTTTCCTTTCCGCGAACCTGGGGCGGACCTGGCCGGAGGGGTATGAAGGCAAAGAGCTGCTCATCCCCGATTGCGACTTTAACTGGCCCCGTGCACCAACCCCGGATGGCACCTTGGTGGATCTCTCTAAGCCTTTCGTGGGCAGCGGAACTGGCTTTGTCGCGGCGCTGCTAACACAGCGCGAGTTGCCTCACGGGACTGTCGCGGTTGAGAATCCACGGCTTGGACTAGCCGCAGGATATGTTTTCGATCACCAACATTTTCCCTGGATCGCTCTTTGGGAAGAAAACCTGGCCCGCATCGGCGTTCCCTGGAGTGGCAAAACGCGGGCGCGGGGAGTCGAGTTCGGGACCAGCCCGATGCCGACTGGACGGCAGCATGCTCTCCGCACAGGGATTCTGTTCGACACTCCTACCTTCGCCACTCTCGCAGCGAGACAGACGGTCTCCACCTGCTACCAGCTCTTCCTCACCGCCACACCAGCCGGGTGGAGCCGGCTCACCGATCTAGAGGCCACGTCCGCAGATCTGCGCCTTCACGATACTCGAGGACAGCACCTGCAAATCCCGGTCAGTCGCAAGCCGTAATCAGGGCAGCAGCCCATGTTCGCGCAGGAACCCACGCACCTTGCCGTACGCCTCTTCCAGTTGATTGTCGCTGAATTGGCCGTGCCCGCCGCCTTTGATGGTAATCAGTTGATTCGGAACTCCGGCCGCTGTCAGTGCTTGGTGAAGTCGTACGGATTGCTCGTACGGCACGACCGCATCCTGGTCTCCGTGAATGGACAGCACCGGCGGCAATCCGGAACGAACATAGGTCAGGGGCGAGACGCGCTTGGCTATCGCAACCGCATCCGTTTGGCTGCCCATCCACATGACCGCGTAGTTCTTCACGTTCGGCCCTTGAATCAGATCGTTGACGTCTGCAATCCCGAACCAGTTGATGATGGCCGCAACGTTGAGCTTGCGGTCAGCGCCAACGTCGTCGCCATAGCATTCGCTATCCAGGCCCGTGCCGTTAGGGAGCATGCCGACAATCAGGGAGAGGTGCCCCCCTGCCGAATGACCAGTCAGCACAATTCTCTGGATATCGACGTTGTACTGTTTAGCGTTCCGCACCACCCAGTGCAATGCACATCGGCAATCTTCCACAGCGGCGGGCGCTCGCGAGACAGAGGCCATGCGGTATTCAACGTTGACGACGTTCCAGCCCATCTCCAGATAGGGCAGCAGCTGCAACGTGGCACCCGTGCGGTCTCCAAAGATCCAGCCCCCGCCATGGTAGTAAATGAGGGTGGGAGCCGGTCCCCTGGCATCTTTTCTCTGCCACACATCCAGCTTGAGCGCGTAATTGTTCGCAACTCCGTAGGTGACATCCGGGAAAACCGCGTACTTCTCGGCGAGAGTGTCCACCCACGTGCTCGACGGCGGGGCCGGCTGGCTCGCTGCCGGCACCGCGATAGCGGCGATGAGACAAAGAGCAGTGAGCATCGGAATGCTACGAATCATTCACTCCTCCTGAACTGAGTTCTATGGATTGGTTCGAACGAAGGCCTTGATCGTGGCGCAGCGCTTCCCTTCCCACTCTCCGTGCGGGCGAATGATGTACTCGCCCACCGACGCCGGCACAATGAATGTTTCAGCGTAATGCACAACCAGCGGAGGGAACTTGCCCGCCGGGCTCTCCACTACCGCTTCCCGCCCCTCGCACAGGTTCAGCACGTTCACTCCTCCGTTCGTTGCGTGGAGAACGGGGCCAGTGAACCAGTGCCTTCGCGTCTCGATGAATTCGCGTTCGTGGAGCCCGGTCCGTTCTTCCACCCAGCCGTCGCCGCGCCCGATCTCGGAAACACAGTTGAGAAGATTGCCTTGTACCCAGCCGGTGGTGCGTTCCCACTGCACATTGCGCAATCCATGCTCAAGGTGGATCGGCCGCGGCGCGCCGTCCAGCCCCATACGGCCCCAGTCCCACATCTTGAAGGTGAAGATGTAGGGTGTGGCACTGATCTCGAGCACCATGCTGTTCTTGCCGGAGCAATGCGGTGTGCCCGCCGGGATCAGAAAATGATCATGTTTCCGCGCCGGCCAGCGATTCACATACTTTTCGGCATCGAAGAAAAACTCCCCTGCTTGCGCGCGGTGAAGGTCATCGATCATCTGCTGGCGGTCGATATTCTCCCTCAGGCCCAGATAGACGCAGCCGTCGTCGCCGGCGTCGAGCAGGTAATAGCTCTCGTCCTGGGTGTACGCCATGCCGAATTTTTCCTGAATATATTCGGTCAGCGGATGCACCTGGAACGAGAGATTGCCCCCATCCATGGTGTCGAGGAAGTCAAAGCGAATCGGGAATTCGGTACCGAAGCGGCCGTGGACGGCTTCTCCCAGCAGTTCGTGGGGATGTTTGAGAACCAGGTTTATCGACGGAATCTCCACGCGCGTGTCACCGAAGCCGAGCAGCAGACTGTTCTCTTCCGGAACACAATCAAAACACCAGGCGTAATTCTCGACTTCCCGGGGCAGATCACAGACTTCCTTCATCCATTGCCCGCCCCAGGGGCCAGGATCGAAAAACGGAACCACGCGAAAAGGCTGGGTCGCGGCACGCCTTAACCCTTCAGCCAGCTGTGCACCGGAAATCATCTTCGGCGTATCGCGCTGGTTCGTATCGAGCAGGAAGTCGATGCGAGAAAAGAGGCGCTTCTTGTGACGATCGGCCGCACGCCAATCCACAAAGAAGGCACGCTTGTACTTGAGCGCAGGCCGTTCCTCCAGATTGTTCAGCCCGAGATTGCCGATCCGCCCGGAGCGCTGACGCTGCTGAATCTCCCAGCGGGCCAGGTCGCCGTACACCAGCAGGTTCCAGTCTTCGGCCAACAGCGTAGCGCCTGTCCCAAGCACCAGGACCAGTCCCCGGGCAGCCTCCAATTCCCTGCGTTTTTGCCGCAGCTTGCTCTCGTCCAGGAACTCCGAGAGTTCGTAGTTGTTCATGAAGCCGAAGACCGGGTCGTCCCCCAGATCACGCGCGGTCAAAGATGTGATGGTTCGTTCGGGAAGGTAACACTCCGCAAGGCGGAGGACCGATTCCGGACAAAGTGCCCGGGAAAGGTTCGCTTCGATCTCGTTCAAGTCACAGCCGGGATAGCATTCGACACACAGCACAAAGCGGCCCGGTCCAATTTTGCTCTTCAGACGGAGGGCGATGTCGTTCCAACCAACGTCGCACCTTGAATCCGAAACCAGGACGACCGGGAACTTGTCGTAATTGGAACCATATGGCTTGGACATTGGTCTTCAGACTTCACTTGCCACCCGCACGTTGTGCGACGTTAAAGGAAAGCGCAGAGGCTTGGGTTGAGAAAGATCGCAAGCAACGTCCGGGAACCGCACTGAAACTCTGGCGACAGCGATTGCTCGCTGCCGCCGGATTGGGGAGTCGCTTCCAGCCTAAAAAATGACCTTCACTGCCAACTGGATTTGCCGCGAGGTCCCTGTGCCGATCTGCGTGCCCATATTGCTGGCAATCGTCTGGCCTGTCCGCCCAAAGGCCGTGTTGGGCGTGCAACTTGCCGGGGTATTAGTACTCGGATCTGCCGCTGCCACGGCTGTACAAATCCCTCCGTCGGGGTTCGCAAAGTTGGGATGGTTCAGGATATTGAAGAAGTCCGCACGCAGCTGAACCTTGAGGGCTTCCCGAATGGGAATGTTCTTGGCCAGCGAGAAGTCCCACTGAAAGAAGCCGGGACCGCGCAGCGCGTTTCTGCCAACATTGCCCAGATTTTCGCCCCAGGTTCCATCGTATTGCGGTGGCACCGCAAACGCGGCCGGGTTGTAGTTGCCGATCGGCCACTTCGCGCTTCCGACGGTCGGGCTTTGTCCCGGAACGTAGTTGGGCCGCATGGGAAGCCCGAAGAAGCCGCTGATGAGCTGAACGTTGGTAGGGAGACCGGTTCGCGTCTGCAGGATGTTCGAAACTTGCCATCCCGACAAGAACGCTTTGCCGATCGCGCCGGTCCTTTTCCAGTCCGGGAGGTCATACACCACGCTGCCCGTCAGGTTATGCCGCACGTCCCAGTCGCCGCTGCCGCGATCGACATTCGGGTTAAACGGATCGGAGAAGCCCCCAAAGACGTTCACCATGTCGTCGATCTCATGCGACCACGTATAGTTCACTTCATAGTTCAGGCGGCCGGCATTACGGCGCAGTTGCACCTGCAACGCGTTGTAGGTTGAGTAGAGTACGTCCGCATTCAGGTTCTCGTTCGCAAATCCACTGAATTGACGCGCCTGCGTCACCACGTTCGCAGGATTCAGGTTCAGGGCTGCAAAGCTCACCCCCGATTGCATGTGCTGGGCCTTATTGCCCGTGTAGTTCACGCTGAGCACGGTATTCGGCAGGACTTCACGCTGGACGCCCAACAACCAGTTCGTGGAAACCGGGTCGCGCGGATGCTGCGGGAAGATGTTGACATTCTGCGTGCCTGCAGGCAGCGGAGGGTTCGCCATCGGATACGCGATCGGCACCTGGAAGACATTCACGTTGTAACTCTGAAAGGCAGCGTTGTTGCTGAGCAAACCGAACCCGAACTGCATCGGCATATAGAACAGTCCACCGTATCCGTGGATTACGGTTTTTCCATTGCCGAACGGATCCCAGGACAAGCCAACTCGCGGAGCGAAGTCTTTCCCCGGCGCGTTATAGAGGGCTTGCGTCTGAGGAAGAATGGTTTGCGAGGCAAAATCGAAGTTCGCCGCCTGGTGTGTGCGTTCTTTCCAAACGGTGTTGTAGTCGTAGCGCAAACCGAGACTGAGTGTGAGCTTGCGCGTGACTTTCCAGTCGTCCTGCCCATAGAAACCCCAATTTGAGTTCACGATCCCGGCTGGTCCTGGAAAACCAATTTTCCCGAGTACAAACGGGGCATCGTTAAGGAAATCATGGAAGGGATTGGGTTGAAATATATTTGCGCCTGCAAAGTAAAAGGTCTGCTGCGGCCTGAGAAACTCATTCAGCTGGTTGTATCGGAACTGAATACCAAACTTTAATGTATGACTGTTGACGGTCTTCGTCACGTTGTCGAAGACCTCGAACACATTGAACGGTGTGATCTGATTGAAGGTGTTTGGACCCGGAAGCGCTCCCAGGTCTGTAAAGAAACCGCTAAAACCTACTAGCGGTGTGGGAGTGTTCGAATTCGTGTCGGAATAAAACCGGTTGATGGAAATGCTGAACTGGTTAAGAAGAGTAGGACTGAAGGTGTGCGTCTCTTCGATCTTGCCCAACTGGGTCCTCAGCTTTTGCGGAGAAACCTGGCCTTGGTTCAAGCCGAACGTGTAGTTCGTCAACGAGTCATTGATGTTGTAGCGGACGAAAGCGTGGTCCCGCTCGGAAATGTTCCAATCTACCTTGATCGATCCGGTATCTTCCCTGAGCTGGTTGGGCAGGATGGCCAACGTGTAAATGAGTTGCGCACCGCCAGGATCACCGGGAGTCTCGCTTCCCGGCACGGCGCAGGAAGGCGGGGCCGGGATCGTGTTGCAGTTCGCTGGCAGCGGCGCAAACTGCGCGAATACCGGATCCATCCTCGGATCGTGAGCCTCGGATCTCAAGTAGGCACTGGGAATCTTATAAAGAGCGTTGAAGTTGTTGATCTTCGTCCGGTCCCCCTCGTAGTTCACGAAGAAGAACAGCTTGTTCTTGATGAGCGGGCCACCCAGATTTCCCCCGAACTGGTTCAGTCGCAGCGGCGCCACTTTACCGGTATTGAAATAGTCCTTGGCATCGAACGCGTCGTTGCGCAGGAACTCAAACACGGTTCCATGGAAGTTGTTGGTTCCCGACTTGGTGATGATGTTCATCTGCGGTCCGAGCGAGTAGCCCTTCTCCGCGCTGTAGCCGCTGTTGGTGAAGTCGATCTCCTGAATGCTGTCGAGACTGGAACGGGTGACGCGCGCTCCTTCCTGGCCCTCGGTATCAAGGAAGCCGTTGATGTCCCCACGAGATGCGTTCTGCCCGTCGACGGTGATGTTCAGGCCGGTGAAGACATTCTCCAGTCCGTTCACGCTCCCCTGAAAGAAGCCGGTGGAGTTGATCGATCCGGGAGCGACACTCAGGAACTGGCTGACGTCGCGGCCGTTCACGGGAAGGTTCGCCACTTGCGCGGCGTTGAGAGTCGTACCGTCCTGGGTGGTTTCCGTTTGCACCGTGGTCGTCGTTCCCGTCACCTCGATTCTCTGCTGCGCACTCGCAATCGCAAGCGCGAGATTGACGCGCACGATGGCTCCCACGTTGAGAACAAGGGACGGACTCTCGGCCTCCGCAAAACCACTCGCGTTCGCTCTGACCACGTAGTTGCCATAGGGAAGAGCGGAAATGACGAAATCTCCGTTGGCATCCGTAGTCGTCGACGTGTTGATGCCGGTTCCAATGTGGGTGGCCGTAATCTTGGCTCTGGGAACCGCCGCACCCGAAGGGTCGGTCACCGTCCCCTTGATCGTGCCCGTATCGAACTGGGCGAACGAGGGCAAGCCGAAGACCAAGAGAATGGCTACCATCAACCACCGGCTCTGGCGCAACCCTCCGGCACCGAGCAGTACACGAAATCGCGCGCAAGTCATAACTGTCCCCTCCCGCCGTCGCGGAATGCCGCAACGCAACTACCCGAATTCTCCGAAAACTGGACGAATCGTAATTCTCCCATATGGTGATAGTCAATCGTTATTTTGATTGTTTATATAAAAAACATCACTCTTTTTGTCGTTTTTGAACATAAAAAACCGCCAATGCCGGCGGGCACAACCCTCCCGACTCCACCCCTGCCTCCGACTCCTTCCAGGATGGCAATGATCTGTTCTTCGCTGAATCGACTCTTGCGCATCACTCCTCCTTCGGCCCTGGGCGGGCCATCCTTCAGGGGAGATGTCACATTGCCTATGGAACCAATTTCCGTGGGGGCAGATCGCCATGCAGCGCGAGCTGATGCGGCACGCCTCGATTGAGACGACCATGAACGTGTACGGGCGGGCAACGATGACAGACGCCAAGCGTCAGGCCAACAGCAAGGTAGTGCGCATGGCCTTGAGGCCGGTTTTGTCCACAAAAGCAGAAAGCGGAGCCTCGAAGGAGGCCCCGCCTCTTAATGCTCCCTTATCCTCCCTCGCGGGAGGACCGCAATCAGCGGCAAGCGTATGAAAACGTTGGTTGCGGGGGGTGGATTTGAACCACCGACCTTTGGGTTATGAGCCCAACGAGCTACCAGACTGCTCCACCCCGCGCCACGATGATAACAATCGTGCCCTGATGCGTCAAACCCCGGTCCCTCGCCAGCTCGCTCGTCGTTCGCGCAGGCTGGCGTGTGCCGCGCCCTTCAGCGGCTGATCTTTCTCCGCTCGCACGCAGTCACGAGCTTCGCGGGGTCGATGGCTTCTTTGTCCACTTGTTCTTCCAGAATCTTGCCGTCCTTGCCAACGAGGAAATTCACGCGCCGGGCGGCCTTGTACTTTTCCGTATAGATGCCGTACTGGCGCGTCACTTCTCCGCCCCAATCACTGAGCAGCGGGAAGGTAACGCCAATCTGGTCGGCGAAGGCCTTGTTTGCGAAGGGGCTGTCCATGCTCACACCCAGGACCTGGGTGTCGGCTGCTTCCAGCTTCTGCAGGTTCTGCTGGAAGTTTTTCATTTGCTGCGTTCAACCGCCGGTGAACGCAAAAATGTAAAAGGCCAGCACCACGTTCTTCTTGCCGCGGTAGTCGCTGAGCTTGACCTCTTTCAGGTCGTTGCCATCGAAATACTGCAGCTTGAAGTCCGGGGCCGTGTCGCCGACCGCGAGCTTCAACGACTCTGGCGGTCGTGCTTGCGCCCCTGCCGGGCGGACCAGAAGTCCGGCCGCCCCGCCGAGCACAAAAACTGCGAAACTACGCCGATGTCCTCGCCAGCCTCCCATACACCTTCCTTCCCCCAAGGCCCACGCGCATTCCGAAAGCCTTGGAACCACTGAACGCTGGTGTTCACTCTTTTGACATTGCACCCTGTTCAGAAACACAATAGATTCTATCCCTAGAGCAACTTTCCCTCGTATGCATTGTTCCACGCTGCGACACAGCCCCCAGCATGGCTGCCGTATTGTGCCCGTTCATTGCTTCCCCGCCGTAACCATCGCACTCGCTCGTTCGCCGGATGCAGAACGCCGATGCACCCCGGGAGTCGGTCGCGCGCAATGAGCCTGGCCACCCTGAACGACATCTTTTATACACTGGTCGAGCGCGGCAGCGATCGCGTCATGCTGCAACGGCAAGCCATTCAGTGGGTGCCCATCTCCGCCCGGGAGCTTTACCGCAATGTCAGTGGCGTGGCCCGGGCCTTGCAGAGCTGGGGCGTCACTCGCGGCGATCGCATTGCCATCCTCAGCGAAAACCGGCCGGAGTGGACAACCGCCGACTTCGCCTGCCAGCTCATTGGCGCCATCTCGGTTCCGATCTACTCGACCCTGACCGCCGAACAGACGGCCTTCATCCTTCGCGACGCCGAGTGCCGGGCGGTCTTCGTTTCCTCGGACGCGCAATTACGCAAGGTTCAGTCCATTCAGCCGCAGACGCCGGTAAAGAAGCTGGTGGTCATGGACGGAATCGAGACCGCGCATGCCATCAGCATGTCGCATATGATGCACGCCGGCAGCCAGGACCGCGATACCGAGCTCGACCGCTCTGCCCGCGCCATCGGTGGCGATGACCTCGCCACCATCATCTACACCTCGGGTACGACCGGGGTCTCCAAGGGCGTCATGTTGACTCATGGCAACCTGGCCTCGAACATCGAGTACTCCCTCAAAGGGTTTGATCTTGCGGGCGACCATGTGAGCGTATCATTTCTACCGCTTTCCCATGTCACTGCCCGCCACGTCGACTTTGCCCTGCTCTACCATGGCGTGACTCTGGCCTATTGTCCGTTTGTTGACCAGCTTCCCCAGACCCTGCTCGAGGTACGGCCGACGATCTTTGTCTCGGTGCCCCGGGTCTATGAGAAGATTCATGCCCAAGCTGATCTCAAGGCCAGAGATTTTCCCAAGAACCTGATCTTCAAATGGGCGCTGGCTGTCGGCCGCGAACATCAAGCGGAAATCCTGGTGGGGCAAACCCCTTCCGCTCCTTCCTGGAAGCTGGCCAACAAGCTCGTCTACTCCAAAATTCGTGAGGGCATGGGGGGCCGCAGCCAGGTCTTCATTTCCGGAGGCGCTCCCCTGGGCCGAGAACTGGCCGACTGGTTTGCCACCGTGGGTATCCGGATCCACGAGGGCTACGGCCTCACCGAGACTTCGCCCGTGATTGCGGTGAACACTCCCTCAGCCCATAAGCTCGGGACCGTGGGCAAGCCCCTGGGGAACCTGCAGGTCCGGATTGCCGGCGACGGAGAGATTCTCGTGCGCGGCCCGTCGGTCTTTCGCGGCTACTGGAAACGCCCGGAAGAGACCGCCAATGCCTTCGTCGACGGCTGGTTCAAGACTGGCGATATCGGCCATCTCGACGCCGAGGGATTTCTCTCCGTTACTGACCGGAAGAAGGATCTGATCAAA
>Ga0070741_10011580_pt1 | contig 16242 bp, 10 predicted proteins | sample Coa_R1_4_FD_66440 | JGI IMG/M metagenome (GOLD analysis project Ga0070741, IMG submission 66440) | Surface soil microbial communities from Centralia Pennsylvania, which are recovering from an underground coalmine fire - Coalmine... | ecosystem: Environmental > Terrestrial > Soil > Unclassified ...
ACCACGGCGAGGGCCACGTTGGAGTCGAGGGTCGCGGCGTGGCCGGTCAGCGTCTCTACGGCGATCACGGCGACGGCCAGCACGAGGGCCGCGGTCGAGCGCTCGCGTCGAAGCGGCCGCGGCCCGGCCGCCTGCGCCCACAACACGCCGGTCAGCGCGAGCAACAGTGCCTCACGTGACAGCCACAGCGTGCCCCAGCGAGTCCGGACGAGCATCTGCCATCCCACGCTCGCGAGCGAGGGCCGTTGGGGGAGCGTCTCGCGCACGGTCGCTGCATGCCAGAAGAGCAGCCCGACGCCGGCGGCAACGCCGAGGACGGCGCACGCTCGCGCCCACGCGAGCACGCGGCACCGTGCAGCCCCCAGCACGGCCGCCGCCCGCTCGTCCGCGGGGATCAGGAATCGGAGAACGGCGACGGCGCCCGTCCACGCGACGAGGAGGCTCAGGTTGATCCACCGCAGCAAGACCTCGCCGATCGGTGGAGCGCTCGTGATGCCGGGCACGGTCACGGCGCTCGGGTCCGCTCCTTCGCCCGCCGCAAAGACGAGGAAGCCCCGGCTGAGATGGCTGTCCGTCTCGGAGAGGACCGTCCAGAGCACGCTGTAGAGGCCGAGCGGCAAGTCGGGCAGGACCAGGTCCAAGAGCTTCGCATCGGTGGGGTCGGCGCGGAGACCGGCCGTGGCGACCGGCTTGCTCCCGGCATCGAAGAGCTCCACCGAGCTGAACCGGCGAGAGACGTCCTCGCTGAACCAGAGCCGCACCTCGCGGGGGACTTCGGCCAGGACGGCGCCGTCGGCGGGATCGGATCGCGTGAGCGTTGCGTGCGCGAGGACCGGGCGCGGGCTCGAGGCCGCGAGGACCGCCAGAGCCGCCGCCGCGCAGGCGCGTCGAGCGCGATGCCGCCCGCGTCTTCTCCACGCGCTCCACGTCGTTCGTCGTTCCATGGCTCGGCGCCGCGCTCGCTCGACGGGCGTTCGGGACCGTCGCCGGCGCTTTCCCTCACTTCACCACGAAGCCGAGCTCGTCTCTGGTCACGTCCCCGTCCTCGGCGCTGACGGCAGTCCAGCGCACCGTGTATCTCCCCGGCGGCAGTGGTGCCGGCAGCGTGAGGAGCAGCGAGGCGTGATCAGGGTCGTTCAGGTCCACGCGCCCGTCCCGCGTGCCCACCTGGCGGCCACCGGCATCGAAGACCCGAAAACGGCTGCGCTTCGTGTCCAGCTCCTGGCTGTACCGGATCGTCACGCGCTCCACGCGCTCGCGCACCTCTCCGTTCGCGGGGACGGACTCGAGCAACAGGGAATGGGCCGACGCGCTTCCCGCCAATCCGACGAGCAGGACGGCGACCGCCTCCTTCACCATGCGTCCTCACTGCACCGCGACGTGCTCGACCTGCGCGTCGCCGAGAAGGACGCGCACCTCGCTTCCGCGATGCACGACGTTCCCCGGGTTCTCGAAGATGAGGTAGTAGGTCTGGGCCGTCCGAAACGGCGCCGTGTGCGCGTGCCCCATCAGCAGCTTGCTCGCCACGAGCCCGGTCGCCTCGTCCACGATGGCCGGCGGCGTGGCTGCGTCGTGCACCACGCCCGCCTTGTCCGCGTCCGTGACTTGGAAGCGGAGGTCGAGGAGGCCGCCTCCGCCGGTCACGGCGACCCGCACGATCCGCACGCCGCTGCGCTCGACGAGGCCGTCGTCCGAGACGAGCGGGCGCTTCCACGCGGCCGCCGCGCGCTGCTCGCTCGTCTCTTCCCGCGGCGCACCGTCTCCGGCGGGCGACGCGAGCCAGCGCCCGAGCGCCGTGATCCCGACCGCGAGCCCGACGCCCGCGAGCAGGCGGACGAGACGCGTCCTTCGCGGCCGTCCTGCCCGTGCGGCGCGGCGAGGTCGTGCGAAGTGGCCGGGGGCGCTCACGGTCCGCCCGCGTCATGGTGTGATGAACGTGAGCATCCCGCCCGGCGACGCCGCGCCGTTCGAGACGTGGAGCTGTCGATTGTACAGGGCGTAGCCGTTGGCGCTGGGGGGCGACCCGGCCGGGACCGTGGCGATGGCGTCCTCGGTGGCGCCGGCCGGAATCGTCTCCGCATTCGCATCGAACGGGTTGTTCAGCAGCCGGGCATCCCTCGCGAGCACCCGCTCGTGCATGCCGAGCAGCATCATCGACGTGTTGTCGTACCCGGCATTGACGTAGCGCAGGAGCACTCGCTGCCCTGCGGATGCGGCGATCGGCGCCGTCTCCGGGAATGCCTTCCCGTCGATGAGCCAGTACGTCGCGAGGTAGCTCTTCATGTCGAACGTGTCGGGAGCGGCGTTGAAGTTCGGGTCGATCTGGCTCAAGAGGAGCACGGCCTCGACGTCGTACGCGCTGGCCGCCGTGTCGTAGGCCTGCCCCGCCGTGCTCGGCCGCACGATCAGCGCGCCGTACAGACCCATCGCCTGCTGGCGCCCGGCGTCACCGCCGCTCTGGTAGAGATACGTGCCCGCGCTCGCGGTGAACGTGCGCGTCACCGTGTTGCCGACCGCCGCCTCGGTGGGACCGGGAACGAACGAAACGCCCGGGATCTCGAACGAGATCGTGTGACCGGCCGGAAGCGCGTTGGTGACGGCGATCGTCACCGTGTCCCCCGCGGTCACCACGAGCTGCGGGCCCGGCAGGCTCGCCGTCGCGGTCGTGCAGTCGCCGGGCGTCGCCGGCACGCCGAATCCCCAGATGGGGACATTGCCGCCGCCGGGCAGCGTGATGCTGCCTGCCGTGGCACACAGTGCGATGGACACCGGGGCGGCCGCGGCCGTCGCGCACGTCAGAGCCAGAGCTGCCGCGGACGCCACGAGCGCGAGCCGTGCCGCCGTCTTCGGGTGTGCGAGTACACGCATCGCGACGTCCTCCTTGGCCCCGCCACGCTCAGGGCGCGTCGTAGACGAGCTTCATGAGGTCCCCGCTGGTGACGAAGCTCGCCGTCCCCGTGTGGGTCGTGAGCACCCGCACCCGCACGAGGCCGTTGTTGGCCCCTCGACCGATGTAGCTGGCGGGCGAGGCGATGGTGGCGCTGGTCACGGTGAGGTCGGTCGTGCCGACGTTCGGCACGAACGATATCTGGTCCCACGCGTTCGCGGTCCACGCCCAGATGAAGAGCGTCTGCGGAGTCGCGCCGAGGGAATCGTTGCCCTCGTAGGTCACCGCCAAGTTCGCGGCGCCCGCCGGGACGCCGCTGAACTGCCCGTACCAGTCGGTGACGCGAGGGTTTCCCGTGGTCGCCGAGTTGACCTTGTAGTACTTCGCGTCGTCGAGGCCGAGGTTGGCGACCGTACCGCCGTTCAACGTCCCCACCAGGATCCTCGTCGAGGTCGGGAAGGTGAAGCAGCCGCCGGGCGGGTCGACCCGGAGCAGCGTCGCCATGCCGCCGAAGCCCTCGTCGAAATTGGTGAACTCGTTCAACGCGTGGCTGTGCCACGGGAAGTACCATTCGCCGCAGACGTTCAGCGACGCGGTCCCGGTCGGCAGCGTCCCTTTGTAGCCGAGGTACGGGTTGCCGCCGTACCAGGTCACGCCGTTCTTGAACACGAGGCTCCGGTAGTTCGGCTGGGGCAGCAGCCGCTGGACCGGCGGCCCGTTCGGGTTCCAGTGGTCCTGGTCGTCCCACCTGAGCAGATAGTCCTGGGTCTGGCCGGAGCCGATCGTCTCCCCGAACCGCTCCGTCGAGGCGGAGGAGGTGCCGGCCGGATCGCGCAGGAGGCGGCCGTCCTGGGCGATCTGACGCAGGTGGTTGCCGTGCGGATGGTACGGATGGTTGAGCGCGCCGGCGTTGATCATCCGGATGAGCGCCGGGAGTGGATTCGTGCCGGCGTCGTTCGGCTGGATACGCACGAGCGCGCCGTAGGGCTGGCTCGGCAGCAGCGCCGAGCCGTTGTCCTGGATCGTGTCGGGAAAGGCGCGCCCGTTCACGGTGAAGTAGCGGTTCCGCAGCTTGGTGAAGTCGTAGGTCGCGCCCGTCTCGACGGCGTGGTGCAGGTCGGGATCCAGCTCGCTGACGAGGTTCAGGTACTCCCGCGACGGGTCGAACTGCGTCGTTGCGTCGTAGGCGTAGTTGGCGCCGAGGCTCGGGCGGACGACGAGCGCGCCGTGCAGCCCCATCTCCAGCTGCTTCGCGATGTTCGAGCCGCTCTCGTAGACGTACGTCCCCGGGCTCGACGCGGCGAAGGTATAGGCCACGGTTCCGTTGGGCGCCGCCTCGCTCGCCAGCAGCCCGGGCGAGCCCCCGATGCTGCTCACGCCCTCCTGACCGGGGAAGACGATCGACGACGGCTCGGGCAGGGTGTTGCGCAGGTTGACGACGACGGTCTCACCCTGGGTGACGCACAGCACGGGACCGGGGAACTGGAAGGCTCCGTCGTCCGGCGGGTCGGCGTTCGCATAGCTCCACATGAGGACGTCGTTGCCGTCGGGCGTCGAGATGTGGCCGGCCATGGTCACGAGGTTGAAGGTGTGGGTCGTGCCCGTGACGGCTCCCGGCGTGCAGACCATGCCGATCTTCGGCGCGCCCGGGGGCAGCGCGTGGCCGCGCCCGGCTCCCAGCAGCGGCGAGCCGGCTGCCAGTGCGACGACGAGGCCGAGGCGTCGAGTTCTCTGCGTCATCGTGGCCGTCCTTCGTCCGGCGGGACGTCACCCGCGGCTCAGCTGTGGATCTGGCTCACGGCCGTCTGGGCGGGCAGTGTGTCGCGGTACACCCGCACCTCGGTCATCATCCCGCCGGGGCCGGGGGCACCTCCGTTCGACAGCCGGCGCCAGTCGCGGTTCTTGAAGTAGTAGACGTTGTAGGTGCCCCTGCCGTCCGATCCGGATGGCGCGAGCGGGTCGTACGGCGGCGCATCGAACAGGACGTCGCGCGCTTCCCCCGGTCCGATGTACAGCGTGTTCGTCCAGTAGGACGTGTCGACGCTGCCGTTGCGCAGCAGCGAGGCGTCCTGTCCGATGACGTGCATCGGGATCCCCGGCAGCTGCATCGCATGCTGCTGGTAGCCGAGATTGGCGAGCCGCAGCAGGATCCGCTCGCCTGGGTTCGCCTGGACCAGGGACGAGATGGGCTGGCTCTTGTCGCTCGTGCCGTAGTTCGGGTTCACCGTGGTGATTCCCGATGACGTCGTCGCATCGTCGTGCGGCTTCACCGTGTCGGGATACGTGCGGCCATTGAGGGTGAACCACTGTGGAGCGTAGTCGGTGGGGATGCTCTCCTGGATGTCCCGGTCGCCGTCGTGGAACCCCGACCACACCTCGTTCAGCAGGATCGCGAAGTGGCGGTCGTACCCCGTCGAGCCGTCGCCGTCGTTGTAGGCGAACTTGGTGAACGTCCTTCCCCCGACGTTCATTGCGGTACCGTCCTGGAGCGGCCGCACCAAGACGATCGAGACCATGCCCATCTGGACGTGCTCGACGTCCTCGAAGTGGCAGTGGTACATGTAGGTGCCTTCGCGGTGCGGGCGGTAGAAGTACGTGAGCTGCTTCCCGATCGGCACCGCGACCGACACCTCCGGGACCCCGTCGTTGAGCGGCGACGGGAGATCGAAGCCGTGCCAGTGGATCGTGTGGGAGTCGGTCAAGTCCGGGCGCTGGACCAGGCCGAGGTTCGTCAACGTGATCTTGATGTCGTCATTCTGCTTCACGTCGATGATCGGCGCCGTGTGCTGGGCGTGCCCCTTGTAGGTCGCGATGAGCTGGCTCGGGCTCGCGGCGGGATCGACGGGGATGAACCCGAAGACGTAGAGCGGGTCGGTTTCGCGGCCCGGCACGGTGATGTAACCGTCGGTCGCGGCGAGCGCGAGCGTGGTGGTGGCCGCGTGGGCCTTCGCAACCGGCCCCCCGGAGCCGAGGCCGCTGCCGACCGCAACCGTCACGACCACACCCAGCCAGCTCGCTCGGACGCCGCGCCGGCGCGTCGAGCTCATCCGGTCTCCCATGGCGTCCTCCTTCCGAGGAATGTCGGCGCGAGGTCCTCGTTCACGGCGTGCGCACCGACTCGTCGGCCCCGAGATCCCACAGGCTGTTCAAACGCCCGGTGAGCTGGATCGGCCGGCTGTCGCCGTCGTAGTCGATCGTCGGCGCCGCGATTCCACCGCCCGTGCACGCGCCCGCGTTGGGCGGCACCGGCGTATTGGAGCAACGCACGCCGCGGTCGATCACCTGCGAGGCGACGGCCGCGGCGAGCCGCGCGGCGAGCCCGGCCGGCAGGGCGATGTGGTAGTCGCCGGTGAGCCCGACCGGCGGGTCGGCCCCGGTGATCGTGACCGCCGCCGCCTGCGGGTCGAGCCGCGAGCCGGACACCGTGAGCTGGAGGGTGAACGGCGTCACGAAGCTCGGGTCGGCGCCGATGACGTTTCCCTGGCCTCCCGGCAGGGGACGCGGCACCCCGTCCGGACCGAGGATCTGGCCGTTGGTCAGGTCGGAGTAACGCGGGGTGAAGGTGTCGGCGTTGTTCGCCGTCCCGAAGACCTCGAAGTCGATGAACCCTTGGCTGACGAGGGTCGCGCCGGGGCCGGGCTGGCTCAAGGTGAAGGCTTCGTTGTTCCAGAAGATGTTGTTGAACAGCGCCACCGGGTTGGAGAAGTCGGAAGCACCCGCCGGCAGCAGCGCCTGAAGCAGCGGATCGTTCGCCTCCGAGACGAGGCCGGCGGCGTGCGGCGTCCCTCCCGAGCTCTCGCCAGTGGCGGTGGAGACGTTGTTGGCGATCGTGTTGTTGATGATCGCCACGTTCAGCGCGTCTTCGAGCGTGATGGCCCCGCCGAGGTCGGCGGCCCCGTTGTCGACGATCATGTTGTTGCGGACGTTGATCGCGGCCCCGGGGACGACGGGCTCACCGACGTCCTTCACGCCGTCGCCGTTCAGATCCGCCCAGGTGAGCGCGTCGGCGACGAAGATGCCGCCGCCATCGTCACCACTGTAGTTGCTCTGGATCAGGTTGCGGTCGACGTCGACGGTGCCGGTGCCGTCGCCAAGGCCACCGCCGACCGGCAGCTCGGTCTGGATCGCGATCCCCGCGCCGGAATCGACCGACTCGTTGTAGTAGATCCGGTTGTCGTGGATGCTGCCGCCGGGGCTGAGGCCCCAGTGCGAGATGCCAGCGCCGTACTCGGCACCGAAGTTCGCGCAGACGACGCTGTCCGCGACCTCGTAGGCGTTGGAGCCGTAGAAGATCCCGATGCCGCCCGAGCGGGCCATCCCGCCGTTGCCGATCAGGCGATTCCTGCCGATCCGCACGTTCCAGTTGTGGCTGTCGTGGCTGTACGGCTGGCCGAGACCGATGCCGCCGGCAAAGGTTCCGGCGTTGTTCTCGAGGACGTTGTTGGTGATCTGGAGGTTGTTGGCGTGGGCCTGCAGCTGGATGCCGCCGGCACCCTCGCCCCGGCCGGTCGTGAGGCCGAGGCCGTCGATGCGGGCGGCGCTCAGGAATCGCTCCCGTCGGGTGCTGCCGACGAGGTCGTAGGCCGTCGGGGACTGGGCGAGGACCGTGATGTCGGCGCCGCGGAGCACCGGGCGCGTCGCATCGACGCCGGCGTACGGCGCATGCGCCGCGATCGTCGCATCGTAGGCCATGGCGTTCTGCGCGAAGAAGCGGCCGTCGATGACGGAGCCGCTCACGTCGAAGCGCGGATCTTCGGGCGCACGCGACTGGAGCTCGTGCGCGCCGACGATGCCGCCGGGTCCGAGGCCCTGCAGCTTGAGCGGCTTCCAGAGGATCACGTTCTCGTCGTAGACGCCGGGCGACAGCACGAGCAGGCTGCCCGGCGCGGCGGCGTCGACCGCGTCCTGGATGGCGTGCGGGCTCGTCCCGGGTGGCGGCACCTGGACGACGGGCGGGTTGTAGCCCCGGCCGAGCACGTGGATGGTGATTCCGTTGACGCTCGAGAGGCCACCATTCGCATTCGCGCTGATGATGGCGAGCTGCTTCGGCCCGGCGGTGATCACCGGCACGCTTATGACGATCCTGTCCGGGGTTCCCTGCGTCCAGCTCACGATGCCGCCGTTGGAGCGCGTGAGCGTCGCGACGTCACCGCTGAACTGGTCAGTGAGCGTGACCCGGCCACCCTGCATCCCCGCCGGACCCGCGCTGCCGATGAAGTCGGCGAGGATGGTGATCCGCCGGCCGGCGCCGGTGTCGCTCGCGCGCACGTACGGTCTCGAGACCTGGAGCAGCTCCGGCCGGGGCTCGACGGCGGGATCCTGGCAGCCGGCGCCCGACATCGGAACGAGCGGCGTGTCGAGCTGGGTCGTCATCCCGGGCCACACGTCCCACACCGTCGTCTGGGATCGCAGGTTGGGGTTGTAGCCGTCGTTGGGACGTTCTCTCGTGCCGGGGTCGTTCACCTTGACGAGATACATGCCCGGGCAGGGTCCCTGCGGAATCGGGCAGTTGAGCGTCTCGGTCGAGGGCAGGAGCGCCTCGTAGGTGCCTTCGGGGCTGGTGTAGACGGTCGTGAAGAGCCGCCAGTTGTCGGGGGTGTAGGGGCTTCCGGGCGTCGGGGGCACGGTGTCCACGCGCTGGTAGATGCCGATCGGGATGCCGCCGATCGGGCGCGCCTCGCCGTACCAGACCGACTGCGGGTTGCGCTCGAAGAAGATGTCGTCGGTGACGAGCCCGACGAGGCGGCCGGGCTGCTCGACGTCGACGCCGGTCGGGAAGTTGGTCATGAGATGGAAGTCGGCGTTGGCGTTCTGCCCCTGCTGCAGCACGACGCGCCGCTTGTCGCACAGCGGGGCGTGCGCGCCGGTCTGTCCGAAGTACGGGCTCCGCTCGGTGAGCGTCGACTGGTCGATGACGTGGTCGTCACCGGCGCAGGGCGGCGGCGGGATGGCGGGGACGAACACGTTGCCGAGGTCGACGTTGACGTCCTCCTCCTTGACGGGCCGGTAGAGGCATCCGCTCGGTCCGGCGCTCCCGAGACCTCCCGACACGTTCTTGAATCCGTTGTCGTTGGGGGGGTTGCAGGGGCGGGTGTCGCTCGGATCGGCCGGCATGATCGCGTGCGTGACGTAGGTGCCGGCGACGAGCGGCCGGGTCGCCTCGTGGGCGGTGTGATCGGCGTTCCAGCACGGGGCGGTGTCCGGGTCGGGTGCAGCCTCGTCGAACCCGTCGGGGCAGTAGTCGGCGAAGGCGTAGCCGCCGTCGAAGGCGCCGTCCTTCGTCTGATTTCCGGTCGCCGGCACCTCGAGGCAGGCCGGGCCGATCTGCGGATTGAGCTGCGCGCTCACGTCGTTGCCGGAGGCGTCCCGCACCGCGCAGCCTTCGGCGTAGACGTCGGGAGCGGTCGGCGGCGTCCCCTGCGGGTGCTTCCACTTGTCGGTCACGTACTTGTTGAGGATCACGCCCTGTTCGGACTCGAGGTAGACCGTCACGCCGGGCATGCCCGGCTCGTAGTCCTCGCTCGCTTGGAAGCGGGCGTCGAACTCGTTGCGCGTCGTGGTGAGGAATGTGATGCCGACGATCTGCATCCCCTCGATCTGGCCCGTGTCCGGGTTGCGGGCGTAGTCGTACTTGCCCCAGTCGACCCAGCTGCGGTGGCCCTCGGTCACGAGCTGGTTCGTCAAGAGCGCGCCGCCGAGCGCGGTCGGCACGGGCGTCACGATGCCCGGATCGTGCTCGTCGTGGACGGACGCCCCGGTCACGCCGAAGCGGCTGAAGCCCTGCTCGCCGATGAACCACCTGCCGAGCGGACCACCCTCGGCCGTCGGGTACTCGTAGTAGCCGTCGGGCCCGGTGACCGTCGACTCCTTGATCGTGCCGTCCCGCCAACGCAGGTCGACGTCGGTGTTCGGGATGACCGGCTCCCCCGGGTCCATGACGCCGTTCAGGTTCAGGTCCTTGTAGACGTAGCCGCCCAGCCAGCCGAACCAGCGCGAGACGCCGATGCCGACGTTGCCGAGGGGGTCGATCTCGTTGACGTCGACGGTCTCGCCCTCGGCCACCGTGACGCGCGTCAAGCGGATGATGTAGCTCAGCTGCTCGTCCCAGATCGCCATGTTGTAGGCGCCGGCCGGCACGCCCTGGATGTCGAAGTTGCCTGCCGAATCGCCCCGGCCGGCGTAGACGAGTCGATCCGTCGAGGCGTCGGAGAGCGCCACGAACGGGTCCTGCACGGGCTCGCCCAGCGTCAGCACCTCGAAGGGCGGCCAGCCCTGCCAGTTGCGCGCCGTGCCCGTGATCGCACCCGCGCCGCCGGCGGCGAAGCCCGTCGGGGCGCAGATGAAGCCGAACCAGAAGGCGGTGCGGACGTTCGGCGGCTGCCAGAGCTGCAGGCCCGGCGACTCGGTCCCGTCGCTGCCCTCTTCGATCCCGGCCTGCAGGCTGAACCCACCCTCGATCGTCGTCGTCTGGTACCACTGGCTGTCCGGATTATCGTTGCAGGGCCCCGGCGGCGGATGGACGTCGATGAAGTAGGTGGCCGGACCGAGGTTCTCGACCTCGACGAACCCGTCGGCGTTGGTCAGGCAGATGCCGCCGCACAGCGGGGCGTTGTGATAGTCGACCGTGACCTCGTTGCGCGTTTGCTCCTCCAGCCCGATCTGGAAGCCGCCCAACCCTGCCTCTTCGTCGTCCGGAGCGCCGTTCGTCCAGGCGTTGTCTTCGAACACGAAGACGCGGATCTTCCCGAGCGGCAGCGGATGGGCGTCGCTCGCCTCGGTCAAATCGATCCGCACCGCCCCCGCGTCCTGCGGCAGCGTGACGTGCTTGCCCCACATCTTGTGGTCGGGGGCGCGGACGGTGACGAGGTAGCGGCCGTCCGGCAGCGTCACCGTGGTCCGGGACTGGTCACCCTCGGCGACGATCGGGCTGTTGCTTTCGGTCGTCAGCCAGGTGGGGAACGGATCGCTCGGCTGCCGCGTCGCGCGATCGATGAAGCGGCTGTTGTCGACGTTGACGATGTACGTGAAGCGCGGGAGCGCACTTCCCGAGACCAGGTCGCGGGCGTCGACGGTCACCGTGGCTGCCGACGCGCCGCGGCCCGCGCCACCGATCCACAACAAGCCTCCGAGCAGGACGACCGAGAGGACGCTATGGCGCCGGAAGCACCGCCGACCGGACTCGACGCTCGCCGCCCGCCGGGTCGGGCGGCGCGTGGCGCTCTCCCACCGTTCCATCCGACTTCCCCTTTCTCGTTCGCACGTTGACCGCGTCGCGGCGTTCGATTGTCGAGAGGGTCCAGCCGTGCGCCAGGCGAATCGCCGAGATCGCCAACGGACGAGCGCGATGGACCGCTGGCGATGGTCCTGGCTCACACGGGGAGGTTGGAGGTGCGGTTGACGACGTGATCTCGCGGCGGCGAAGGGCGGTAGTCGCTTCGAGCCGGCCACGCGGAGGAGCGAGCTGAGAGGCGTGGGATGGCGGCATCGCGTCGCTCGTCGATCGTGTACGCGACGCCTAATCGTTCCCGCACCGCCACACACTCCCGCCATGTAGTGCCTTAGCTAGCTAGTAAGCGTGACCGTGGTCGAATAATCGGCCGAGGGGACTCGAGCTGTCAGGAGCAGAAGAGCGCCACAGGGCAGACGGTCGCCGCGACCTTCGTCGAGACGGTCGTGAGGGAGCCTCCCGCTCCCCACCGCGCCAAGCAGCAGCCCCCCGGCCGCCGCCGCGCCTGTCACGTCCGGCCCGAGCAGCAGATCCGAGACGGAGCTCCCTCGGGCTCGCCGGCGTCTCCGAGGCTCTCATCGAGCCCGCCCTCGGGGCGGCCGCCGCTGGCGCCGCAGTCGACAACATCCTGGATGCGCACCCGATACCGGAGAAATGTGCCGGAACACCCGGTCTGGGGGACGCGGACGCCGTCGCAGAGGACATCCTCGGCGGAAACGGGTCGTTCGGCCTCCCGCTCCGTGCCGCGCTCGGCGGCGAGCTCGGCGATCGGTCCCGACGGAGCGCTCTACCGGGCGGCGGTTCTCAGAACTTGACGGCCGCGTCGAGCTGGAGGCGCGTGAGCGTCGGGTTCCGCGTGTTTACGGGGCGGTCGATGAAGTTCGTGAAGTGGCTCCGCACGGACAGGGTGAGCGGGTTCAGGAGCTGGTAGTCGACGCCGACCACCGGGCCCTCCTGGTTCGTGCCGCCCAGGCCGAAGTCGCTGTACGTGAAGGCGGAGAGCGCCGCCTCGCGCGCGATCTGCTCGTAGAAGCCGTACACCGACCAGTCGTTCTTCACCTTCGTCTGCCCGAGACGCGCGCCGGCCTGCCAGCCGCTCGCGTCGTCGTCGAACGCGTCCCAGTTGTACACGTAGTCGGCGAAGAGCCGCAGCGGCTGGCCGAGGACGACGCTCGGGATCGTCGCGGCGACGGTCGCGTTCGACTCGTTGAAGCCGCTCGCGTAGCCCGTGATGCGCGTCGTCGTCTTCCCGCCGCTCGTCGTCGACGTCGTCACGAGCTGGTTCGTGTTCGCGAGCGCCGTGTTCGTGTTGAGCTGCATCGCGATCTGATCCGGGTTCAGGTACCAATACTGTCCGACGCCCGCTTCGACGAGCACGTTCCCGAAGTGCATCGCCGGGTTCACCTGCCCGCCGAACATCCAGCCGTCCTCCCCGTTCGACACCTCGTTGAACGTCCACTGGAGCGCGTGGAGCCGCACCTGGTCGAACGCGCCGATCGGATTCCCGAGGAGCGCGAAGGTCTCGAACGCGCCCTCGGGCGAGAGGTCGTCGTCCCACACCATCTCGCCCACCCGGAACACGGGGTTCGGGAACTTCCCGAGGTTGATCGACGCGACGCCCGGGCGGAGCCCGAAGCTCTTCCCGGGTGTGAACGTGAGGTAGGCCCAGTCGAGGTTCACGTGCTTGCGCGTGAAGTCACCGGTGAGCGTCTCGTTCGGCGAGATCGGGTCGTCGGGGTTGCCGCTGGCGAGCCGGAAGGTCGCCGCGATCTCGTCGCTGTAGGCGAAGCGGAGGCCGAGCCGCGCCCGGATGCGCTCGCGGTTCCGCGCCGTCACCTTCGCGCCGCGCGCCGCCGGCTGGTGGTAGAAGCCCTCGTGGCGGAACCGGACGTCGCCGAACAGGGTCGTGCGCGCGAGCCAGTCGGGGAGCGACGCCTTCGCCTTCTGCGTCGCCTCGGCGACGGACGCGCGGGTCTCCTCGACCTGCTTCTGCGTCGCCTGCCCGACGGCCTGCTGCTGCTTGACCATCGCCTTCAGCTCCTGGAGCTCCTGCTGCGTCTTCCGGAGCTCCTCTTCGAGCATCCTGATCCGCTGCTCCGCCGTCATCGCGCCGCGTGCCGGCGAAGCGGCGAGAACGGCACCGAGCGCGATCGCGAACGTCCACCAGGTCGTGCGCATCGTTCCTCCCTTGTCTGGATCGCGAATCGCCGAAAGCCGACGGCAAGTCCAGGGACGCGGACCCGATTCACCGAATCTTCACGAGCTCGTCGCACGACCGACGCGGCGGAGCGCGCGCGGCGTGAAGACCGCGCGGAGCACGGCGCGCGAGGACCGCGGATCGGAGAGCTCGAGCGCGACGACCCCGCCCTTCTTCAAGTCGAGCGCGAGCCCGTCGGGCGATCCCGTGAGGAGGAGCGCGACGAGCGCCGAGAGCCCGGGCTCGTGCCCGACGAGCGCCACGCGCGGGCGGCGGAGGAACGGGCGCAGCGCGCGAAGCATCTCGGCGGGCGGCGTGCCCTGCGCGAGCGCGGCGAGCTCGCGCGGCGGCGGCGTCCCGCCGAACGCCGCGGCGACGATCGCCGCCGTCTCCGCCGCGCGAGCGAGCGGGCTCGTGAGGAGCGTGTCGAAGCGCATCCCGAGCCCGACCATCCCGCGCGCCGCCGCCTGCATCTTCGTGCGGCCGCGCGGCGTCAGCCGCCGCGCGCCGTCGTCGCCGCCCGGGGCGCGGTCCTCGGCGACGCCGTGGCGGATGACCCAGAGCTTCACGTCCCGGTCGCCGCGAGGCGCACGGCGCGCGGGCGCCGTGCGGAGAGCTCGTCGAGGACGGCGCGGCGGCGGCGCGGCCGGCCGACACGACGCCAGCGGTCGGCGAGGCGCCGGCGGCGCCGCGCGGCGAGTCGGTCGAAGGCCTGGACGAGCGCGCCGACGGCGACCAGCGTCGGCGCCGGGACGTCGGGCCGCTCGGCGTACGCGAGGAGCCACGTCCGATGCGTGACGGCGTCCTGATGCTCGCCGAGCCGCTCCTGGAGCCGGGCGAGCCGCACGGTCGTCTTCCGCACCGCCGGCCCGCCGAGCCCGCGCAGCGTCTCGAGCGCGTAGCGCAGCCGCTTCACGCGGATCCGTGCCCGATGCACGACCGCGGGCGGTGCATCGGGGCCGAGCGCGCGCCCGGCGCGGAGCGCGTCGCGCAGCAGCGGGCGCACGAGGTCGGCGGCGATCGCGCCGAGCGGCACGTCGCCGCGCGCGGGGGCCGGCGATTCGGCGAACGCGGCCAGGCCGTCGAGGAGCCGGTGGAAGCGCCGCCCGTCGAGCGTCGCCCCGAGCGCGGCGTGCGCCGTCGCCCGCTCGTCGTGGATCGCGACGCCGAGCGGACCGAGCGCGTGCCGGAGCGCCGGGTCGAGGCGCGCGGCGCGGGCCATGACGGCGGCGCCGAGCACGTCGAGGTCGCGGACGGCGCCGATCGCGCGGCCGAGCGAGCGCAGCTCCGCCCGCGCGTGCGCGGCAACCCTCGGCGGCAGCACGGGCGCGAAGAGGCGGAGCGCCGCCCGGAGGCGGCGCGTCGCGACGCGCAGCTGGTGCACGGCCTCGATGTCGCCGGCACGCGCGCCGGCCTCCTCGCGCGCGAACGCCCGGAGATGGAAGCGGATCACGACGCGCGCCGCGAGTCGCGCGGGGTCCTCGGGCGCGAGGACGAGGCTGCTCGCCCGCGGCGGGCGCCGCACGACGGGCACGCGGCTACCGTCCGCGCCGCGCGCGGAGCGCGACCGGCTGCGGCTCCCGGCCGGCGGCGGGCCGCCGGCCGCCGGCGAGATGGGCGCCGATGTGCGCGCGCAGCTCGTCCTGGATCGTCTCGATCGGGCGGCGGGCGTCGACCGTGACGAAGTCGAACTCCTGCGCGAGCGCGTTGTACTCGTCGATGAGCCGGCGCTGATAGCGCTGGAACGAGTCGAAGATGTCCGTCCCGAGCGCGAGGTGCATCCCCGACTCCCAGTAGTCCATGCCCTTGCCTTCGAGCACGCGCGGCACGAGGTGCTCGACGTCGATCTCGAGGTAGAGGACGAGGTCGGGGACGAGCGCGCAGCCGAACAGCTGGCGCGTCCACGTCGGATCGGCGCCCATCACCACGTTCCGGGCGAAGGCGGTGTACATGTAGCGGTCCGCGATCACGACGAAGCCCGAGCGGAGCGCGGGGATGATCTGATGCTCCAGCCGGTCGGCGAAGTCGGCGGCGTAGAGAAGGCTGAAGGTCGTGACCGTGAGCTCGTGCCCCGCCTTCGCCTCGTTGATCGTCTCGGAGAGGAGCGGCGACCGCGTCCAGCCGGTGTTGCTCACCGCGTGCCCCTGGAGCTCGAGCCACGGCTGGAGCAGCTCGATCTGGGTCGAGCGGCCGACGCCGTCCGTGCCCTCGATGACGATGAGATGCCCCGGGAGCGGGCGGAGCTTCAGATACGGGAGGCCGTGCCCGTACCACGTCTTTCCCTTCCTAGCGGCGGCCATCCCCGTTCCCCACGGCGCGCGGCGTCTCGTAGCCGCGGAGCGCCTCCTTCACGAGCCGCCGGACCACCTGCTGCTGGCTCGGAATGTCGCCCGTCGCGTCGATCACGCGCATACCGAACTCGGCGGTGAGCTCGTCGTAGATGTCGAGGACCCGGCTCTGGAAGAGGCGGAAGCTCTCGACCGGGCTCGACGCGAGCCCGACGTCCATGCCGGCCTCGTGGTACTTGAGCTTGGCGCGGCCGGAGAGGAGCCGCTCGAGCGAGACCTCGATCGGCACGCGGAAGTAGAGCGTGAGATCGGGGCGCGGCGCGAAGCCGTAGAGGGCGCGCACCCACGCCGGGTGAACGCCGCGTGCGACGTCGCGGCCGAACGCCGTGTAGACGTAGCGGTCGGCGAGCACGATCATGCCGGCCTTGAGCGGCGGCACGATCTGGTAGGTGAGGCGATCGGCGAAGTCGACGGCGTGGAGGAGGCTGAAGGTCGTCGGCGTGAGGAGATCCTTCTTCTTCCCGCGCTTCATCGCGCGCCGCACCAGGCGCGAGGAGTTCCACTCCGTGAAGTGCACGCGATAGCCGCGCGTCTCGAGCCAGCGCTGGAGGAGGAGGAGCTGCGTCGACTTGCCCGAGCCGTC
>Ga0070741_10011581_pt1 | contig 16241 bp, 18 predicted proteins | sample Coa_R1_4_FD_66440 | JGI IMG/M metagenome (GOLD analysis project Ga0070741, IMG submission 66440) | Surface soil microbial communities from Centralia Pennsylvania, which are recovering from an underground coalmine fire - Coalmine... | ecosystem: Environmental > Terrestrial > Soil > Unclassified ...
ACGACCGCTGGCGCCAGCGCGGCAATGTCGGCTGGGGCTATGACGACGTGCTGCCCTATTTCAAGAAGGCGGAGAACCAGCAGCGCGGCGCCGACGATTATCACGGCAGCGGCGGCCCGCTCTCGGTGTCGGACTGGCGCCACGACGATCCCTTGTCGGAAGCTTTCGTCAAGGCCGCCGTCGAGACCGGCATTCCCTTCAATCCGGATTTCAACGGCAAGACGCAGGAAGGCGCGGGCTTCTTCCAGACCACGACGCGGCACGGCCGGCGCGCGTCCAGTGCGTTCTCCTATCTGCGGCCCGCAAAGGGCCGCGGCAATCTGCATATCGAGACCTCGGCGTTGGCGCAGCACATTGTGTTCGAGGGCAAGCGCGCCAGCGCGGTCGAGTACAGGCAGAACGGACAACTGCGCCGCGCGCGAGCGCGAAAGGAGGTGCTGGTCTCCGGCGGCGCCTACAACTCGCCGCAGCTGTTGCAGCTCTCCGGCGTCGGGCCCGCTGATCTCCTGAAGACGCACGGCATCGATGTGGTGCTGGATGCACCCGGCGTCGGCAACGATCTGCAGGACCATTTGCAGGTGCGCATCGTCACGCGTTGCGCGCAACGCATCACGCTCAACGACATCGTCAATCATCCGGTGCGGCGGGTGATGGCCGGCGTGCGCTGGGCGCTGGCGCGTAGCGGGCCGCTGACGATCGCGGCCGGCACCTCGGGCGCCTTCTTCAAGACCAATCCGCGGCTGGCCTCGCCCGACATCCAGATCCACTTCATTCCGTTCTCGACCGACAAGATGGGCGAGAATTTGCATCCGTTCTCCGGCTTCACCGCGTCGGTGTGCCAGTTGCGGCCGGAAAGCCGCGGCTCGCTGAAGATCAGGAGCGCGGACCCGAGCGCGCCGCCGGAAATCCGCATCAATTATCTCGCCACCGAGACCGACCGCGCCGCTTTCATCGACGGCATCCGTATTCTGCGCAAGATTTTGGCCGCGCCCGCGTTGAAGGCCTATTGCGTCGACGAGGTCTATCCCGGCGCCAAGGTCACCAGCGACGAGGATTTGCTCGACTTCTGCCGCAAGACCGGCAGCACGGTCTATCATCCGACCTCGACCTGCCGCATGGGCAACGATCCGCTCGCCGTGGTCGACCAGCGGCTGCGCGTGCGCGGCATCGAGTCCTTACGCGTCGTCGACGCGTCGGTGATGCCAGACCTGATGTCTGGAAATACCAACGCGCCGACCATCATGATCGCGGAGAAGGCCTCCGACATGATCCTGGAGGATGCACGGTGAGAGGGGAGCGCGCGTCGTGACCGAGTGTTTGCGCATCGGCACGCGCAAGAGCGCCATGGCGTTGGCTCAGACCGACGAGATCGCGCGCCGCCTGAAGGCGAAGGGTACTGACGTCGAGGTCGTCAAGTTCGAGACCACGGGCGATATCGACCAGACCGGCAAGCTGCTGCCGCATGGCGGCAAGGGCGGCGCCTTCGTCGCGCAGATCCGCGAGGCGGTGTTGGCCGGCAAGCTCCATGCGGCGATGCATTCGCTGAAGGACATGCCCGGCAATGAAGACACGCCCGGGCTCGTGATCGGCGCGACCCTGTCGCGCGACCCGCCCGGCGACGTGCTGGTGTTGCGGCCGGGACTGTCGCTTGACGAATTCAAGCGCGCGCACGGCAAAGGTTTCAAGATCGGCACTAACGCGGTGCGTCGCGCGGCCTATATCCGGCGGCTGTTTCCCGATGTGGAGGTCATCCACTATCGCGGCGCGGCCGACACCCGCGTGCGCAAGCTCGACGCCGGCGAGAAGCAGAAGCTGCTGGAGGGCGACGCGGTGGGGCCGGCGGATGCGTTGATCATGGCGCGCGCTGGCCTGGAGCGCGTCGGGCTTGCTGCTCGCATCGCCTACGAATTTCCGGTTGCTGACATGCTGCCAGCCGTGGGGCAGGGGATTGTCGCGGTGGAATGCGCCGCGCGCGATTTCGAGACGCGCCGCATTCTTTCCGCGATCGATGATCCTACCGCACATGCTTGCGCCGATGCCGAGCGCGAGGTGCTGTGGGTGCTCAACGGCCACTGCAATTCGCCGATCGCGGGATTTGCGCAGGTTCAGGGTGCGCAGATGACGCTAACGGCTTCGGTGCTCGATCACGCCGGCAGCCGCATCATCGCGGCGTCGCGGTCGGGACCGGCGGACCGTCCGCGCGAGCTCGGCCGTGCGGTCGGACTGGAGCTGCTGGCGAAAGGCGCGGCCGAGATCATCGAGCGCAGCCGCCCGGTTTAAGGACGGAGGCCCTTCAGCAGCTTGTTCACAAGGGCCGCGAGCAACGCTAACCCTATCATGGCCATCACCACGGCGAACAATACGTCCCTCTCGTGCTTGGTGAGGAGAATCTCGCTGATGATGAATATGAACGTTCCCAGCAACGCGCCTCTGCGGGAATTGCGTTGCGTCAAGACTTGTGTCGACCGCTCCATCGTCGCCGCCGGCCTCTCGTGTTGGGGCGGCATCGCGATCGGCGCCGCGGCGTCGGCCGGAGCGAGGGAACGACGGTCGGCGCGGACATACCAGATATAGGCGCCCATCATCGCCGGAATTGGAATGCCCCAGGAGATCAAGGCATCAACCCAGTGCGGAAACTGGCCGGCATCCTGGTTGCCGCCCCAGATGGCTTCATAGACGCAAAAAAGAAGCCAGGCTGACGTCGACAGCGCACCATGCAACAGCTTTTCGCGTGGCGCGATCTTGGCGGCGATGTAACCCGCCGGAATCGGGACAATGAGGCAGACACACACTGTCGCTCCCATCATCACACCCGACGTCTTCATGTTGTCGAAGATGGTCTTGATGTCGGGCGTGCCGTCCGCCGCAAGGGTCGCACCGGCGCAATAGAACACCATGGCCAGAATCAGGCCTGTTGCAAAGAAGAGCCAATGCGCAATGTTGGAAAGCAGCAGGGCCTTGGGCGAGATCATCCGGAACATCATATCCCCAGCCGGCGATGTGAACCGGAGGGTTGGATACCGCAAAATCCGCAAGGAAGCGTAAAGTCGAACGCGAACATACCTCGCCTCCAGGTTGCGGTATTTCATTCCGTCCCATGGATCATCGGCCGCGGTTGCAATCAAAGCCCCGTTCCTCGACCGAGATCCCCATGCACCGTCTCGTCATTCTCTTTTGTTCACTGGCTCCGTCCATCGTCCTTTTGCAGTACGGTATCGCCAAGGCGCGAGCGAGGTGGGACGACCCCACGATCTGGGAAGCATTCTTCGGCGGCGGCGTTGCCACGATGCTGGTGCTTATTCCTGGGCTGCTGATGAAAAGTGTGTTTGCGATCGACGCAATGTCGTCTGTCCAGGCGGCTGCAACAAACGCGTTCGTCATTGCGGCTATCCCCGAGGAGGCTATGAAGCTTGGCGTCGTCTTCTATATGATCAAGCGGCACAGCGATGACGCCAGCCGACACGACCTAATCACGTTGTCATTTGCAGTCGGGTTGGGCTTCGCCGCTATCGAGAACATCAGCTATCTCCTTCTTCCCGGAGATTGGCAGTTCGTCGCGTTCAACCGGGCGATGCTTTCGGTGCCGGGGCACGGCGTCGATGGTCTTGCCATGGGTGCGTCTTTGACCACCGCTGAGCTATTTCCGCGCCGTCGTCGGTTCTGGCTGATCATGGCACTTGTCATACCGATCTTGATGCATGCGAGCTTCGACTTCCCGTTGATGCTGTTTGCGAAGAATCCGGCGTTTGTCGGTGTGCTTCCCGCCTGGTTTGTCATGTTGATTCTGACGACGATCGCCGTTGTCTGGTGGTCCAACAAGGTGCGGGCCGCGACACAGCAGATGCAAGATCCGCGTGCTTCATCAAGCAGTATGCGGCTCGCCGGAATCGCAATGTTGCTGTTTGCGCCCTTGCTTGCTCTCGGCGCCTTGCTTCAGGACAGCTACCTGGGAATCGTCGGCGCGGTCGCGCTCGGCATTCTGCCATCGATCCTGAGTATCGACTTGCTGAGCACCAGCTTCAGGTCAGTTCGCCCAGCCTAGCCTTCGTCGCGGTCGGGACCGGCGGACCGCCCGCGCGAGCTCGGGTATGAGAGCAGACTGGCGCGTCATCGCCTGCTGCCGTTCGATTCTCGGCTTAGCTTCTCCAGGACAGCGCGCATTGCTTCGATTTGCGTGCCGAAACCGGCCCAATCCCCTGATTTCAGGCGCTCCATGGCTTGATTGTAGCGATCGAGTGCCTCCTGCGCGTCACCGGCCTGTGGCATCTCCCTTGCGGCGCCGGACACGGTCGGCGCGGTGCCGGAGTTTGCGAACAGCGCGGACAAGGCATCCGACAGGGTTTCCCTCATCACGACCTTCTCGCCATAGGCTGCAATCACCCGCTTGAGTTCGGGAAGGTGCCCATACTCCGCACGCAAATACAGCGGCGTGACATAGAGAATGGAGTTCTCGATCGGAATCACGAGCAGGTTCGCGCCGCGGATCACCCGCGACCCCATTTGATTCCACAACGTGATCTGCTGGGAAATCTCGGTGGTTTGGTTGATTCGGGCCTCGATCTGGAATGGACCGTAGACGAGCTTGTCCTTCGGAAACTCGTAGACGATGAGCTTGCCGTAGTCGGGCGCGTCGCACCGCGCGGCGAGCCAAGCGATCATGTTGTCGCGGCGGCTCGGCACCATCGGAACCATGAGAAAGAATTCGGCGTGCGGTTCGCCCGGCAGCCGCATGATGATGTAGTAAGGCGACATCATTGCGATGCCGTCGCTGCCTGGCTGGCGCGGAAATTGCCACAGATCCTCGCGATTGTAGAAAACCTCCGCTGTTTGCATGTGGTAGCTTTGGTAGATCCGCGCCTGAATCAGGAACAGGTCCTCCGGATAGCGTATGTGCTTCTTCAGGTCGGCCGGCATCGCGGCAAACGGCTTGAACAGGCTGGGGAAGACGCGCTGGTAGGTCGCCGCGATCGGATCACCGGGGTCCATCAAATAGAACTCGATCGTTCCGTTGTAGGCATCGATGAGGATTTTCACGGAATTGCGGATGTAGTTGAGATCGCGACCCTGCGAGAACTCGGCTGAGGGAAAATATGAGCTGGTCGTGTAAGCGTCCTGGATCCAGAACATCCGGCCCTCGCTAATGACCAGATAGGGATCGTGATCCAGCTCAAGAAACGGAGCGATCGTGGCTGCCCGCTCCTGGATGTTGCGCCGGATCATGATGCGGCTGTCGGGCGTGACGTAGTCAGTAAGAAGAAGGTTCACGTCGTTGAAGTACTGGGCAAACAGCATTCTCCTGAAAAGTCCGCCGATCGGAACGCCGCCGGCGCCATCATAGGCCGCGTAGACGTTGTCCTGCCCTTTCGGATAGTCGAACTCCGGAGCCGCGCCCTTGACGATGACGTACGTATTGCTCTCCTCGCCGTAGTAAACGCGCGGTTCGCGGATCTCGGGGCCTCCGTCCGCAACGGGAGGAATATCGCGCAAGTAGAAGTATGGCAGTCCCTCCGTGCTCTTGCGCGTCACCGGGCTCATGACCGCGCCGTTGCCGTGCGTGAACAGCACGTGGCGGTTGACCCAGGTCTGGGCATTGGACGGCAGCAGGGAGGGCTGTAGCTCGCGAGCCGAGAGCATCACGCTCTGATAGGAGCCGCCGAGCCAGTAGCGATCGACGTCAAGATCATGGAATCTGTAGTAGGTGCGGATCTCCTGCAACTGCGCATAGGTATCGTGCAGGGGCAGCCAGTCCCAAAGCCGGATATTGTCGATCGTCGCCTTGTTGGCTTCCAGCGCGTTGAACGTCAGGGTCTGTTCGGCAGCGAACGGCTTTGCGGCGATCCGATCGAGATCATAGGCCTGCCGGGTCAGCGCGATGTTGCGTTCGATGTAGGGCTTCTCCAGCTGCAACTCGCTCGGCCTGACGAAAAAGTGCCGAAACAACGCCGGGATGACGCCGGACAGCACGACGGAGCTGATAACGACGAGCAGGATTGCGGCTGCGGGGACCTGCCAGGTTTGCGCGCGCAAATTGACCCACGCGGCGAGTGCGGCGACGATGGAGGCAACCGTCAGGAACCACAGCACGGGCAGCCGCACGTGGATATCGGTGTAGCTTGCGCCGACGACCACCCCGTTGTCGCCGTAGAGCAGAAGATAGCGATCGAGCCAGTAGGAGGCGGCCTTCACCGCGAAGAAGAGACCAAGCAGCGCCGAGCCGTGCGCGATCACCGTTTGCGATATCGAGCGGTGATGGGCACCGTATTCGATATCGCCGTGCAGCCAGTAGATTGCTCCCGCCAAGAGCGCGCTGAGGACAAGCGTGAACATCATCCAGTTCTTGATCTGGATATAGACGGGCAACGAGAAGAGATAAAAGCCGATGTCCTTGCCGTAGAGCGGATCATTCGAGCCATAAGGCACGTGATAGAGATATTGCAGGAGGATTGGCCAATCGGTGGCCTCCCTTGCGGCCACAAGCAGGGCGAGCAAGGCCGCGCTGCCGGCGATGATGCGAGGCCACGGCAGCCGGTCGCGCAGGTCCGCGAACGGATCTGGCGGCAACTGCCATCCGGGGACGGTGGCGGGCGGTGTCGACGGCCGTCGCGCAAGCCGCCATGCGAGCCATCCGTTCAGCCAAAGCACAGCGGCGGTTAAGATGAACGCGCCGGCAAAGACCACAGCTTCGGCTGCGAGACTGGTCCAAAAGACCTGCAGATAGCCGACCGAGGAAAACCAGAGCCAGTCGACCAGGACTTCCGCCACGATGGTGGCCAGCCACAGGAAAATGATGAGGACAACGGCCGCAATGATCAACCATGCCAGGACGCTTCGCCCCGGGACCTTCTGCGCGGGTCCGGCAATCTCGACCGTCATGGTCCGATCATAGCAGAACCGGACAGCGCGCACCGCGTTATTCGTAATCGATGGACGTATTTTGCCCGATGGGGCGGACTTCTTTCGATCGCGCCGACATCGCGAGGAGAGAAGGTCCCCGAACGCTACCCTTTATACTCCCGCACGCGCTTCACCATCCGCTCGACATGTGCGATCGGCGTCTCCGGCTGGATGCCGTGGCCGAGATTGAAGATCAGCCGGCCCTTGCCGTAATTCGAGAGTACATCGTCGACCGCGCGGTCGAGGGCGGCGCCACCCGCGATCAGAACCAGCGGATCGAGATTTCCCTGCACCGCGACGCGGTTCTGCACGCGCTCCCTGATGAAGGCGGGATCGGCGGTCCAGTCGATGCTGACGGCATTGACCGCCGTGGAATCGACATAGGCCGGCAGCAGCGGACCCGCGCCACGGGGAAAGCCGATGATCTTCGCGTCCGGTATTTCCTTGCGCACGCCGGCGACGATGCGCGCGGTCGGCTCGACCGACCAGCGCAGGAATTCGCGCGGGCTCAGCACGCCGGCCCAGGTGTCGAAGATCTGCAAGGCATCGGCGCCGGCCTTCAACTGCCCGAGCAGATATTCGATGGAGTTCTCGACCAGCGCGTCGATGATCTTCGAGAACGCGTCGGGATGCTGGTAGGCCATCATCCGCGCTGGCGCCTGATCCGGCGTACCCTGGCCCGCGACGATATAGGTCGCGACCGTCCACGGCGCGCCGCAGAAGCCGATCAGCGCGACTTTCGAATCGAGTTCGCTGCGCACGCGACGCAACGCTTCATAGACCGGCTCCAGTCTGGTGAAGTCAGCTTGAGATGTGAGCCCCGCGATCTTGTCCGGCGTATCCAGCGGATCGAGCCGCGGGCCTTCGCCAATCTCGAAGCGCACGCTGCGGCCGAGTGCATAAGGTATCACCAGGATGTCGGAGAAGATGATCGCGGCATCGAAGCCGAAGCGCCGGATCGGCTGCAAGGTGACCTCGACGGCGAACTCCGGGGTGAAGCAGAGATCGAGGAAGCCGCCCGCTTTGGCGCGGACCTCGCGATATTCCGGCAAATAGCGCCCGGCCTGGCGCATCATCCAGAGCGGCGGCGCCGCCTGCCGCTGACCGGCGAGCACGTCGAGAAACGGTTTGGCTGGGGCTTGCGGCAAGCGGATTTCCGGACATTTCGGGCGTTTCGGGGCCTCTGTTACATGGCGCCGCAGCGAAAGCCAATCCGGAGGCGGAACCCGCGCGAATCGGCCGCGTTGGTTTGGGCACGGAGGCAACCATGGCTGAGAAAAAGTTCGATCCGGCACCCCATGACAAGCACGCGGACGACCCGGCGAAAGCGGCGAAGGCCGACGCCGAGATGCATGCGCGGCTGGAAGCCGGGCTGATGGAGACGTTTCCGGCGTCCGATCCCGTCAGTGCAGCACAGCCTGCAAAGACCAGGCATGAACGTCACTCGCCGGCCCAGCAGGACAATGAGCCTGAATCGCTCTGGGACAAGGTCAAGGCCGTGTTCCGATGACCGCGAGAGGCGAGTTCAACCACGCCGCCAACGACTCGCCGCGCAGCGGCAGTTCGAAGCAGGTTTCGCCGGTGGTATGGTGCGGGCTGACAGTCGCGATCGTGGCTGTCACGACCTATTTCGTGCTGCATTAGTAGTGCGGCGGCCGCTCATTGGCGGGCGCAGGCCGATCGGCTTCGGCCTCCTGCAGGCGCTCGGTCAGGGCCGCGACCTGTCGCGTCAACGCATCGAGCTGCTTCCACTGCGCGGTAATCGTCTCGTTCAGTTGCTCGATGGTCTGGTCCTGATAGGCGAGGCGCGACTCCAGCGCGTCGATCCGCTCGGACAATTCCTTCTCAGCCATGCGCGTCGTCCTTGACGCGCTCGCGCAGGCCATGGCCGAGCGCGACGCGCTCGTCGAACACGAAGCATTCGCCGCGCCAGCGGCTCTCCTGCTCCGGCACCTCCTCCAGGTATTTCAGAATGCCCCCCTTGAGGTGATAGACCTCGGCAAAGCCCTGCGCGAGCAGCAGCGCGCTGGCCTTCTCGCAGCGGATGCCGCCGGTACAGAACATCGCGATCTTGCGGTGCCTGGCGGGATCGAGCTTCGCGGCGGCGAAATCCCGGAATTGTCCGAAGCTCGCGATTTTCGGATCGACCGCGCCTTCGAACGTGCCCATCGCCACTTCGAACGCGTTACGCGTGTCGATGACCAGCGTGTCCGGCGAAGCGATGAGCTCATTCCATTCCGAAGGTTCGACATAAATGCCGGCCTGCTTCGTCGGGTCCGCCGCTCTGTCGCCGAGCGTGACGATCTCCTTCTTGAGCCGTACCTTCATCCGGCCGAACGGCATCGCTTCCGCGGTTGAGTACTTCAGTTCGAGATTGTCGAGCCGGCCGCCGAACAGCGCGCCATGTCGCAGCTCGGCGACCAACGTAGCAATGCCGTCTTCGCTGCCGGCAAGCGTGCCGTTGATGCCTTCTGCGGCGAGCAGCACGCTGCCCTTCAGTCCAAGGCCCGCGCAAAACGCCCGCAGGGGCTCGCGCAGCTCCCGGTAATCCGGCAGCGCGACAAACTGGTAGAAAGCGGCGACCTTGTACGGCATGGGCGCGGTCTATCAGGCCCACCGGTGCCGCGAAACCCCTGCAAATCCCGCATTACTCCCTGGTATACCAGCCATTGCCGAGGCCCTCCGGAATGTGCCATGAAGGCCGGCCCTCCGGGGTCCCCGCGAGCCACACCACGACACATGAGCCATTTTCCATGAGGAGCTTCCATCTCCCCGGCCGTTCGACGGTCCACTCCATGAACGCGATGGTGGCGACCTCGCATCCGCTGGCCGCGCTGACCGCGATCGAGGTGCTGCGCGCCGGCGGCACGGCTGTCGACGCGGCGGTGGCGGGCTGCGCGCTTTTGGGCGTGATCGAGCCGCAGTCGACCGGCATCGGGGGCGACTGCTTTGCGCTGATCCAGCCGCGCGGCGAGGGCAAGATCACGGCCTATAACGGCTCGGGCCGCGCGCCCGCCGCGGCCAAGGCCGAATGGTACCTGGAGCGCAAGATCAATTCCGTGCCGCTGACCTCGGCGCATGCAGTGTCGATTCCCGGCTCGGTCGATGCATGGGAGATCATTCTGCGCAATCACGGCAAGTTCGGCCTCGACCGGCTGCTGCAGCCGGCGATCAAGGCCGCGGAAGAGGGCTATGTCGTCGCGCCCCGCATCGCCTTCGACTGGAAGAACCAGTTCGAGAAGCTGAAGGGTGGCACCAACACGCCGCGTTACCTGTTGCCGCATGGCAGGCCGATGCTCGCCGGCGAGGTGCTGCGCCAGCCCGAACTCGGCAAGACGCTTCGTGCGATCGCCCAAAAGGGTCGTGACGCCTTCTATAAAGGCGAGATCGCCGAGGACATGGTCGAGACCCTGCGCGGCATTGGCGGTCTGCACACCATGGAAGACTTCACCGAGCACACCACCGAGGTGACCTCGCCGATCGGCACCATGTATAAGGGTTTTGACGCCTGGCAGTGTCCGCCGAACGGGCCCGGCATCACCATGCTGGTGATGCTCAACATCCTCGCGCATTTCGACCTGACGAAATTCGCCCCGCTCAGCGTCGAACGCTTCCATATCGAGGCCGAGGCCGCGCGCGTCGCCTATATGATGCGCGAGCAATATGTCGGCGATCCCGCCCATGTCGACGTCGACGTGGCGCGCTTGCTGGCCAAGGAATTCGCCGACGAGTGGGCCGGCAAGATCAGGCTGGACCGGATGCTCGATTTGCCGAATGTCGCCCCGCCGATGAACCCGTCGACCATCTACATCACGGTCGTCGATGGCGAGCGCAACGTCTGCTCCTTCATCAACTCGGTCGCGCATGCCTTCGGCTCCGCGATCATCTCCAACAAGACCGGCATTCTCTTGCAGAACCGCGCCGGCGGCTTCCGCATCCAGCCGGGACACCCGAACTGCATCGCGCCGCGCAAGCGTCCGCTGCACACCATCATTCCCAGCCTGATCACCAAGAACGGCCGTTCGCAGATGTCGTTCGGCGTGATGGGTGGTCAGTACCAGCCGGTCGGCCAGTGCCATGTGATGACCAACATCCTCGACTATGGCTGCGACATCCAGGAAGCGATCGATATGCCGCGCGGCCTGCACTATGAAGGCGTCTATCAGCTGGAGGACGGCGTGCCGGCCGCGACCGTCGAGGGCCTGAAGAAGCTCGGCCACAAGACCACCAGTCTCGTTTCGCCGCTCGGCGGCGGACAGGGCATCTGGATCGACTGGGACAAGGGCACCCTGACCGGCGGCTCCGATCCGCGCAAGGACGGCTGCGCGCTCGGCTACTGAGCGGTCGCTTCCGCCGATGCCGTGGAAAGTTTGCCTCGCGCGGTCATGCCGCGATTCTGCCCGACCGAAACCCCGTCGCAATCACGCAGGTTAACCGGGCTCTTCGGGAACACTCCCCTTCGTGGCGCGGGCAACGAAACAGGTCAGCCGGATACACTGTCTGGCCGGCTGGCGAGGTTCATCTCAACTTGCGGCTGGCGATACTGATCGAATAGAGCGGACCGTCCGCATCCCTCACCTCGACGTTCCATTTGCCATCCGGCTCCAGCGTATCCTCGATATCGCGGGTCAGCCGCTTGGCCGAGAACCAGGCTTCGCGCTCGTTCCGAAGTTCCTCGCCGATCTCGTCCTCGTGCGGCTTGCCGTTGGTGATGTGAAAGAAGTACCGCGACATCGTTGCGAGCTGAATGCTGGTTCGGATCGAAAATCAACCTGCGCTAACTTTGTTCCTCGCGTTCCGTCGGCGCGGGGCCGTTTCGTGCATTAAGCGGATCAACGATTATGGTTCGCGCCAGAGGGCGCGTGCCTCATCGAGTGTCACCAGTTCTATCTGTTCGGCGAAGCGCGTGCGGTAAACGTCATCAGGGCGCCGTGGCCGACATATTCGGTCATGCGCCGTCTCTCGACCGCCGCCGGCGTGCGCGCAGCGTGATCGGCCGGATCAGGCGCTCGATGAGCATGCCCGCAGCAAATCCGGCAATGACGTCGCTGGTCCAGTGTGCCAGCAACAAGATGCGCGAAGCGGACAGCGCGACCGCAAGCCCGCGCGCGATCCGCCGCTGCTCCGGTGGAAACAAGCCCGCTGCCGAGGCCAGCGCCCCCATGTGCAGCGCGTGGCCCGATGGAAAGGCGTCATGCGCGCGGCCGGACCAGGGCACGCCGCGCCAGTGGCCTTTCACGGTGAGACGATCGGGCCGGGTCTGATCGACGGCCCGCTTGAGCAGATGCGGAAGCATGACCGACAGCAGCGATACCGTCAGGACGTGATCGGCGAGCGGCTGAAGTCGCGGACGGCGCGCCGCGTAAAGCCAGGCGCCGACGGAGAGCGCGAGCAGCAGCTTCTCATCGGCGCCCCACGTCAGGAGCTCGGCGGCCTGCTCGAGCTCCGGCGTCGTCCAGGAGGCGATCGCATCGGCGATCGCCCTGTCGGCCTTCGTCGGACGGATGGTGACGGGCGCCATCGCTCGCCTTGTCCGATCAGGCGGCGTCGGATGCCTTGGTGTTGACGCCCTTGCGCATCGCGATGGTGTTCAGCTTGGTATTGGCCGCCTTCTCCTCGTTGAGATTGGTGGTGAGAAAACGCACGATGTCGTCGTGGCCGAGGGTTTCGGCCCAGGCGATCAAGGTGCCGTAGCGGCACATTTCGTAATGCTCCACGGCCTGCGCGCCGGCAACCAGCGCCGCGTCCAGCACCGCCTTGTCCTCGACCTCGCCGGCGACCTCGTCGGCCTCGCTGATGATGCCGTCGACGGCGGGACATTTGGTGCCGCTCGGCTGCTTGCCGAGTTTCTGAAACACCTTGTCCAGCCGCTCGATCTGCTTTTTCGTCTCTTCGAGATGATTTTTAAAACCGGTCGCGAGATCGCGGTTGGTCGCCTTGTCGATCATCTTCGGCAGCGCCTTGGTGATCTCATGCTCGGCGTAATAAATATCCTGCAGCCCGTGCAGCAGCAGGTCATCCATGGTTTTGATGTCCTTGGTGAAAATTCCCATCACGTTACTCCTTGTTTCGATGAAGCGAGGAACGCGCGCATGCGGTCTTCGTTCCCGAGGCAGATGCCCGCAGGCGGCTTGCAAGCGCGGCTCCTGATATTTGTTAGGACGTTGGATGAGACGTCGGTGGAACGGACATTGCGCCGGCCGGTTAGCTCCCTGAAATCCATTGGGAGCAAAATCATGGACAAGGATCGGATCGCCGGAGCGGCAAAGGATTGGGCCGGCAAGGCCGAAGGTGCGGTTGGCGATATGGCAGGAGACGCCGACACAGAGGCGGCGGGCCGGGTGCGCGAGGCGGCTGGAAAAGTCCAGAACCTGTACGGCCAGGCCAAGGACGTGGCGCGTGAAGCGGCCGACGGCGCCGCCGACTTCGCCAAGAAAGCGGTGCAGAATACCGGCGACGGTTCGGAAGCCCTCGCCAAAATGGTCCAGGACAATCCGCTCGGTTCGTTATTGATGGCCGGTGCCGTCGGCTTTGCGTTGGCCTTGCTGATGCGCAGGCCGGCACCCCGGCAGAAGCGCTGGCGATACTATTAGCTGACGGCGCGCCGAGGAACCAGCGCTGCGGATGACGCTTTGAATCGTTGGGCCAGTTCCCCCTCAATACACTGGCCTGCACGGCCTCGCCTACTCGACCCAAGACCCCCCGGGCGAGGTCGTGCGCCAGGCTGGAGGAGGGGCGACATGGCAAGCGAAGTGCAAATCCGGAATTGCGCGCATCAGCTCTGGGAAAAGGCCGGCTGCCCCGAAGAGCGGATCAGGAGTTCTGGCACGCGCCTGAAGTCGAGTTGAACGCCGAGAGCGAAAGCCCCGATGCGCCGACGCTGGCGGATCCGCTGTCGAGCTACGCCTCTGGAACGATGGTCGCGGTCGCCCGGGTTGCGGCCAATCGTCATCGATTCCGGATTTCAGGATTACTTTTTCCTGGGCACTTTCTTGCCCTTCTTGCGCGCCTTGGAAAGGCCGATCGCGATGGCCTGCTTGCGGCTCTTCACCTTGCCGCCCTTGCCGCCACGGCCGCTCTTGGCAGTGCCTTTCTTGTAGCGCCGCATCTCGTTCTTGACGTCGCTTTGCGAGCCTTTTGAGTATCTGCGCTTCTTCCTTGCCTTGCGTGCCATCTCGATCTCCTTGAAGCGGCTCGGGTTCCGCAAGATGCCTAACGTTCCATGCGCGGGCCGTGTTCCAATCGCGCGCTTGCGGGCGGCCCGCTTAGGAACGAAGCAGGGGGATTTGAGGTTAGCCGTCGGAGGATTTTGAGGTTCAGCCGTCAGAGGGTGAAGCCGGGTGAAGCCATGATCGCGTTTCCCCATTGCATGACGTTACGGCGGCGTCCTTCGAGCGGGCGCCGGAATTTCCTGTTCCTCGGCATTGCCGACGACGGTTTTGAGGTTCTCGAGGACTGGATGTGCGGCGCGGGCGAAGCACCGGCTGCCGCAGAACTGCGATCACGCGCCAGGTAGGGGTCAGCGCGGCGTCGCGATTTTCGTTGTCAGGCGGTCCAGCAACGCGCCCTGCGCTTCGTTGATCTTTGTGCGCGCGGAGGCGAGATCGAACCACTCGGCGCGATCGACTTCGGGAAACTCGCGCTTGCGGCCGCTTCGCGGCGGCCATTCGATCTCGAACGTATTGCTCCTGAAGTTGCCGAGGTCGAGGTCGGCCTCGGCGGCGAATGCCATGACCGTCTTGCCGCCGCGTTGCCGGACCTCGCCGAGCGGAATCATGGCTTGAGTGAGTTCGATGCCGAGCTCCTCACGGAATTCCCGTCGCGCCACGTCTTCCGGTTTCTCGTCAGCGCCGTATTCGCCCTTTGGGATCGACCACGCGCCGAGGTCCTTGTTGCGCCAGAACGGTCCCCCGGGATGGACCAGCAGCACCTCGATTGTCCCGGTGGCTTTCCGGAATGCCAGGATGCCGGCGCTTCTTGATGGCATGGAGGTCTTTCGAAGAATTGCTAATATTGCTTGACCACGCTGCCGAGCGCGATCCATACCGCCCCGGCAAGGAGGCCGAAGCCGCCGAGCACCAGGAACGCCGGCGCAAATCCGATCCATTCCGCGATCCAGCCGCCGAGCGCGGGACTGAACGCGGCGCCCGCGCCCTGAACGGTGATGACCGCGCCTTGCGCGAGATTGACGCGGCCGGTGCCGTAAAGCGAACGCGCGACCATGCCGGGCACCGCCACGCTTTGCAGGCCGATGCCCATGCCGTCAAGGATTTCGACCGGCGTGATGCCCCACCAACTCGTGAGGAAGAAGGCAAAGAGGCCGCGCAACGGCAGCACCAGAAAAGAGGCAAGAAGAATCCACCAATAGTTCTTCCTCTCCACGACGTGCATGGCGACCAGCGAAGCGACGATCATGACGCCCTGCGCGATCACGATGGTGGTTGCAACGAAACCAGGGCCGTTGGCGTGACTGCTCGAGACCGCGGTCATGCCATAGAGCGGGACGATCGCCGCGTTGCCGAGTTGGAATAGCGCGAGCGCCAGCCCCAGCACCAGTAGCGGCTTGTGCTTGACCAGCACGGTCAATCCGTGGGGCTGGCTGTCCGGATCGTCCTCGTGACTGCCGCGGGCGGCGCGATCGTCGATCTGGCCGGGCGGTATCATCAGCACGCTGGCGATAGTGATCGCGCCGAAGCTGGCCGCGAGCAGGAACACGGCGAAATATCCGAATTGCCAACCAAGCAGCCCGGAGAGCGCCGCGCCGACCATGTTGCCGGCGTGGTTGAAAGCCTGGTTGCGGCCGTTCTGCCGGTTGAAGCCGCGCTGCGCGACCATGCCGAGGGTGATGCCGGTGACAGCGGGCACGATCGCGGACCCCGCGATCGAGGTGGCGATTTGCGAGGCGGCCACCGCCCAGAAATTCTGCGAGATCAGGATGATCGAGGAGGCGACGACAACAGCGACGCCGGGGACGATCACCCATGCGCGCTTGTGGGACGAGGTGTCGATGCAACCGCCGACCGGCGTAGCTACCAGCAAGCCCGCGATATTGCCGATGGCCAGCGCCGTGCCGATCATGCCACTGGCCCAGCCGCGCTCTAGCAGGAACACGCCGACGAACGGCCCGATGCCGGACTGCATGTCGGCCATGAAGAAGTTGACCGCCAGCAGCGGCCACAGACGGTGTGGTCCTGTCTTGTTTTGCTGCCGACGTTGCTTCGCCATCGTCCCCCGCCTGCGGTCTAGTGGTGTGCCGGCGCGCTCAGGTCGATGGTCCTGAGCGACAGCGCCACCGGCACCATGATCGCGCCAATGATCGCGAGCGTCCGGAACACGTCGATATAGGC
>Ga0070741_10011582_pt1 | contig 16240 bp, 18 predicted proteins | sample Coa_R1_4_FD_66440 | JGI IMG/M metagenome (GOLD analysis project Ga0070741, IMG submission 66440) | Surface soil microbial communities from Centralia Pennsylvania, which are recovering from an underground coalmine fire - Coalmine... | ecosystem: Environmental > Terrestrial > Soil > Unclassified ...
GGTCGGCGTGATCCATCAACTCGGAAGGATTCGCCCAGATCGACACCACCGGCGTCGACACCGCCAGCGGAACGCCGTTGCGGTCGAAGATGGTGCCGCGCGAGACCGGGATCGGCACTTCGCGCAGGAAACGCGCGTCGCCCTGATCCTGATAGAACTGCTTGCGGATCACCTGCAGATCGATCGCGCGCGCGATCAGACCGACGGAAACGCAACTCAGCACGAACAACACCAGCACCAGCCGCTTGCGCGGGTTCGGCGCCGGCGGTCGGCGAGCTGACATCGGCGGCGGCGTGGGAGCGCGCGGATTCATTGGCGGATCAACTCCACCTGGTTCGGCGCGGGATCGATCATGCCGAGCTGGCTGCGCGCGATCTGCTCGATGCGGCCAGGCGCGGCCCACGTAGCCTGCTCCAGCTCCAGCCGGCCGTAGTCCACGTTCAATGCATCGCGCTGGTTCTGTAACTGCGTGAGCTGCACGAACGCGACGCGGCCTTGATGGCGCGCCCACACCACCGCGATCGCGCTGGCCACCACCGCCAGCAACAACACCGCGAAGGCCAGTGCGCCGACGACTTTCATCCGCCGGCCTCCAGCGAAATTTTTTCCGCGATGCGCAGCACCGCCGAACGGGCGCGTGGATTGGCAGCGATTTCGGCTCCGGACGGAAACTGCGCGCGGCCAATGGCGCGCAGCGGCGAGTGCAGGGTTTGCGGCAGCGGCAAGCCGCGTGGCAATCCGCGGCGCGCAGGCACCGGCATTTCGCCACGGATGAAATTCTTGACGATCCGATCTTCCAGCGAGTGGAAGCTGATCACTGCCAGTCTTCCGCCCGGTTTCAATGCAGCAGCGATCGCGCGCAAACCGCGTTGCAGCGAGCCGAGTTCGTCGTTGACGTGGATGCGCAGCGCCTGAAACGTGCGCGTGGCCGGATGTTTATTGCGCTCGCGCCGCCCGATGGTGTGCTCGACCAATTCAGCCAGCTCGCGCGTGCTTTGGATCGGAAACTGCGCGCGTTGTGCAACGATCGCGCGTGCGATGCGGCGGCTCATGCGCTCTTCGCCGTAGCGCCACAACACATCGGCAATCTCGCGCTCGTCGGCGGATTGAAGAAAGTCTGCCGCGCTGATTCCGCTGCCGCGATCCATCCGCATGTCCAAGGGAGCGTCGTGCTGAAAGGAAAAACCGCGCTCGGGATCGTCCAGTTGCGGCGAGGACACGCCCAGATCCAGCAGCGCGCCGTCGAGATCGCGCACTTCGTTCCAATCGCCGGCGTCGGCGAAATTGCCGTGGTAAATCGAAACGCGCGGCTCATGCGCAAAGGCGTGCTGCGCTTCGGCGATCGCATCCGCATCGCGATCCATCAACAATAGGCGGCCGCCTGTATCCAGCCGATCGAGGATCGCGCGCGTGTGCCCGCCGCGCCCGAAGGTGCCGTCGAAATAGCGTCCATCCGCACGCACCGCCAGGCCGGCGAGTACTTCATCGCGCATCACCGGGATGTGCGTGGATGCACCCTGCGCCATTGCCCCCATCCCGTCCATCAACCTGCCTGTGCACAGCGATCGCGCCGCGCATTCCGTTGTTCACACCGCCGCGCGCGACGCGTTTCGCGTGGCGCGCGGATCACAATCGCAGTCCCGCCATGTCCTCGCTGATATCGGCTTCGCCGATCGTCTGCTTGATCTTGTCGAGGTGCGCCTGCTCGCTCCAAAGCTCGAACTTGTTGCCCATGCCGAGCAGCACCACTTTCTTTTCGATGCCCGCCGCTCCACGCTGGCTGGCCGGCAGCAGCACGCGCGCGGCGGAGTCGAGTTCCACGTGCGTGGCCGCGCCGACCAGTTTCAGTTGCAGGTCGCGATGCACGCGCTTGACGCTCGGCAGTGCATTGACCTGGTCGCGCACCCGCTCCCATTCCGGCTGCGGGAACATCCACAGGCAGCCTTGTTCGAACGGGTTGTAGGCGATCACCAGATGGTTGTTGCAGGCGCGCGCGATCGGCTCGCGGTAGGCGGAAGGAATCGCCAGCCGGCCCTTGTCGTCCACGGTAATCGCGGTTTCGCCCTGAAACATCGCCGAGATTCGCCCACGTTTTCCCACAAAACCACACCGAAACCCACCTTAGTCGCAGGTGATGAGACTGTCAAGGAAATTTTTGCTTGTGGATCAAAGGGAAAGGCGAAATCGTGGCGCTTTTTCAAGCCGCTTGTGAGCGATGTTCCAGAGGTGTTTGAAAGGAAACAAAATCCGCCGAGGCGGAGTTTTGAAGAGACTCCGCAAGTGCTCTGCAGAGAGCGCGGCTACGTGGCTGCCTTTCCACAGGGAGCACGATGTTCGCAGGCAATAAAACGGGCGCGCCATGGGGCGCGCCCGCGGAGTCGGCTTGTAAGCCGGGTTCTGTTCGCCTCGCGGCGTGACAGTCATTCCTCTCGGCGGCGCATCGCTGCGCCGCTCCAGCGACCTACCCGGGAACAACGCGGGCCGCGTTATCGTTCCCCTATTCGGTCTTGCTCCAGGTGGGGTTTGCCGTGCCGGTCGGTTGCCCGACTCGCGGTGCGCTCTTGCCGCACCATTTCACCCTTGCCACGCATCCGAAGATCGTTCGGCGGTATCTTTCTGTTGCACTTTCCGTCGGCTCGCGCCGCCCAGGCGTTACCTGGCACCTTGCCCTGCGGAGCCCGGACTTTCCTCGATGCTTGCGCGTCGCGACTGTCCGGCCGACTCCGCCGACAATCTTAGCAGCGCCGTCACTCAATCCCGTAAAGCGCCTTCCGGGGCGCGCCGCTGATCACGGAAGCGAGTTTTGCGGCCTGCGCTGGCGGCAGTTCCTCGCGCAGCAGCGCATAGATGCGGCGCCCTTCGGCGAGCTTGTCGTCGGCTTCTCCGCTCGCGCCGGCGATCACCAGCACGAATTCGCCGCGGCGCTGATCGGCGTCGTTTGCCACCCGCCCGGCGATTTCTTCCAATGTTTTTCCGAGTACGGTTTCGTGCAATTTCGTCAGCTCGCGCAGCAGGCGCCCTTCTCGTTTCGCGCCGAAGATGTCACGCAGATCCTCGCAGCATTCGCGGATACGATGCGAAGATTCGTAGAACACCAATGTGCGCTGTTCGTGCGCGAGTTCTCGCAGTCGTGCGCGCCGCGCCGGTGCTTTCGCCGGCAGGAATCCTTCGAATACGAAGCGATCGTTCGGCAATCCCGCGACCGCCAACGCCGCGATCGCCGCGCACGGTCCCGGTACGGGGCTGACGCGAATTCCGGCCGCCCCCGCCGCGCGCACCAGACGAAGACCCGGATCGCTGATCAGCGGTGTACCCGCATCCGAAATCAGAGCGACATCGTCACCCGCGTTCAATCTCGCCAACAACGGCGCGATCGCCTCACGCTCGTTGTGTTCATGCAAAGGAGTGAGCGGCGTTCCAATGCCGAAATGCGCGAGTAACGGTTTGCTGTGGCGCGTGTCTTCCGCCGCGATCAGTTTCACCTCGCGCAGCACGCGCTGCGCGCGCGGCGAAAGATCTCCCAGATTGCCGATCGGCGTAGCGACGAGCCACAGAATGCCGGATTTCCTGCCGTTCATTCGCGATCACCATAAATTATTTGCGATGATCCATGATCGCGAGAATCAAAAAACGATTACCTCTGACCGCAGATCTAAAAGCCGGATGAGTCGCGATCGTCCATGCTCGCAAGATCAAACAGCGGCCGCGCTTTTCAAAGAAGCTCATTGGGCTATGATCGCGTAAAAGGACCCAGAGGACAGCAATGACGCGCGCAATTCCGATTTCGGCAGGACGGTGGACTTGTGTATTGCTGTGCGCCTTCACGGTGCTCGCGGGGTGCGCGAGCGTCGGCCAATTCCTTTCCAAACCCGCCGCGGAAACTCCTGCAACCTCCACGCTGCCACCGGAGCAGCAGATTCCCATGCTGACCCAGCGCGCGCGCGATCAGCAGGCATCCGGCGACTTCTGGGGCGCGGCGCAGACGCGTGCGCAGTTGTCGCCATTGCTGACCGGCGAGCAACACGCGGCAAACGAACACGAAATCAATACCCTGCTCGCATCGCTCGGCAAGGATCAGTTGAAGGCGCGCTACGACGCGCTCGCGGAAGGCGATCCGCTGAAACCCTACGCGCGCGCAACGCTGGAACAAATGGGCGTGGCGCTGCCGCGCGAGCTGCCGCAACTCGATCACCCGGTAGGCACGCAAATTGGCGCAGGCGCGGCGGCGCAGCGCGAAGGCTATGCGATGCCTTCGAAGATCGCGCTGCTGTTGCCCATCGACGGCGCGCTGGCTGTGCCGGCTGCGGCGGTGCGCGAAGGTTTCTTCACCGCCTATTTTGACAACAGGAGCGATTCGCCGCGCCCCGACGTGCGCAGCTACGACAGCGGCAGCACGCCCGCGCAGTCGATGGCCGCGTACAAGCAGGCCGTGAATGACGGCGCGCAACTGGTGATCGGCCCGCTCGGTCGCGACGCCGTGGCGGCGATGTTCGCGCAAGGTTCGCTACCCGTGCCGCTGCTGGCGCTCAACCATCCCGACAGCAACATACCGCCGCCAACTGGCAGCGCCGAATTCGGCTTGTTGCCGGAAGCGGAAGGCGCGCAGGCCGCGGCACACATGAACGAGCGCGGCGTGAAACAGGCGATCGTCTTCGTTTCGAACGACGATCGCGCCAAACGCGCCACCTCGGCATTCAAGGCGCAATTCGAAAGTCTCGGCGGGCAGGTAACGAGCCAGACGGAACTGCCCGCCGGCAACGTGGACTACTCGGAACAGATCAAGGCGGCCCTCGCCAACGCCGGTGAGAGCAGTGGCATCCTGTTGCTGATGCGCGCGCAGACGGCGCGGCTGCTGATGCCGCAATTGAAACTGGCGGGCGCTACGCAACCGGTATTCGCGACGTCGCTGGTCTACAGCGGCAGCGACAACGCCACCGCCGACAACGACCTGGACGGCGTGGAATTCTGCGATGCTCCGTGGCTGTTCGATGCGCAGCCGGGTCTCCCCGATCACGGCACGATCGCGGCGCAACTGCCGGATGCGCGCAACGCGGCGGCGCGGCTGTTCGCGTTCGGCATGGATGCTTACGCGTTGACGCCGTATCTGGATTGGCTGCGCACGCATCCGGGCACGTACCTGCCTGGCGCCACCGGCCAGTTGACCGAAGACGCGCAGGGCCGAGTGCACCGCGTGCCGATCTGGGTGAGTTTCCAGAACGGGATCGCGCGACCCGTCGCGGCCGGCATGGACAGCACGCCCTCCCCGGCTTCTTCGACGCAGTGAACACGCGCGCTTCCGGCGCGTCATTCGAGGAGCAGGCGCTCGCACATCTGCAGCGTGCCGGGTTGCGTCCGGTCGCACGCAATTTCAACACGCGCTTCGGCGAACTCGACTTGGTGATGCGCGATGGCGAGGCACTGGTGTTCGTGGAAGTGCGCTATCGAAGACACGGTGCGTTCGGCGGCGGTGTCGCGTCGGTCGGTGCGGCCAAGCGCGAGCGGCTGATGAAAGCCGCGCAATTGTTCCTGCAGGCGCATCCGCAGCTCGCGGCGTTGCCTTGCCGCTTCGATGTGTTAGCGTTCGACGGTGAACCCGCTGCGCCGCGTTGCGAATGGCAGCGCGCCGCGTTCGACCTCGATCTGACTGGATGATGATGACGATGCGCAGACTTCTGATTTTGTCGTTGCTCGCGCTCCTGACGCTGGGCGCCTGCAGCACCTTCACCGATCGCCGCGGCTTCAACCGCGCGATGAACGACCGCAACGTGCAGCTCAGCGCGCAGCGCGCACTGGACAACGATCCTGCGCTGAAGGGCAAGGTGCGAATCGGCACCGCGGTGTACGATGGCGTGCTGCTGCTGATCGGCGAAGCGCCTAGCGAGGATTTGAAACAGCGCGCCGAAGCCGACGTGACCGGTTTCGAAGGCGTGCGCCGCGTCGACAACGAGATCGACGTGATGCCGATCCCGCCGTTCTCGCAGCGGGCGGGCGATGCGGGATTGACCGCACGCGTGAAAGCCTCGCTGCTGAACATCACCAGCCTGCCCGGTTTCGATCCCGGCCGCGTCAAGGTCAGCACCGCGCACAGCAACGTTTACTTGATGGGTCTGGTCAGCCACCGCGAAGCCGACGCGGTGACCGATATCGTGCGGCATGTCGCGGGTGTGCAAAAGGTGGTGAGGGTATTCGAGTACACGGATTGAGTAGGAGCATCAAAGGTCAAATGTGAAAAGTCAAAACAGGCCGTGACGTTGTTCAAGATTGACCTTTGCCGTTTGACTTTTGACGGTCGCGCATGAGCTCGCCTTCGCCATTGACACGCACGCTTCGCGCGATCTTCGCCGATGCTTTCGCTTCCGACGAGGCCACGCGTACTGCCTACGCCTATGACAACTCGCGGCGGATCGCGATGCCGGACGCGGTGGTGTTTCCGACCACGCACGAGCAGGTCGCCGCGCTGGTGCAAGCCTGTCGCGAAGCGCGAACGCCGCTGATCGCTCGGGGCCGCGGCACCAACACCACCGGCGCGACGGTGCCCGACAGCGGTGGTGTGGTCGCGAGTTTCGAGCGCATGAATCGCATCATTGCGATCGAGCCCGGCGACCGCATCGCGATCGTGGAGCCGGGCGTGCTGAATGCCGATCTGCAACGCGCGCTGGCCGAGCACGGCTTGTTCTGGCCGCCCGATCCGACTTCCGCGCCGTATTGCACCATCGGCGGCAATCTCGCCTGCAATGCCGGCGGTCCGCGCGCAGTGAAGTACGGCGCGACGCGCGACAACGTGCTGGGTTTGCGCGCGGTCGCGGGCAACGGGCAATCGTTCCGCTGCGGCACGCACACCACCAAAGGTTCGGTCGGCTACGACCTGACGCGCTATCTGATCGGTTCGGAAGGCACGCTTGCGCTGATCACCGAAGCGGCATTGAAGCTGACGCCGAAACCCTCCGCGATCCGCACGCTGCGCGGCGACTACATCGATGTCGACGCGGCAGCCGAAGCCGTGGCGCGGATCATGACGCAACCGGCCACGCCCTGCGCACTGGAGTTCATGGACGATGCGGCACTGAAGCTCGCGCGCGAACACGGTGGTGACATCCCCGCCGGAATCGGCGCACTGCTGCTGATCGAAGTGGATGGCGAGGAAAGCGCGCTCTCGTCCGCGGTGGATGCGGTTTCGTGCGCGGCCCGAGTGCCGGGTTTGATCCAGTTGCATGCGGCGACCAGCGCCGCCGAAAGCGCTGCGTTGTGGAACGCACGCAAGGCGCTGTCTCCCGCGCTGCGCACGATCTCGCCGCACAAGATCAACGAGGATGTGGTCGTGCCGGTCTCGCGCGTGCCGCAACTGATCGCGCGGTTGCGGCAGCTCGCTGCCGAATACGCCTTGCCCATCGTCAGCTTCGGCCACGCCGGCAACGGCAATCTGCACGTCAACCTGTTGCCGCGCGACGATGCGGAACGCGAACGCGCGCACGCCTGCCTTGCCGAAGTATTCAAGGCCGTGATCGAGCTGGAGGGCACGCTGTCGGGCGAACACGGCATCGGCACCGCCAAGCGGGATTTCATGGCGCAAGCCATCGACGCGCACGCGCTGGAACTGATGCGCGGCATCAAGCGCGTGTTCGATCCGGACGGAATCTTGAATCCGGGGAAACTGTTGCCGGATGCGTGAGTCGCGCGCTTCGTTCGGCCGCTTGTTGACCGAAATCCGTTCGTGCGATTTCTGCGCGGCCCATCTCCAGCTCGGCCCGCGTCCGGTATTGCAGGCGCACCCGGATGCGCGGCTGCTGATCGTCAGCCAGGCGCCGGGCCGGCGCGTGCACGAGTCCGGCATTCCGTTCGACGACAAGAGCGGCGAGAAACTGCGCGAATGGCTGGGCATCGACGAGCCCACGTTTCACGATGAAAAACGTGTTGCGATCGTGCCGATGGCGTTCTGCTATCCGGGCAAGGGCGCGTCCGGCGACCTGCCGCCGCCCCGCGAATGCGCGCCGCGCTGGCATCCTTTGCTGATGCCGCGTCTGCGCAAAATCGAACTGACGCTGGCGATCGGAAATTATGCGATTCGCGCCTTCCTGCCCGACCGTCGCCGCAATTCATTGACCCAAATCGTCAGCGATTGGCGCACACATCTGCGCTCGGGCATTTTCCCGATGCCGCATCCGAGCCCGCGCAACACCGCATGGTTCGTCTACAACCCCTGGTTCGAGCGCGAGGCGATTCCGGCCTTGCGAAAACGCGTGAAGGAAATTCTGGCGCGCGCTCAGCGCGCGTAATGCATGACCGCTGCGGCGATCTGCATCACGATCAACGCGTAGATTCCGGCCAGCACGTCATCCAGCATCACGCCGAAACCGCCATGCACCCGGCGATCCGCGACGCGGATGGGCCAGGGTTTCCAGATATCGAACAATCGGAACAGCAGGAATCCCGCGATCATCCATGGCCAGTCACGCGGCGCCGCGCACAATGCGATCCACTGGCCGACGAATTCGTCCCACACCAGCGCGCGGTGATCGTCCACGCCGAGGCGTTTGCCCGCGACTTGACATGCCCACACGCCGGCGGTGAAGGCGAGAATCAAAAGGAGGACATACCACGCGATCGGCAACCCGCGCAGCGCGAACCACCACGGAACCAGTGCAACCAGCGAACCTGCGGTGCCGGGGGCGCGCGGAATCAGGCCCGAACCGAAACCCGTGGCGATCCAGCCGACCGGATGCGTCAGCAGAGCGCGCAGTTGTTCGCGCGTGAGCGTTTTCTTCGTCGCGACGGTCGCGGTCACGATGCGAAATGCTGCCAGCCCCGGCGCAGCGTTTCCATAGGCGTGCCATTCGCATCGAGCACTCGCACGCCGGGTTCGGCGACGATGCGGCCGATGCGAGTGACACCGCATTCGAGTTGCGAAAACAGTCCGGCGATGCGCCGTGCGTCCTCTTCGCTTGCGGTGAAGCACAGCTCGTAGTCATCGCCGCCCGACAATGCAAAATCGCGGCACCGCTGCGGCGCGAATGCCTGGCGCAGCGGTTGCGAAATCGGCAGCGAATCCGCTTCGATCTCCGCGCCGACGCCGCTCGCCTGGCAGATGTGACCGAGATCGGCGAGCAATCCGTCCGACACGTCGATGCAGGCATTTGCGATTCCGCGCAGCGCAAGACCGGTTGTAACACGCGGCTCGGGCCGGTTCAGCCGTGCAAACAGATCGGGAAATCCCTTCGCCCCCGAATCCCGATTTCCGGGTCTCAAGTCCCGCAACAATTGCAAAGCCCCCGCGGCATCGCCCAGCGTGCCGGTCACGAACACGGCATCCTCGATGTGCGCGCCGGAACGCAACAACGCTTGCCCTTCCGGAACGGAGCCGATTGCGCTGATGGTGATGCTCAACGGGCCCTCCGTGGTGTCGCCGCCGACCAATGCGACGTCGTGTTTGCGCGCGAGTGCGGCAAAGCCATTCGCGAACCGTTCCACGAAACGCGTGTCCGCTTGCGGCATCGTCAGTGCAAGCGTCGCCCACGCCGGTGCCGCGCCCATGGCGGCGAGGTCGGAAAGATTCACCGCCAGCGCTTTCCAGCCGATATCTTCCGGCACCGTGTCGTGCGGAAAATGGACGCCCGCGATCAGCGTGTCGGTGCACGCGACGAGTTGCTGACCCAGCGGCGGTTTCAACAGTGCCGCGTCGTCACCAATGCCGAGCACGACGTCGCCGCGCGATAGCGCGGTGCGCTGCCGGATCAACGCGATCAAATCGAATTCGGACACGTCACTGCGGCGCGGTTTCCACGCGGCGCCACTCGCGAGCCAGCTTGTCCAGCACCCCATTGACGTAGGTGTGGCCGTGCTCGGAGCCGAAGCGTTTCACCAGCTCGATCGCCTCGTTCAGCACCACGCGGTACGGCACGTCCAGCCGGTGTTTCAATTCATAAGCGCCCAGCCGCAAGGTGGCGCGCTCGATCGGATCGACCTGCTCGATGCCGCGATCGAGGAAGGGCGCCAGCGCCGCATCCAGTTCCGCGCGGTGCGCATCCACGCCGAGCACCAGATCCTCGAAGTATTCGAGATCGGCGACCTGCATGTCCTGCTCGTGCCGGAATTGCTCGATCACCGCGCGCGAACTCGATCCGCTCATCTGCCACGCGTACAAGGCCTGCAAGGCGCGGCGGCGCGCACGCGAACGCGCCGCCGGATCGATGCCTTGCGGATGTGCGTGGATGCTCACGCCGAGCATTCTCTCATCATCGCCGCCATTTCCACCGCAGCACGCGCGACTTCCTCGCCCTTGTTGCCGTGCACGCCGCCCGCGCGTGCGCGCGCATGTTCTTCCCGCTCGACCGCCAGCACGCCGTTCAACACCGGCACGCCATGATCGAGCGACACGCGCATCAAACCACGCGCGCATTCGTCGGCGACATGCTCGTAATGCCGCGTTTCTCCGCGCACCACGCAACCCAGCGCGACGATCGCCGCATATTTATTCTGCGCAGCGAGACGCGACGCCAACATCGGCAATTCCCACGCGCCCGGCACGCGCAGGATGGTCACCGCGTTTTCCTCGACGCCGCACTCTGTGAACGCGCGCCGCGCGCCTTCCACCAGCGCATCCACGATCTGCGCGTTCCAGCAGCTGGCGAGGATCGCGTAGCGCGCGCCGCTCGGCGAGCACAATGTCTTTTTGAATTCGGCGTTGCGGTCGGACATGCGCGGTTACTCGACGTATTCGACCACTTCCAGTCCAAATCCCGACAATCCGACCAGCTTGCGCGGCGTGCCCAGCACGCGCAAGCGCCGCACGCCGAGATCGGCCAGGATCTGCGCCCCCAAGCCCAGTTGTCGCCATTCGCGCTGCGCATCATCGTTCGATTTCGACGATTGCGAATCTTCCCGATGCGAAAGCCGCCGCAGCAAATCGGCCGAATCGTCTTCGACGCACAGGATGGCTAGCACTCCGCGATCTTCTTCGGCGATCCGTTGCAGCGCCGATGACAATCCCAGCCCGCAGTCCTCCCGCTGCAAATGCAGCACATCGGACAAGGTGTCGCGCACGTGCACGCGCGCCAGCACCGGCGCGCCGTCGTCCACGCGACCGCGTACCAGCGCGAAATGCAGGTCGTTGCGCAGCGAATCGCGCCAGGCCGCCAGCCGGAATGACCCGAATTCGGTCTGCACTTCAGATTCGTGCACGCGCGCGATGGTTTTCTCGGTGCGCAGGCGATGGCGGATCAGATCGGCGATGCTGCCGATCTTCAATCCGTGTTTGCGCGCGAAAGTTTCCAGCTCAGGCCGCCGCGCCATCGACCCGTCTTCGTGCAGAATTTCCACTAGCACGCCGGCGGGTTCGCAACCGGCGAGCATGGCGAGATCGACCGCGGCTTCCGTATGGCCCGCGCGCGACAGCACACCGCCCGGCTGAGCCATCAGCGGGAAGATGTGACCGGGCTGGATCAGGTCGGAAGGTTTGGCATCGGGCGCGACGGCGACTTGAATTGTGCGCGCGCGATCGTGCGCGGAGATGCCGGTGGTGACACCGCTGGCCGCCTCGATTGATACGGTGAAATTGGTGTGGTGCACGGAAGCGTTGTCCTGCACCATCGGCCGCAGTCCCAGCCGGCGGCAACGCTTCTCGTCCAGCGCGAGGCAGATCAGTCCGCGCCCTTCGCGCGCCATGAAATTGATGTCCTCGGCGCGCACCTTGTCGGCGGCCATGATCAGGTCGCCCTCGTTCTCGCGATCCTCGTCATCCAGGATCACGACCATGCGGCCGGCGCGCAGTTCGTCGAGGAGTTCGGGGATGGTCGAGAAGGGCATGGAAGTAAGGGCCGAAGAAATTAGCGTCATTCCCGCGAAAGCGGAATCCAGTGACATTTCTCGCATAACAAAGGCGCTGGATTCCGGGTTCCGGCCCGATGAAGCCGGGCCGGCCCCGGAATGACGGCATATTATTGGCGCGCTTGCAGGAGGCGCTCCACGTAGCGCGCCATCATATCCACTTCCAGGTTCAGCGCGTCGCCCGGCTTGCGGCGCGCGAAAGTCGTCACTTCCACCGTATGCGGAATCAGATTGACGGAAAAGCGCGCGCCATCGATCTCGTTCACGGTGAGGCTGACGCCATCCAGGCACACCGAGCCTTTGGCGGCGATGTAGCGCGCCAATTCTTCTGGCACTTCGATCCACCAACGTTGCGAACGCGCGTCCGTTTCGATCGAGATGATGCGCGCAAGGCCGTCCACGTGGCCTGAAACCAGGTGTCCGCCCAGCCGATCCGATAATCGCAAGGCCTTTTCCAGATTGACCACGTCACCTTCGCGCAATGCGCCCAGAGTGGTCAGCGACAACGTCTCGTTGGACACATCGAAGGCGAGAGTGCCACCATCGCGCGCAACCACGGTCAGGCAACAGCCGGATACCGCGATGCTGTCGCCGACCGCGACATCGCTCAAATCCAGCTCCGGCGCATCGATGACCAACCGCAAATCGCCGCGCCGCGGGTCGCTGCGCGCGAGCGTGCCGGTACATTGGACGATGCCGGTGAACATGGTTTCGAAAGTTTCGATCTTCGCGATCAGGGATGATCGCATCAAAGAACTCGTCATTCCGGAGCCGCGGTGCGGAACGCGGAATCCAGCTTTTTCAAGTCGCGGAACGCAATAACAGCCGAATGTCGTTGCCGACCGGGCGCTGGTCGATCACTCGCAAGTTGTGCCGTTGAGCCATGCTGTTCAATGAGGATAACGCCAGCAGCGGGCGCGCGCTGTCGCCCAGCAGCACAGGCGTGACATAGAGCAGCAACTCGTCCATCAACCCTGCCTCGAACAATGCACCGCACAGTCGCGGACCGGCTTCCACCTGCAATTCGTTCACCTGCTTTTGCGCGAGCGATCGCATCACCGCGTGCAAGTCCAGCTTGCCGTTCGAATCGAGCTCGACGGCGGCAAGTTCCGTTTGTGCGTAGCGGCCGTCGGATGGTTGCGCGTCCGGTGCGTGCAGCACCAGGGTCGGCGCGCTGCCGTCGAGGAGATGCGCGTCGGCTGGCAACGCGTCGAGGCGCCGGTCGAGTACGACACGAAGCGGCTTGAAACCTTCTACAGAAACACTCAATCGCACGGTCAAGCGCGGATCGTCCGCGCGTGCAGTGCCCGATGCAGTGAGAATTGCGCTGCTGCGGGCGCGCCAGCGCTGTACGTCCGCGCGCGCGGCTTCGCCCGTGATCCATTTCGATTCGCCGTTGGCGAGCGCGGTGCGACCGTCCAAGCTCATGGCCAGCTTGATCCGCACCCAGGGCCGGCCGCGTTTCATGCGCGAGAGAAATCCGCGGTTCAGTTCGCGCGCGGCCTCGCACATCAAACCGCTGGCGACTTCGATACCCGCCTCGCGCAGACGGCGCAAGCCATTGCCGGCTGTTTTCGGATTGGGATCTTCGCCGGCCGCGACGACGCGCGCGATGCCGGCTTCGACCAGCGCATCCGCGCAGGGCGGCGTGCGGCCGTAGTGTGCGCAGGGTTCCAGTGTGACGTAGGCGGTCGCGCCGCGTGCGCGTATCCCCGCTGAGCGCAGCGCGAACACTTCCGCATGCGGTTCGCCCGCGCGCATGTGCCAGCCTTCGCCGACGACCTCGTCGCCTTGCGCGATCACGCAGCCGACGCGCGGGTTGGGTTGAGTCGTGTACAAGCCGCGTTCGGCCAAGCGCAGCGCGCGCGCCATCATGGCGTGGTCGGTCGCGGAGAAACCCGCCATCAGCGCTTCTTGTTTTTGTCGATGCGCACGATTTCGGCGCCGCCGAGCAGCGGCAACTGGCCTTCGCCCGGCAGGTCGCGCTCCAGCCTATCGAGTTCCTCGCGGAAGTCGGCGACGTCCTCGAACGAGCGGTAGACCGAGGCGTAGCGCACGTAGCCGACGTGGTCGAGCTTGCGCAGTTCCGCCATCACGAATTCGCCGACGCGGCGCGAGGGCAATTCGCGTTCGGTGGTCATGCGCAACTGGTGCACCACCGCGCGTACCGCGGCCTCGATCTGCTCCTCGGAAACCGGCCGCTTGTGCAGCGCGCGGTCAAAGCCGGTGCGCAGCTTGCGCGCATCGAACGCCTCGCGTCGGCCGTCGTCCTTGATGATCGCGGGCAGCTTCAGTTCCACCGTTTCCTGCGTCGAGAAACGCTCGCCGCAGGCCGAACACTCACGCCGCCGCCGGATCGTGGCGCCGTCTTCGGACACACGCGAATCGATCACGCGGGTGTCGGAGTGTTGGCAGAAGGGACAGTGCATGGTTATGAAATTACTGCCGTGTAGTTGATCCAACCTTTCTTGCGCATGCAATCAACGAGGTTCCTTTTTGCCACTTCTATGCTTATTCCAAGTTTTGCTTTTCGATATAAAGAGTCGAAACAAGCATAGAGATCGGGGCGCGCACGTAGATTCTCGCCTCCATTCGTGCACAAGTCATGTCGGTACACAGTGCCAATGGGTTCCCAGCAATTCTCCAAATATTTTTGATAGATCAAATCATCTCTGGCAATTACATATGGGTTGAAGGCACCACACCCGGCGAGAGTTAGAAGCATCCCGAAAGCGAAAATTTTGAATAGCTTGACCAAAGCATCACCCATACACCGGAAACTTCGCGCACTGCGCGTTCACCAGATCACGCACACCGGCGATGACGTTCTCGTCGTTCGGCGCATCCAGCACGTCGGCGATCCAGCCGGCGAGTTCGATGCAGTCGCTTTCCTTGTAGCCGCGCGTGGTGACGGCCGGCGTGCCGAGGCGCAGGCCGGAGGTGACGAAGGGCTTTTGCGGATCGTTGGGCACGGCGTTCTTGTTGACGGTGATGTGCGCCTTCCCAAGCGCGGCTTCTGCGTCCTTGCCGGTGATCGGCTTGCCGATCAGATCGACCAGGAACAGGTGATTCTCGGTGCCGCCGGATACGATCTTGTAGCCGCGCTCGATCAGTTTTTTCGCCATCGCCTTGGCGTTCTTCACGACCTGCTGCTGGTAAGTTTTGAACTCCGGCTCCAGCGCTTCCTTGAACGCCACGGCCTTGGCCGCGATCACGTGCATCAGCGGGCCACCCTGGATGCCGGGGAACACGATCGATTGCAATTTCTTTTCGATCTCCTCCGCCTGCTCGCCCATCGCGGATTTCTTCGCGACGATCAACCCGCCGCGCGGACCGCGCAGGGTCTTGTGCGTGGTGGACGTGACCACGTGCGCGTACGGCAGCGGCGAGGGATACACGCCCGCGGCGATCAGACCGGCCACGTGCGCCATGTCCACGAACAGGTACGCGCCGACGGTGTCGGCGATCGCGCGGAAGCGAGCCCAGTCCATCACCTGGCTGTACGCGCTGAAGCCGGCGACGATCATTTTCGGCTTGTGTTCGAGCGCGAGTTTTTCGATCGCGTCGTAATCGACCAGTCCGTGATCGTTCACGCCGTACTGCACGGCGTTCAAGATCTTGCCCGACAAATTCACTTTCGCGCCGTGGGTGAGATGTCCGCCATGCGCCAGCGCCATGCCCAGGATGGTGTCGCCCGGATTCAGCAGCGCGAAGTAGACCGCCTGGTTGGCCTGCGAGCCTGAGTGCGGCTGCACATTGGCGTAGTCGCAATCGAACAGTTTCTTCAGGCGCTCGATCGCGAGCTTCTCGGCGACGTCCACGTAATCGCAACCACCGTAGTAGCGCTTGCCGGGATAGCCTTCCGCGTACTTGTTGGTCAGCACCGAACCCTGCGCCTCCAGCACGCGCGGGCTGGCGTAGTTTTCAGAAGCGATCAGCTCGACGTGGTCTTCCTGGCGCTGCTTCTCTTCCATGATCGCGCGGGCCAGTTCGTCGTCGTAGCCGGCGATACGCATGTCACGTGGAAACATCGGTAGCCTCGCGCGGGTCGGTGCAAGCGGAAATCTTAGCCGGTTCCGCCGCGAAGCGCCGCGCGCGGACCGATGGCACACTTGAATCGCGCACGGATCGGCCGAACGAAGGTTTCCAACATGCCAATTCCGCAAGGAGTGCTTCGATGAAATTCCGCACACTGGGCCGTAATGGTCCGAAGGTTTCCGCGCTCGGCCTCGGCTGCATGGGGATGTCGGACATGTATGGCGCGAGCGATCGCAGCGAGAGCATTGCCACTGTGCATGCCGCGCTGGACGCCGGCATCACCCTGCTCGACACCGGCGATTTCTACGGCATGGGCCACAACGAGATGCTGCTGGGCGAGGCATTGGCGGGTCGGCCGCGCGATGGTTATCTGCTCAGCGTG
>Ga0070741_10011583_pt1 | contig 16240 bp, 9 predicted proteins | sample Coa_R1_4_FD_66440 | JGI IMG/M metagenome (GOLD analysis project Ga0070741, IMG submission 66440) | Surface soil microbial communities from Centralia Pennsylvania, which are recovering from an underground coalmine fire - Coalmine... | ecosystem: Environmental > Terrestrial > Soil > Unclassified ...
AGCCGCCGGACGACCGCGAAGGTCGCTGGGATCGCGAGAACGCCGAACGCCGCCGCCACGATCCGAAGCGAGAAGACGTTCGGGCCCCACACCGAGACGGCGACGGCCTGCAGGTAGATGAACAGCGGCTCGCGGCCATAGTTCCCAGTGAAGAACACCGGCCGTGCGCCTGCGAGGACGCGGCCGATGTCGTAAAAGTTGTAGCCTTCGTCGTAGAGAAGCCCACCGGGAACGTTGGGAAGGTCCCACAGGCGCAGAGCAGCTCCGACCGCGACGAGCCCGGCGGCTGCGAGCCGCTCGCGGAGCGCGGCCCGACGCCGTGCACAGTCAGCTGGTGACGTCGACGGTTCCGAGGCGCACAAAGTCCGGCTGATCTGGCGGCGCGTGGTCGCTGCGTTTGAGGCGCGCGCCCGAATTCGGGTCGTAGAGGCCGATCGTCAGGCCGTAGCTGCCGGGTGGCAAGGAGCCTGGCAGGGTCACGGTTTCGCGATCGACGATCTCGTCGCCCGGCGCCCAGGTAGTGGTTGGGCAGCCTCCGCCGCACGGCGGTCCGTCGTGCTGCGCCACGGGGCGACCCGTGCCATCCGTCAGGTGGACGAAGACGGTCAAGTCTTCGGGCAGCTCCCCCACGACGCGCAAGTGGACGGCCACGTCGAGCCTACCGCCCGGCCGAGCAATCCCATCGAGGTCGTAGCCGGAGACGGCAACTGGACCCAGCGCCCCGGCCACCGCTGTCCGCGGCGCCGGCGCAACACGCGGCGGAGGACCGGGGCCAACGTGAACACGGCCGATGGTAAGCCCCTCGCCTGGCCTGCCATCCGAGAACAACACTAGGTCGTGCCAGCCCGGCGCCGTCGAGCGGGGGATGCGCACCCGGCGGTCGTCGCGAAGCAGCGAACCGGGTGCCGCTGGCGCACGCCGTGGAAGATCCGGCAGCGGCCCGGTCGACGCCTGATCGTCGCGCAGGCCCACGCGCGTCGCCGTGAACGCCGCACCGCCGAACGCGTTCGGGACGACCGATTGCCAGTGCAGCACAACCGGTACGATCCCCCCCGCCGGGATCGGCGTGGTCGGCAGGTCTTCGCCAACAAGCCGCAGCGTGGGACCGACGTCGCCGTCTCGCTTGCCGGCGGCCTCGACCAGTGCCGCCGGCACGGGGCCGAGCGGCGCGAGGTCGAGCTCGCCGAGCTTCCAGTCCGCGGTGGCCGCGACGCCCGTCGCCTGGACGGGCAGTGGGCCACTCGCGTCGTACAGGACCAGCCGCACCGCGTACCGCCCGCTCGGGAGGTCGGGCGCAACCCGGAGCGCGGATCGGACCGTGCGGACCTCGTTCGCCGGCCAGAGCCGCGGCGGGTCGACCTCGCCGCCGAACGGGCGGTCGACCTGTGAGACGACTCGTCCGCGCCCGTCCAGAAGCCGGAGCGACTCTTTCAAGTCGCCCACCTCGGCCGTCCGCTCCCAATCGCCAACTACCTCGACGAGGTAGCCGTCGGCAGCTCGGTCCAGTCCGACGCCGATGGTCTTCGCCTCGAGGAGCGTGCGGTCGGCCCGGCCGAGCTTCGCCCCAGCGACGCGCTCGGGCGGATCGGGCGACATGGCCCAGGACTTGAGCGGCGCCAGCCCAAACCAGGCGCCGTCGAGTCGGTAGCCGCGGCGATCGAGCTGCGCCTCGACCTGCCGGTCGACGTCCGAGCCGTTCGGCAGCAGCCAGACGCGGCGGTGGCCCGGGAGCGCTTGGGCGACCTCTCGCTCGGCACGCGCGCTGTCCCACGCGACGTCGGTCGCGAGGGACGGCATCGTGACCTTAGCGTAGCGCCGGTAGAGGCCGAGCCGCCCGGGCGCGCCGATCATCAGGTCATCGGGCGTCGCGCGGGGCGCCAGGAAGGCGGCTGCCGCTCGCAGGTCCTCCTTGGCGAAGTGCGGGTCGAAGAACTCCCAGCGGAGCGAGACGCCGTCGGCCGCGAGCGCGGCCGCGAACGGCCCGAGGCCGAGGAGCATGGCGGCGGCGCCGGCGAGCCCAACCGACGGGCCCCGAAGCCCACCGAGCGATCGAGCGCGCCGCAGCCATCCGAGCCCGGTGCCCACCAGGCGTCCGACGCCTACGCCCGCCAGGCCGAGCCAGCCGGGGAGGCCGAGGCTGACGTACCGCTCGTGGTAGGCTGGGCGCCCGGAGACCACACCGATGCCGTACGCGGCCAGAAGCGGCACGATCGCCCAGCCAAGCAGCAGCAAGAGGTCGCCACGCGAGAGGCGGCGAGCGAGGAGCAGGAACACCCCCACGGCCACCAGGATTGTGGTCGGCGCGGCGAGTGTCCAGCCGTACTCCGGGTAGATCGTGGTGCCCGCGGCGAACGCCCACGCCGTCCGTCGGGCGGCCGTGGCGAGGTCGACCCGCTCCATCCAGCCCCCGTACTCGAGCGCGCGCGCCGCTAGCCACCACGGCAAGAACAGCGCGCCGGCGACCGCGAACGCGACGACCGCCCGCCAGCGGTCGGGCCGCCAGAGCACCGCTCGCTGCGCGAGGTACGCGTGGAAGGCAGCGAGCGGGATGGCAAAGTACTGGAGGTGGAGCGTGCCGGCGAGCACCGCGGCGTACACCAGCCAGCTTCCCCAGGAGCCACGCTCGAGCGCGCGCCGCAACAGCAGCGTCGCGAGCGTCGCCCCGAGCGCCAGCAGCTCGTACTGCCTGGCCTCCTGGCCGTACCAGACCGAAAGCGGGCTCAAGGCGAGGAGCAGCGCGGCGGCCCCGCCCGCGAAGATGCCGGCGATCCGCCGCACGAGGGCGAAGAGCGCGGCGACCGTGAGCGCGCCGCTCCAGACCGAAACGAAACGCACCGCGAAGTCGCCGCCGCCGGCGAGCGACGTCCAGCCTTTGACGATCAGGTAGTAGCCGGCCGGGTGCGGATCGACCGCGGCGACCGTGCGGATTAGCTGCGCGAGAGGGAGCGCCGCGTACTCGACGGTGAATGCCTCGTCGGCCCAGAGACCTTGCGCCGCGACGTGATACAGTCTTAGGGCGAACGCAAGAAGCGCGACCCAGCCCACCAGGGCTACGTGCCGAGGGGGAACGGCCGGAGCCCTGTTTCGTTGTGCCCGTCGTTCGCCAGCTACTAGAATGATCAGTCCCCGTCTATTTTTGTCGCTCGCCTAAGGAGAGCCGCTGCATGGCGATTGCCACCGTCCCTGCGTCCACGAACGGCGACCTCGCGACCCAGCGCCAGTCATTCGCGCGGATCAGCGAGGTCCTGCCGATCCCGAACCTGATCGACGTTCAAGTTCGGTCGTTCCAATGGTTCATGGACGAGGGGCTCAAGGAGCTCTTCGCCGAAATCTCGCCGATCACCGACTTCACGGGCAAGAACCTGGAGCTCCATTTCCTCGACTACTCGTTCGGCCCGCCGAAGTACTCCGAGTGGGAGTGCCGCGAGCGCGACATGACCTACTCGGTCCCGCTGCGCGTCCGCACACGCCTCGTGGCGAAAGAGACCGGCGAGATCAAAGAGCAAGAGATCTTCATGGGGGACTTCCCCAAGATGACCGACATCGGCACCTTTATTATCAACGGTGCCGAGCGGGTCGTCGTCTCGCAGCTCGTGCGCTCCCCCGGCGTGTACTTCACGCTCGAGACCGACGCAACCACGGGACGCCAGCTCTGCTACGCGAAGCTGATCCCTAACCGCGGCGCCTGGCTCGAGTTCGAAACGTCGAACCGGGACGTCATGTCGGTCAAGGTCGACCGGAAGCGCAAGATCCCGGTGACCACGCTGCTGCGCGCCATCGGCTACGCGAGCGACGAGCAGATCCTCGACCTCTTCACCGACGTCGACACCGGCGAGCACCGCTTTATCACCGAGACGATCGCCAAGGACCCGGCAAAGAGCACCGAGGACGCCCTCCTCGAGTTCTATCGCCGCCTGCGCCCGGGCGATCCGCCAACGGTCGAGAACGCGCGCAACTTGATCAACGCCCTGTTCTTCAACTTCCGCCGCTACGACCTCGGTAAGGTCGGCCGGTACAAGGTCAACCGCCGCCTCGGCCTCGAGATCCCCGAGGTCCAGCGGATTCTGACCAAGGAAGACCTGGTCAAGATCGTCGAGATGATGGTCAAGCTGAACAACGGCGTCGGCCATCCTGACGACATCGACCACCTGGGCAACCGCCGCGTCCGCGCGGTCGGCGAGCTGATTCAGAACGCGTTCCGCGTTGGCCTGCTCCGCATGGAGCGGGTCGTCAAAGAGCGCATGTCGATCCAGGACCCCGAGTCGGCGACGCCGGCCGCGCTGATCAACATCCGGCCGATCGTCGCGGCGATGAAGGAGTTCTTCGGCGGGTCGCAACTCTCCCAGTTCATGGACCAGACCAACCCGTTAGCCGAGCTTACCCACAAGCGACGCCTCTCGGCGCTCGGCCCCGGCGGCCTCAACCGCGAGCGAGCCGGGATGGAGGTCCGCGACGTCCACCATTCGCACTACGGCCGCATCTGCCCGATCGAGACCCCGGAAGGGCCGAACATCGGTCTGATCGGCTCGCTCGCGACCTACGGCCGCATCAACGACTACGGCTTCGTCGAGACGCCCTACCGCCGCGTCTACAACGGCGCGCGCAACGTCGAGCCGGACTTCGACGTGGCTGGCTTCGAACGGCAGCAGCGGCGCGAGGGCAAGCTGCCGCCGACCAAGCTGATCAACTTCGAACGCGACGGCGACTGGCTGATCGGCAAGACGCTCTCGCAGCGCGTCGTCGATCCGAAGACCGGCAAGGATGTGCTCGAGGCCGGCGCCACGCTCGACGCCAAGAGCGTCAAGGCGCTCGTCGACTCCGGCGCCGATTACGTCAAGATTCAGCCGGTCGTCTCGACCGACATCGTCTACCTCCCGGCCGACGAGGAAGACCGGTACTACATCGCCCAGGCGAACGCGGTGCTCGACGAAGCGGGGCATTTCGTGGAGTCCCGTGTCGAGACGCGCGAGGGCGAGCTCGCCGCGCTCGAGTCGCCGGAGCGCATCGAGCTGATGGACGTCTCGCCGAAGCAGATCGTCTCGGTCGCCGCGGCGCTCATCCCGTTCCTCGAGCACGACGACGCCAACCGCGCCCTGATGGGCGCGAACATGCAGCGGCAGGCGGTGCCGCTGATCCGGCCCGAGTCGCCGATCGTGGGGACGGGCATGGAGGCGCGGACGGCGCGCGACTCGGGCCAGGTCGTCATCTCGAAGACGGACGGCGAGGTCGTCTCGGCAACCGCCAGCGAGATCCGGGTCCGTGACGACGAAGGCAACGTCCACGCATACCCGCTCGTCAAGTTCGTGCGCTCCAACCAGGGCACTTGCATCAACCAACGGCCGATCGTGGAGCGCGGCATGCGCGTCCACGCCGGGCAGCCGCTGGCCGACTCGATGTCGACGCAGGGCGGTGAGCTGGCGCTCGGCCAGAACGTCGTCGTCGCGTTCATGTCGTGGGAGGGCTACAACTTCGAGGACGCGATCATCCTGTCGCAGAACCTGGTCAAGGACGACAAGTTCACCTCGATCCACATCGAGGAGCACGAAGTCGAGGCCCGCGATACGAAGCTGGGGCCGGAGGAGATCACCCGAGACATCCCGAACGTCGGCGACGAGGCGCTGCGCGACCTGGACGAGCGTGGCATCATCCGCGTCGGCGCCGAGGTCGGGCCCGGTGACATCCTGGTCGGCAAGATCACGCCGAAGGGCGAAACCGAGCTGACCGCCGAGGAGCGGCTCCTGCGGGCGATCTTCGGCGAGAAAGCGCGCGAGGTGAAGGACACGTCGCTGCGTGTCCCGCACGGCGAGCGCGGCAAGGTCGTCGACGTCAAGGTGTTCAGCCGCGACAACCACGACGAGCTGCCGGCCGGCGTCAACCAGCTCGTGCGCGTCTCGATCGCCCAGAAGCGGAAGATCTCCGAGGGCGACAAGATGGCCGGCCGCCATGGCAACAAGGGCGTTATCTCCCGGATCCTGCCGCAGGAGGACATGCCGTTCCTGCCGGACGGCACGCCGGTCGACATCATCCTGAACCCGATTGGTGTTCCGTCGCGGATGAACGTCGGCCAGATCCTGGAAACCCACCTCGGGTGGGCAGCCCAGGCGCTCGGCTACAAGATCACGACCCCGGTGTTCGACGGCGCTACCGAGGAAGAGATCCAGGCGATGCTGGACCAGGCCGGCTACGCGCACGACGGCAAGACGATCCTGCGCGATGGCCGGACGGGCGAGCCGTTCGACCAGCGTGTCACGGTCGGCAACATCTACATGCTCAAGCTGATCCACCTCGTCGAGGACAAGATCCACGCGCGCTCGACCGGCCCGTACTCGCTCATTACCCAGCAGCCGCTGGGCGGCAAGGCGCAGTTCGGCGGCCAGCGCTTCGGCGAGATGGAGGTGTGGGCGCTCGAAGCCTACGGCGCGGCACACATCCTCCAGGAGATCCTGACGGTCAAGTCCGACGACGTGGTCGGGCGCGTCAAGACGTACGAAGCGATCGTCAAGGGTGAGGACATCATGGAGCCGGGCGTCCCCGAGTCGTTCAAGGTGCTCGTCAAGGAGCTCCAGTCGCTCGGCCTCGCCGTCGAGGTCCTGAACGAGGACGAGGAACGGATCGAGTTCCGCGAGGACACGGGCGCCGACGACGGCCTGCCCGAGCTCGGCATCAACATCGGCGGCCTCGAGTTTTCGGAGTAAGGGGCCAGGGGTCGTTCCAGGGGTGCGCCTTGCGCACCCCTGGAACCTACTTCACGGAGTAATTGAGGAAGAATGCTCGAAGTTAACGATTTCAACGCGGTTCGTATCGCGCTTGCTTCGCCGGATCAGATCCGTCAGTGGTCGTATGGCGAGGTCACCAAGCCCGAGACGATCAACTACCGCACCCTCAAGCCCGAGAAGGATGGCCTCTTCTGCGAGAAGATCTTCGGGCCGACGAAGGACTGGGAGTGCTACTGCGGTAAGTACAAGCGGGTCCGCTACAAGGGCATCATCTGCGACAAGTGCGGCGTCGAGGTCGCCCGCGCGAAGGTGCGCCGCGAGCGGATGGGCCACATCGAGCTCGCCGCGCCCGTGTCGCACATCTGGTTCGTGAAGGGCACCCCGAGCCGCATCGGTCTGCTCCTCGACATCTCGCCGCGCTCGCTCGAGCGCGTGCTCTACTTCGCGCAGTACATCATCACCCACGTCGACGAGGATGCCCGCGCCCAGGCGCTCGAGTCGCTCGTGCAGGACGTGGAGGAGCGGATCGAGCGCGAGGAGCGCGAAGGTACCGAGCGGATCGACGAGATCCAGACCGAGCTCGCCGAGCGGATCGAGGGCATCATCCAGCGGCGGGACGAGACGCTGCAGTCGCTGGAAGATCGACTAGCCCGCGAGGCCGAGGAGCTCGATGCCGAGGCCGCCGAGGTCCGGTCCGACCTCAACCTGTTCCTCAACCGAGCCATCGACCACGACGTCGTCTTCGGCGGGGATGAGGAAGCCGGCCCGTGGATCGCGACCGGCACCAGGATCACCCAGCAGACGCTCGCCGAGCTCGACGAGCGCTTGGCCGAGCGGAAGGCAGCGCTCGAGCAGCAGATCCGCGCGGACCAGGAAGCCGCCCGCGAGCGGGCCGACAGCCAGCAGCAGCAGGCGCGCTACCAGGCGCAGCGCGAGACGGCCGAGCTGCAGAAGCACGTCGCCGAGATCGGCGACCGACTGCGCAGCCAGATCGACCAGATGCGCGTCGACCTGGAGTCGCTGAAGAGCCACCAGCTCCTCACCGAAGCTCGCTACCGCGAGCTGAACGACAACTTCGGCCACGTCTTCCGCGCCGGGATGGGCGCCGAGGCGGTCCGCGAGCTGCTCACGCAGATCGACCTGGACCAGCTTGCCGACGAGCTGCGCAAGGAGATCCGACTGTCGTCCGGCTCCGGCCAGCGGCGCAAGAAGGCGACCAAGCGGCTGCGCGTGGTCGAGGCGTTCCGCAAGAGCGGCAACCGCCCCGAGTGGATGATCATGACGGCGCTGCCGGTGCTGCCGCCCGACCTGCGCCCGATGGTGCAGCTCGACGGCGGCCGGTTCGCGACGTCGGACCTGAACGACCTCTACCGCCGCGTCATCAACCGCAACAACCGCCTGAAGCGGCTGCTCGAGCTGGGCGCCCCCGAGATCATCATCCGCAACGAGAAGCGGATGCTCCAGGAGGCGGTCGACTCGCTGATCGACAACGGCCGCCGCGGCCGGGCTGTCTCGGGGTCGTCGAACCACAAGCTGAAGTCGCTGAGCGACATGCTCAAGGGCAAGCAGGGCCGGTTCCGCCAGAACTTGCTCGGCAAGCGCGTGGACTATTCGGGCCGCTCCGTCATCATCGTCGGGCCGACGCTCAAGCTGCACCAGTGCGGCCTGCCCAAGCGCATGGCGCTCGAGCTCTTCAAGCCGTTCGTGATGCGCAAGCTGGTCGAGCGCGGCTTCGCCTACAACATCAAGTCCGCGAAGCGCATCGTCGAGCGCGTGCGGCCCGAGGTCTGGGACGTGCTCGAGGAGGTCATCACCGACCACCCGGTCCTGCTGAACCGCGCGCCGACGCTGCACCGGCTCGGCATCCAGGCCTTCTACCCGGTGTTGATCGACGGCTCGGCCATCCAGCTCCACCCGTTGGTGTGCACGGCGTTCGGCGCCGACTTCGACGGCGACCAGATGGCGGTCCACGTGCCGCTCTCGGCCGCCGCCAAGCAGGAAGCGCGCGAGCTGATGATCTCGACCCGCAACCTGCTCTCGCCGTCATCCGGCGAGCCGATCGTGGCCCCGTCACTCGACATGGTCCTCGGCTGCTACTACATGACGCTCGTCCGGCCCGGTGCCAAGGGCGAGGGGCGCATCTTCGCTACCGAGGACGAGGCGCGGCTGGCCTACGAAACCGGCCAGATCGACCTGCAGGCGCCGATCAAGGTCCGCCTGCGCAACCCGCGGACCGATCAGCTCGAGCTGATGGACGTCACCTACGGGCGGATGCGGTTCAACCAGCTCCTGCCCGAGGACATGCGGTACACGAAGTTCGAGGTGATGGACCGCAAGCAGCTGCGCGCGGTCGTCGGCGAGGTGTACCGCCGTCACGGCGTCGAGAAGACCGGCGAGGTGGTCGACGCGCTGACGCACCTCGGTTTCGACTTCGCGACCCGCTCCGGCATCACGATCGCCATCTCCGACCTCACCATCCCGCGCGAGAAGAAGCGCGAGCTGCTGCAAGAAGCGGACCGCCGCATCGAGGAGATCCAGAAGCAGTACCGCCGGGGCCTTATCACCGAGGAGGAGCGGTACAACCAGGCGGTCGAGGTGTGGACCGAGGCGACCAACCTGGTCACCGAAAACGTGTCGAAGGAGCTCGACCGTTTCGGCTCGGTCTACATGATGACCAACTCGGGGGCTAAAGGTAACATCCAGCAGCTCCGGCAGATGGCGGGCATGCGCGGCCTGATGACCGCGCCGAACGGCCGGATCATCGAGCTGCCGATCCGCTCGAGCTTCCGCGAAGGTCTCTCCGTGCTCGAGTACTTCATCTCGACCCACGGCGCCCGCAAGGGTCTTGCCGACACGGCCATCCGCACGGCGGACTCGGGCTACCTGACGCGCCGCCTCATCGACGTCGCGCAGGACGTGATCGTCCAGGACGTCGATTGCGGCGTCACCTCGGGCATCGTGGCCGAGGATCGCACGCGCCAGACCGGCGTGCCGCTGCGCGACCGCATCGTCGGCCGCTTCGCGGCCGGCCAGGTGGTGGACCCAAAGACGGCCGAGGTGATCGTCGACTTCAACGAGGAGATCACCGAGGCGGTCGCCGACCGGATCATCGCGGCGGGCGTCGACAAGGTGCCGGTGCGATCGCCGCTGACCTGCCAGTCGCGGCAGGGCATCTGCCAGAAGTGCTACGGGCGCTCTCTCGCGCGCGGCAACATCGTCGAGCTCGGCGAGGCGGTCGGAATCATCGCCGCCCAGTCGATCGGCGAGCCTGGCACGCAGCTCACGATGCGGACATTCCACACCGGTGGCATCGCCGGCCTGGACATCACCTCCGGTCTGCCGCGCGTCGAGGAGCTCTTCGAGGCGCGCGTGCCGAAGGGGCAGGCCGTGATCGCCGAGATCGACGGCACGGTCCAGGTGGTCCGCGAGGGCGACAAGCGCGAGATCAAGATCGTCTCGGTCGAGACGTACCGCGACGAGCTGAAGCTCCCGGCCAACTCCGAGCTGCTGGTGCACGAGGGCGACTGGGTCGACGTCGACGCGCCGCTCGCGCGCGGCGAGGGGCCCGACGGCCCGGTGACGCTGCAGTCGCGGCTGGCGGGGCGCGTGGCTCTCGACGACGGAGCGATCGCGGTCGTCTACGAGGACCGCGACGAGCGCACCTACTCCGTCCCGGCAGCGGCCCGACTGCGGGTCGAGACCGGCGACACCGTCAAGGCCGGCGACCTGCTGACCGATGGGGCGGCCAACCCGCAGGATATCCTGCGGATCATGGGCCGCGAGGCGGTGCAGCTCTACCTCGTCGACGAGGTTCAAAAGGTCTACCGGAGCCAGGGCGTCACGATCTCGGACAAGCACATCGAGGTGATCGTCCGCCAGATGCTGCGCAAGGTCCGGATCGAGACGGCTGGCGACACCGACCTGCTCGCCTCCGAGCTCGTCGACCGGTTCACGTACGAGGACATCAACGCGAAGGTGCTGGCGGAGGGTGGTGAGCCCGCCACCGCCCAGACGGTGCTCCTCGGCGTGACGAAGGCTTCGCTCAACACCGAGTCGTTCCTCTCGGCCGCCTCGTTCCAGGAGACAACCCGCGTCCTCACCGAAGCCGCCATCCAAGGCGCCATCGACCGGTTGGTCGGGCTGAAGGAGAACGTGATCATCGGCAAGCTGATTCCGGCTGGGTCGGGCGTCGCCAAACGCAAGGAATTGGCCGAGCGCAAACGCGCCATGCTCGCCGGCTTGCTCGAGGGCTCGCCCGAGGGCACCGTCGAGGGTGGGGGCGGCGTCGCCACGCTCGCTCCATCGGAGGACGGCGAAGTGGGTGAGATCGTCTCCGACGGCACCGACTTCGCGGAGGACGAGTCCGAGGAATAGCCGCACGGGGGTGAGTCTCTAGACTCACCCCCGTGGGATCTTCTCTTGACCTCCTTACTCCGACGGGCTGGCAAGACTACGAGCTGATCGACAGCGGCCAGGGCCGCAAACTCGAGCGATTCGGCCCGGTCACGCTCGACCGGCCAGAGACCAACGCCCTCTGGTCGCGGCGGCTGCCGGCCGACCGTTGGCGCGAGGCAGACGCCCGCTTCGAGGTTGGCGCGGAAGGCGGGGCGGGCGAGTGGCACTTCAAACGACCAGTTCCCGACCGCTGGGAGATGCGCTACCAGCCACTCGGCCTGCGCTTCTACACGGCCTGCCGGCCGTTCCGGCACACGGGTGTGTTCCCGGAGCAAGCCGCACACTGGACCTGGCTGGTCGAGCGGCTCGAGGCAGCGCGGGCGCGTGCGAAGGTGCTCGTACTGTTCGGCTACACCGGGCTGACGACCCTCGCGCTGGCGCGCGGCGGCGCCGAGGTCGTGCACGTCGACGCGTCAAGGCCGGCGATGGCCTGGGCGCGCGACAACGCCGCGGCGTCGAACCTGGCCGATCAGCCAATTCGATGGCTGCTCGACGACGCGGTCGCTTTCGTGCGCCGCGAGCGGCGCCGTGGAAACCACTACGACGGTATCGTGATGGACCCCCCGGCATTTGGCCGAGGGCCGAAGGGTGAGATCTGGCGGTTCAACAGCTCGCTCCCGCTGCTGCTGGAGGCGTGCGCCGAGATCCTGGACCCGGATCCCGTGCTGGTGCTCGTCAACGCCTACGCCGTGCCGGCCTCCGCGACGATGCTCCGCAACCTAGTCGCCGACCTCGTGCCGACCCGCGGCACGCTCACGGCGGGCGAGCTGGCGCTCGCGGGCGGGCAGCGCACGCTCGCGACCGGCATCTTCGCGCGGTGGTCGGCGGTGTGACGGCCTGGCGCCGAGAGCAGACGCGCGACCCCTTCTTCCGCAAGGCGAAGCAGGAGCACTACCGAGCGCGCTCCGCTTACAAGCTCCTCGAGATCAACCGCCGGTTCGAGCTGTTCGGGCGCGGGGACACCGTGCTCGACCTGGGCGCGGCGCCGGGCAGCTGGAGCCAGGTCGCGGCGGAGGTCGTCGGGCCCAGCGGTCGCGTGATCGCCGTCGATCTGACGCCGATCGAGGCGATTCCCGGCGTCACGACGATCCAGGCGGACGTCCTCGGCCCTTTGCCGGAGCTGCCCGTCGCGGACGCCGTGCTGTCCGACGTGTCGCCGCGCGTCTCGGGCAACCGCCTCGCGGACCATGCGCGGTCGGTCGAGCTGGCCGACGCGTCGCTCACGGTCGCCGTCGCGCACTCGCGTCCCGGCGGCAATTTCGTCGTGAAGGTGTTCCGGGGCGAGGACTTCGACGCCTTCGTCGGCCGGGTCAAGCGCGTCTACCGCACGGCGAAGGTCGTCGTACCGGAGGCGACGCGACGGGAGAGCCGCGAGGCCTACGTCGTCGGGTTGTCTCGCCTGTAGGTGGTTGGGCTCTCGGTCGCATTTCGGGAGGAGGGCGCGCGCTCGCCTTCGAGCACTGCGGCCTGGAGCGTGCCCGGTGTGTGCGGGAGGTTATCCACGCCGCGTGCACCAGCAACCTTGCGGAAGGCTGCCTCGACGAGCCCAAGCTGCGCCCGCGTACCGAGCTGGGCGCGGCGCGCGACGACGCCTGCCCGCGCGTCAACGGAGATGGCGCCCTTCGGAACGGCAGGGTCGCGGAAGATCTCGCTCATCACGCGGTGCGTCAGCAGTAGCAAGCGGCGACTCCGCAGCAGGGTCCGGCGACGAAGCTGGCACGCATCCTCATTGCAATCCCTCCCTCGGAGCGCCGGGCAGCCTGCGTGTCGTGCGCCACTTTGACTTCAATTCAGAACGAATCTATACTGTTCTTTCGTCTGTCCTGAGATAGGTATCTCAAAGTCGAAGGGCAGCTCGACCCGCTGAGCAGGGCCCCACGGGGCCCAAGCAGGGGGCGGCGCCTTTCGGCTTTTCGGCTGTCTAAAGGGGGAGTTGAAACCGTGCCCACGATCAACCAGCTGATCCGCAAGGGTCGCGTACCCGCGTCGAAAAAGACGAAGGCGCCGGCCTTGCGCTGGAAGTTCAACTCCCTCACCCACCGGCAGACGCAGGGCGCCGCGTCGCCGCAGAAGCGCGGGGTGTGCACGCAGGTGCGCACGATGACGCCGAAGAAGCCGAACTCCGCGCTCCGCAAGATCGCGCGCGTCCGGCTGACCAACGGAATGGAGGTCACAGCGTACATCCCGGGCGAGGGGCACAACTTGCAAGAGCACTCGGTGGTGCTGATCCGCGGTGGTCGCGTCAAGGACCTGCCGGGGGTGCGCTACCACATCATCCGCGGCACGCTCGACGCGGCGGGCGTGGCCAACCGGCGCAAGGGGCGCTCGAAGTACGGCGCGAAGGCCCCGAAGGCCGGCGGCAAGTAAGGGGTTAAGCGTATGCCTCGTCGAGCGAAAGTCGAGAAGCGCGCCATCCTGCCAGACCCGCGCTACAACAGCCGTCTGCTCGCGAAGTTCATCAACAAGATCATGACCCGCGGCAAGAAGTCGACCGCCGAGCGGATCGTCTACGAAGCCATGGGTATGGTCGAGACACGCATGCGCCGCAACCCGCTCGACGTCTTCGAGACGGCGATGCGCAACGCGACCCCACTGCTCGAGGTCAAGCCGCGACGCGTCGGCGGCGCGACGTACCAGGTCCCGGTCGAGATCCGGGGCGACCGACGCATCGCGCTGGCCTTCCGCTGGCTGATCCAGTCGGCGCGGGCGCGACCCGGCAAGGGCATGGCCGAGAAATTGTCCGCCGAGCTGATGGACGCGGCCGCGGGCCAGGGCGCGACGATCAAGCGTCGCGAGGACACCCACCGCATGGCCGAGGCCAATAAGGCGTTCTCTCACTACCGCTGGTAAAGGGCGTCCTCCCCGCCGGCAGCTAACTGGAAAGGCATTCGACAAGTCATGGCACGCAAGATTCCGCTGAACCGCGTCCGAAACATCGGCGTCATCGCCCACATCGACGCGGGCAAGACCACCACAACCGAGCGCATCCTCTTCTACACCGGCCGGACGTACAAGATCGGGGAGGTCCACGAGGGCACCGCCACGATGGACTGGATGGAGCAGGAGCGCGAGCGCGGCATCACCATCACCGCCGCCGCGACGACCGCCTCCTGGCGCGACCACCAGATCAACATCATCGACACGCCGGGACACGTCGACTTCACGGTCGAGGTCGAGCGGTCGCTGCGCGTCCTCGACGGCGGCGTCGTCGTCTTCGACGCCGTGGCTGGCGTCGAGCCCCAGTCCGAAACGGTCTGGCGGCAGGCGAACAAGTACAGCGTGCCGCGCATCTGCTTCGTCAACAAGATGGACCGCACCGGTGCCAACTACTGGCGCACGATCGAGATGATCCGCGAGCGGCTCGGCGCCGTCCCGGCGGTTATCCAGATCCCGCTCGGGCGGGAGGCCGAGTACCAGGGCACCGTCGACCTCATCGACGAGAAGGCCTACTACTTCGAGGACAAGCTGGGCGCCGCGCCGAAGGTCAAGGAGATCCCGCCCGAGCTCGTCGAAGAGGCGAAGGTCCACCGCGAGCGGCTTGTCGAGCAGGTCGTCGAGACGGACGACGAGCTTATGGAGAAGTACCTGGAGGGCCAGACGATCGAGCCGGCCGACCTGCGCCGGGCACTCCGTCGCGCGACGCTGTCGAACCAGCTCGTGCCTGTGCTCAACGGGTCCGCGCTCCGGAACAAGGGCGTGCAGCTCATGCTCGACGCCGTCGTCGACTACTTGCCGTCGCCGCTCGACATCCCGCCGGTGTCTGGCATCAATCCGCGTACCGACGAGCCTGAGATCCGCGAAGCGGACGACGACCAGCCGTTCGCGGCGCTCGTTTCCAAGATCGTCGCCGACCCGTTCGTCGGCCGCCTGGCCTATATGCGGGTCTACTCGGGCGTCTTGACGTCGGGCTCGTACGTCTTCAACGCGACGAAGGGCAAGCGCGAGCGCGTCGGTCGCCTGCTGCAGATGCACGCCAACCACCGCGAGGACATCGACGAAGTGCGCGCAGGCGACATCTGCGCGGTCGTTGGCCTGAAGGAGACCTTCACAGGCGACTCCCTTTGCGACCCCGACCACCCGATCGTGCTCGAGTCGATCAAATTTCCCGAGCCGGTTATCCACATCGCGATCGAGCCGAAGACGAAGGCCGACCAGGACAAGATGGGCATCGCCCTCGCCCGCCTTGCCGAGGAGGACCCGACCTTCCGCGTCTCGACCAACCCCGACACTGGCCAGACGCTGATCGCCGGCATGGGGGAGCTGCACCTCGAGGTCATCGTCGACCGGATGCTGCGCGAGTTCAAGGTCGAAGCGAACGTGGGCCGCCCGCAGGTCGCCTACCGTGAGACGATCACGCAGCCGGTGCGCGCCGAGGGCCGCTTCGTGCGGCAGTCCGGCGGCCGCGGCCAGTACGGCCACGTCGTGCTCGAAGTCGAGCCGCTCGGCCCGGAAGGCGGGTTCGAGTTCGAGAACAAGATCACAGGCGGCGCCGTGCCGCGCGAGTACATCGGCCCGACCGAGGAAGGCATCAAGGAGGGCCTGGAGACGGGCCCACTCGCCGGCTACCCGGTCGTCGGCGTGCGCGCGCGGCTGGTGGACGGGTCGTTCCACGAGGTCGACTCGTCGGAGATGGCGTTCAAGATCGCCGGCTCGATGGCCATCAAGGAGGCGGTCAAGAGGGCCCGCCCGATCCTGCTCGAGCCGCTGATGCGCGTCGAGGTCACGACGCCCGAGCAGTGGCTCGGCGACGTGATGGGCGACCTGAGCGCGCGCCGCGGCCAGATCATCGGCATCGAGGCGCGTGACCCGAACCAGGTCGTGCGCGCGCTCGTGCCGCTGGAGCGGATGTTCGGCTACGCGACCGACCTGCGGTCGATGACCCAGGGACGCGCGAGCTACTCGATGGAGTTCGCGGAGTACCAGGAGGTGCCCCGCAACGTTGCCGACGAAGTTACTGCGAAAGTAAGGGGTTAGCGCTCATGGCGAAGAAGAAGTTCGAGCGGACCAAGCCGCACGTGAACGTGGGGACGATCGGGCACATCGACCACGGCAAGACGACCTTGACGGCG
>Ga0070741_10011584_pt1 | contig 16239 bp, 13 predicted proteins | sample Coa_R1_4_FD_66440 | JGI IMG/M metagenome (GOLD analysis project Ga0070741, IMG submission 66440) | Surface soil microbial communities from Centralia Pennsylvania, which are recovering from an underground coalmine fire - Coalmine... | ecosystem: Environmental > Terrestrial > Soil > Unclassified ...
GAGATCAACCAGAATTTGGTCGATCGTCCCCGGAGCTTCGTTACTCACTGTGACTTCTTCCCACCCCATGAGCGTGCCCACCATTTCCACGGTCCGCCTGACCTCACGTGTGGCAACCGGCGCGGTCGTAATTGTCATCACCCGGTCAACGACCGCCCCTGGTTTGGCAGTTGCGGCGTCCGACTCCGTAGCCTTTCCCCGTGAACAGGCCGCGCTTGCAACAAGGATAACACAACAAATAAGGATGGATGAAAACTTTCGGTTGTCTCCACACGCACGCAATCTCACCAGGAACACAGCACGCTCCTCTTCTACAGATAGAAGTATGCGTATCATGCGGACGGAGGAAGCAGAACCCCGGTTTTCGTGAGGCACTTTTTGACGCGCGACGGGAGTCTATGAGGAGTTTGCATTTAGACATGTCCTTTTTCCCGGGGCGCGACCGCCTCGGTCGCCTTTTTCGACAGGCTCAGGGCAGGCTTCGACAAAGCTCAGAGGCTATCTGAAAGGGGTAGGAACGTGTCATTGCGGGCGGAGCGAAGCAATCTCCTTTTGTGCAAAGATTGCTTCGCCGCCTTGGACTCCTCGCAATAACAAGCCCCCCGTCTTTCTTCATGAAGTCGGGAGGCTACTAAATTCTTGATCTTACGGGAGGCACACCTCACCATCGTAAGTGACGTCACTCTCAGTAACGGTCAGATTTCCCCAAACCCGCAAGCGGCCAGTAGCCCCAGCCAACTTGTCGGTGCCCCCTACGACTGTAACAACATCACCGAGGTCGCCATGTTCATTGGGGTCGCGTTATAAGCAGCGGCCTCCTTCAGGTTCAGACCTCCGCCTTTTGAGAACTTCATGGCGATGCTCTCTGTCCCCTCCCCAGTACAAACTCCCCGACCGCGCCTCAACTATAGTATTTCGACCAGTTGGATTTCAAACGAGAGGTCTTTGCCTGCCAGCTCATGATTACCATCAAGTGTGACGTCGGTTGCTGATACTGCGGTCACCACAACTACGGCTGCCGATCCGTCTTGTTGACGAATCTGGTAACGATGGCCAACTTCTGGCGTCACATGAGAAGGAATCATCGCGCGTTGTACGGTAAACACTAACTCGTCCTTGTATGGACCATAAGCATCGACCGCAGGAATCAGCACCGTCTTCGTATCCCCTGGCTGCATGCCTAGGACAGCCTGATCAAAGCCAGCGATAAGCTGTCCTGCACCAATAGTGAACTGTAGCGTGTCGCCTCCCACTGAGGAATCGAACACCTGCCCGTCAGTATGCTTCCCTGTGTAGTGAACGCGGACTTGATCACCAGTTTTAGCTTGAGCCATCATTACTCTCCTTCACTCCGTATTGGATTATCCTGAACGGAGCGAAGGATCTTCCTCTCAGAAAGATTCTTCACCTACAGCTCAGAACAACAAGACGCACATTACGCTTTGAACCACGAGAGGGATAGTGAGCAACAACAGAATCTCATCGGAAGGAGGGCGAAGAGAGGGAAGAGTCGAGGGTCCCTCTCTTCACTTTCTAGGGGGCATACCAGAAAGTGCTAGATGCAAGGCGCAATAGGAATGCTATCGCCGTCTGATGTCGCGACAAAAAGCTAACTTGTGAGACTGTTTTGATAAGTCGTGTGGAAACCGAGCGAGTGATCTTCCGCTTACATAAAGCACCACAACCTGCGATCTACAGAGAGTTTTTTAAGAGACCCGCGGGCAACGGGAAGGAACCGCCCTCGTAATGTCGCATGTCGCGACATCAATAAAAAGAAACGGAGGAATTGTCGCAGGATGTTTCCATTTCACATTCTGCGACATACAGAGGCTATCCACCGCGATCTTTACGGCCAATACAGCTTTCTCGCCTGTTTTGTGAGTTCGGCTTGAAAGTCCGGATGCGCGATACTAATCAGCGCTTCCGCGCGTTGGCGTTGACTCTTCCCTTGCAGATTGACGATACCGAATTCGGTCACTACATAGTCCATGTACTGACGCGGCGTGGTGATCGTGCTCCCCGGTTCAAGCATTGGCACAATGCGTGACAATTGCCCTCTCTTCGCGGTCGATGGCAGCACCATGATCGAACGGCCTCCTTTGGAGTACATCGCCCCCATCATGAACGTCATCTGCCCACCTACTCCGGAGTACATGTTCGGGCCGAGTCCTTCGGCTGCCGCTTGGCCAGTCAGGTCGATTGCCAGCGTGCCATTGACGGCAACTTGTGAATGCTGCGCGGCAATCGTGAGCAGTGAATTCGTATAAGTGACGCTGTACAACTCAAACGCAGGGTTATTGTCGACGAACTTCAGGTCCGCCGCACCAACGATCATCGCCGCGACCGCTTTGCCCTTGTGCATCGACTTATACTTGCCATTCGCGACTCCGCGTTTGACGAGTTCGACGTGCGTCACCGTCATGATCTCTGAGTGAATCCCCAGGTCGTTCTTATCCATGAGGAAATAGCCGATCGACTCGGAGATGGCGCCGATACCCATCTGCACAGTGTCGCCGTCACGAATCAACGTGGAAGCGAATTCGCCAATCACTTCGAGTGTGCCACGCTCCTCGTCCGGTGGTGGCGGCGTGCCCAGTGGAAAGGCTTTAGACTCTTCGACCAGATAGTCGATCTCTGAAACATGAATCCAGTTGTCACCATGAGTGCGGACGAAAGTCGGGTCTACTTCCGCGACAAAGACTTTCGCAGTTTTGGCGACGTCTTTGTTGTACCAAAGCGCGTTGCCAAAACTGCAATAGCCCTTCTCGTCCGGCGGCGAAACAACGCCGAAAAAGATGTCCGGCTCCCAGGTGTTCGTGCGACCTTCTTCGAGCTGCTTCGGGTACTGCGGATAATCTAGTGTAATAAAGTCGACGTGCCGACTATTCATACCGGGACGGCAGCCGGCCCCGACATAATCGACAACGCGGTTGAATGACCGGTCGTACTGCGGTTCGTTCCAGAAGGGATGGCTATACAGCGGGTAACACTGGATGACTGTCACGTCCTGTAGCTCCCCATTCCGTTTCGCCAGTGCTTCCAGGATTGGAATCGGCGGTCGACCAATGTGGAAGCGTACCAGCTGGCCAGATTTGACCAATTTGGCCGCGGCGTCAGCGGTGATGATTTTGTCTTTGTATGTGTGCTGCCAGGGTTGCATCATAATCCTCCGTTGTCATCGAACAAGCAAAGCGCGTGAGGCTATGCGTCTGGATGAGCCACTGCATACTCCACTGGTAGCAATCTTTCTAAATGGAGATGTTTAGACGCATCAAGTATCTCTATACCAACGATACGATCGTCCTCTCCCAGGTCAAGGACAATATCTTCGGAAAGTCGTTTGTTTATTACTTGGTGTTTACGGTCGTCAAGACGAAGATATAAGAGATCAGTTTTTGCGTTATACAGGATCTGCATCGTTACGCTCCCATTTTCCGTAAAACACATAGACCGTTACGGTCACAATAGTATCACTCGCGCCCGCGTAGACGACTTCGATACGCTTTTGCTCGTAAGATTTGCCGTGGCGAGTTTGTTCGTAAGAATAAACCTTTGCTTTTGCCATCCGACCATACTTCGCTGGAATAATAAACCCAGTCTGAATCACGTCACGAATTCCGTCTTCGCTCGCACCGCGCTGTGCGGCTCGTTCAAGCGTATGGGGATCAATCTGAATGTTCATCCTCTCCCAATATCGAGCGTGCTCACACGTAGTCGTTACCCCACCAAACTATGCCCGCCGTCCACGAACAACGCCGACCCAGTCATGAACGTATTCGCGTCCGAGCAGAGAAACAGAATTGCCGGTTTCATTTCCTTCGCATCGCCAACACGCCCCATCGGGATTTTCTCCATCACACTTTGTCCGCCTTTGGTCTGCCAGAACTCGTGGTTCATCGGTGTATCAAAGTACCCTGGGCAGAGCGCGTTCACGCGGATGTTATGCCGCGCCCATTCCAACGCCAACGTTCGCGTAAACGACACCAGTGCGGCTTTCGTCGCGCCATAGGCACCCATATAACGCGCAACGATGGTCGAGAACACAGACGAAACGTTGACGATATTTCCCTGCTTGCGCTTAATCATCTCCGCGCCGACGTGCTTGGCACACAGCACAGGGCCTTTCAGGTTGAGGTCCATAAAGCGATCCCACTCTTCTTCTTTGAGGTCGTGAATCGGAGTCGTACCGCCAATACCCGCGTTGTTAATGAGAATGTCAATCTTGCCGAACTCAGCCATCACTTTTTGTACCATTATAGCAATGGCGTAGTCTTTAGTTACATCAGCGGCAATGCCGATCACCTTGCGGCCGGTCGCGGCCCGAACCCCCGCCACGGCTTTGTCGAGGTCGGCCTGGGTACGGGCTACCAGTGCGAGGTCAGCCCCGGCTTCGGCCAACGCATGGGCCATCTGCTCGCCCAGTCCTTTGCTTCCGCCGGTGATGATCGCAACCTTGCCGGTCAAGTCGAAGTATGAAACTGCCATGTGTTACCTCATGCAATAATCAAGAATGGAGAACCAACGATGAAGAATGGGGGAAGCAGGTATAGCGGGAAGCATAATATTCTCCAAGTAATTTTTCATTCCTCATTCTTCATTGTTGTGTCAGCAGCCTAACTGCCTCGCAATCACCATCCGTTGCACTTCGCTCGTCCCTTCACCAATGGTGAGGATTTTTGAATCGAGGTAAAAACGCGATACCGGAAATTCACGGGTATAGCCGTAGCCGCCATGAATCTGCACGGCCTCTTCGGCCGCTTTCACGGCAATTTCAGACGCCGCTAGTTTCGCCATCGCCGCTTCCGTGGCAAATGGACGTCCCTGGTCTCGTAGCCACGCCGCGCGATAGATCATCAGCTTCGCCATCTCCGCTTGTGTTGCCATATCCGCGAGCTTGAATTGTATTGCCTGATGCGACGCCAGCGGTTTACCGAAGGTTTTCCGCTCCATTGCATATTTCAGCGACATCTCTAAACAGCCTTGCGCGAGCGACAATCCCAGCGTGGCAACGGAAATACGCCCACATTCTAACGTCTTGAGAAAAGCGCGAAAGCCGGAACCTTCTTGCCCAAGCAAATTTTCACGCGGCACACGCACGTTGTCGAAAATCTGCTCACGCGTATCCACGCCATGCCAGCCGATCTTCTTATAGCGTCGCCCGACCGTGTAACCAGGCGTCCCGTTTGGGATTATAATCGAACAATATTGGCGTTTGCCGTCTGCGTCTTTGCCGCTCGTGGTCAGCGCGACAAGCCCGTAGCTGATCGGCGTGCCGGCGTTCGAGATAAAACATTTTGTTCCATTGACCACCCATTCGTCGCCGTCCAGCCGGGCGGTCGTCTGAATATTGGACGCGTCAGAACCGGCCTGCGATTCGGTCAAGCCAAACGCCCCTAGTCGTTCGCCACGTGCGAGTGGGGCTAACCATCGGTGTTTCTGTTCCTCTGTGCCGAAGTGAAGGAACGGTAAAGAACCGATGGTCAAGTGGGCTTGTAGGGTGGTAGCAATCGATTGATCAACTTTGCCGATTTCTTCTAAGGCGGCGACCATTGCCATAGTTCCGGCATTGGTACCGCCGTACTCTTCCGGAATTAATAATCCCATCAGATTGAGGTCCGCCATCTTACGGTAGACTTCAACCGGAAAGTGTTCGGCGTCGAACCATTCGTCGGCGTAGGGGGCGATCTCTTTGCGTGCAAAATCGCGACAGAGATCTTTGAGCATCTGTTGTTCAGTTGTAAGTTCAAAATCCATGCATCCTCACAGGGTGCGAACTCCAGCGGCATCTTTCCGCTGAGCCGCATGAATGTCAAGGAGAACAACAAGTTTTCAGCGATCAGTGGTCAGCAAAACACTGGCTCGGAGTCTCCCTTTTTTGACTGAAAGCTGATAGCTGTTTGCTAGCTGCTTGGAGGCAAAGGAGGAGACATGCCCCGTCAAATTCAATTCGGTTTGTTTCAACCGCAAGTTGGTCTCTCGTTCTCGATCTTGAAAGAGCGCGCCCTGGCTGCGGAGGAATATGGGTTTCATTCGATCTGGCTGCCTGATCACATGTGGACCCGTGGCGTACCGCAGATTGATTACCTGGAAAGCTGGACGGTCTTATCTGGACTCGCCGCCGTAACTACGAAAATCCGCCTTGGCGGCTTGGTGTTCTGCAATTCTTATCGCAATCCGGCCTTCTTCGCCAAGATGGCGGCAACGTTGGATAACGTGAGTAACGGACGACTCGAACTCGGTCTCGGCGCCGGGTGGATGGATGAGGAGTACAAAGCCTACGGATACGAGTTCCCTTCCGGGGGTGTACGTGCGAGTCAACTGCGCGAAGGTGTCGAAATCATCAAAAAGATGTTTACTGAAGAGAAAACCTCGTACGCAGGGAAATATTACACGGTCACTGACGCGCCCAACAATCCGAAGCCCGTACAGAAGCCACATCCACCAATCACTATTGGTGCGGTCGCCGAACAAAAAATGCTCAAACTGGTTGCAGAACACGCCGACGGCTGGAACTGCCCGGCAGCAGCGTCACATCGGATCGAAAAGAAATGGCACGTCATCGTCGATTATTGCAAAGGCTTTGGCCGCAACCCCGACGAGATCCAGATTTCCGAGCAAGTCGTCGGCGTCCTCGGTAAGGATAAAACCGACTTCGAGCGCAAATGGCCGACCGCCAAGCAGACATGGGGACGGTTAGGTGACATGGACAAGGGCGCGTTACGTGGCGACCCCGCCGGTTTCATCGAAGGGGTACGAGAGAAGAACCGTAAAGGCGTCACGCTATTTACGATGGTCCTGAGTGACATCGCGCAGGATGATTTTCTGGCGACGTTGAAACTCTTCGCCAAAGAAGTGTTGCCAGCGTTTCGGTAATTCGCAGACGTAGGGACGCCCTGGCAGGGCGTCCCTGCACAATAAATAGCGCTACCGTCTTCCTCCTCAGGCCGACCCTCCCACAAGCAACTCGCGCCTCTCTTCTTCCCCCGCTTTCCTTAAGCAATCGCCAGGCAGGCCGATAGTTCGCCTGGAAAGGTGGCAACACCCATTCGGCACGGCAGAGTGAGAGGAGATGCTCCATGTCAGCGAAAGTTCAAACCGAAAGAACCGCTCGGGCTGATGATAAAGTCGATCCAGGACTCATCGCAGAGGAAAACTTATTGCCGGTTGATCATTCTCCGAGCACCGCCCCATCGGTTCAGCCGCAGGAAGAGGGCTCAATGGCAGCAGCAAACGCATCTGTCTCTGTCCTGACCAGGGAGACAGCACAGGCGTCGTCGGATCTGAGTGCTAGCACCCCTTTTCCCGAAGTGCCGCCGTCTTCAGTTTCTCGGCCCGGTGGAAAGAAAGTAAAAATCGGCGAACTCCTCATCCAAGAAGGGGCGGTAACCCCAGAACAAATCGAGCAGGCCCTCACGATACAAAAGACACGACACCCGGCTCCGCCACTCGGCGAAGTGTGCGTCGAATTAGGGTTTCTTTCGCCGGCGACATTGACCAAGATTCTCAGTAAACACCATGAGCGTATTCCCTTAGGAGAAATGCTCGTGCATCTCGGCATGGTGAACCAGAATCAGGTGAATGCCGCGCTCGAGATTCAGCGGCAAACGAAGAAGAGGCTTGGCACGGTCTTGGTCGAGCAGGGGTACCTGACCACGAATGCGCTCGTAGGCGTGTTGTACAAACAATCGCAGATCGCCAAGCAACATCAGGAAAAAAAGCAAAGCCTCGCGGCCCTGCCACGGATAAGCCCGCAAGAGATGTCGGCGGCACTAACGGCCGCCCGGGACCAACAGCAACCCCTCGGCACAGTCCTCTTGGAAAGGTTCCACCTCAGCAAAGAAGAAGCCGGGCAAGCGCTCAGTCAGCACTACAAGTGTCCATTCGCTGAGTTCAACGAAACTGTGGTAATTCCCCCTAGTTTACTCCGTGGGATTAGTACTAAGTATCTGCGAACTCACTATTGGCTACCTTTACGCTCCGGCGATGGGTGGGTGGAGGTTTTAATCGACGACCCACAATCGTTCTCTAAGATTCAAGACATCAAGCGAACTTTCCCTGGTAAAGAGATCCGAACGGTAGTCGGGTTTCGCGACGACATCACTAAGTACATCGCAAAATACATCTCGACCCGCGGTGTTAACGTCATCTCTAAACAAGCGGTAAGTTCGGCGCCCGACGCGCCTCCGTCGTTCAGCCCTGATTCGCATCTCGCCCCACCGAGTTTCTGGGAAGGCAGGGGAGACTCCAAACCGCGCGAAGAAGTGGTTGGGGCAGTCATTGACGAGGCTACAGAAGAAGGGCTGGTGGATGAAAACGACGGGACGGTCATACGCATTGTGAATCAACTCGTTGCTGACGCGGCAAAAGCCGGAGTGTCTGATATTCACATTGAACCGTACGGGCCGAAGAAAGACACGATCGTCCGCTTCCGTATGGACGGGGTGTGCTACGAACACCAGCGCATCCCTGCGGAGTATGCCCGCCCGCTGCTCTCCCGGCTTAAAATCCTGTGTCGTCTCGATATTGCCGAACGGCGCAAGCCGCAGGACGGAAAGTTTAAGTTCCGCCTATCCGACCGGGAAGTCGAGTTGCGCGTCGCTACGATTCCCACTTCCTCTGGCGACGAGGACGCGGTGTTACGTATCCTGGCCTCGAATGAACCGCTACCGCTCAACAAGTTAAACTTGACGAAACGGAACGAACAGGAACTCGTGCGGGTCTTAGAACAGCCCCACGGCATGATTCTGTGTGTGGGACCAACAGGCTCTGGAAAAACGACGACCTTGCACGCAGCCCTGGGACACATCAACGTCCCCGGTCGGAAAATCTGGACCGCCGAAGATCCAGTGGAAATCACCCAGTCCGGGCTGCGCCAGGTCCAGGTACATCCTAAAATTGGCCTCACTTTCGCCGCGGCAATGCGGTCATTTCTGCGCGCTGACCCCGATGTGATCATGGTCGGCGAAATTCGTGACCAGGAAACCGCAGAAACGGCAGTAGAAGCCTCACTCACCGGTCACCTTGTGCTCAGTACCCTGCACACTAATAGTGCACCCGAAACCATCACCCGCCTGCTCGATATGGGCATTGACCCTTTCAGCTTCGCCGATGCGCTACAAGGTGTGTTGGCTCAGCGCCTAGCGCGCACCCTCTGCACCAACTGTAAAGAGCGGTATCGACCAACCAGGGACGAGTATGATGCCTTGGCGCTCAACTACGGTGAAGAAGCATTCTCCCAGTTAGGAATTCCCTTTGATGAGCGGTTCGTGTTGTATCGTGGCAAGGGCTGTGAGACGTGTCGCGGGACCGGCTACAAAGGCCGGGTCGGCGTTCATGAATTCCTTACCGTCTCGGGCGAAATCCGCTCGTTGATTCACAGCCACGGTCAGGTAGCAGATATTCGTAAAGTCGCCCAGTCACAAGGGATGACATTACTGATTCAAGACGGCATCCTTAAAGTCTTGCAAGGACTGACTGACTATTCTCAAGTCAAAGCTGTCGCGATGCGGTAAACCTCATCCTCTGCGCCCCTTCTCCGTAACTGGAGAAGAGCGCGGGGCCGGGGACTCTCTCCTACTTCATCTTCCGCATAATCTCCTTTGCGAACGACTCGATCGTCCCGCGCGGATCACTTGTCGGCTGAATTGCCACTTGCCTGATCCCAGCCTTCTTCATGTTGTTGATTGCCTCAATAATCTCGTCACGTGTCCCGGTCAGCGTAGTCGCACGAATCATTTTTTCAGTCACTAACGGCTCGTGTGCTTTCTTAAAACCCTGCAGGTAATCGCTGTAGAGCTTCAAGTGACGCGTCTCGATTGATTCTTCCGGCGTCCGATACGCCGTCTTGAACGCCGCGATGTCATCGCGCAGGTCGGAGGGAAGAGCGTGCGGGTCAGGACAAGAAAAGGCGTAGATGTTACTTGAAGAGGTGACAAACGCACCAACGGCCTTGCGCACTTTCGGCGACTCGAGTTTCTCTCCCTCTTTGGTGAGGTGAAAGGCGGTCATCGCTAAAACGTAGATTTTCTTGGGATCACGTCCGGCCCGCTCGGCTCCGCGACGAATATGGCTCATGTTAAATTCCACCAAACTAGGGCTCACCGCGCCAAAGAGGATCACCCCGTCAGCAATCTCGCCGGCGAGTTCCAACGTTTTCGGACCACTCGCAGACACATAGATGGGGATCTTTTTCTTGATATTAATCGCACCACTGTTGGGATTGAGGAACTTCACCATCCGTCGTCGCTCTCCCTCCTGATACAAGGTTGTTCTCCCCGCCAGGAGATCGCGACAGACGCGGACATGGTCACGCAGCACCTCCAAACGCGCGGCCGGCATCCCCAGAGTTCGACGGGCGGTGTTGCCGGTGCCGATGCCAAGAATCGCCCGTCCCGGGGCAATGGCGTTGATCGAGGCAATCGCACACGCGGTGAGTGGGGCAATACGCGAGGCCGGGTTGGTGACCCCGGGACCAAGCATGATCTTCTTCGTATTCGCCGCGCATAACGCCAGCGCCGCATACACGTCGCTTGCCAGCATCTGCGAGTCGTACAACCAGGCGTGGGTGAATCCGCGCTTTTCTGCCAAAGCCACGTCCGGGGCCACATTGACGTCGCCGAAAAATACGAACCCGAAGTCCATCTCTCCTCCCCTCGTGCAAGAGCACCGTTTTGGCCATTACAAAAGCGCTGCGAAATCTTTGATATTTCTTTCTTGTTCTATGGCCCGGACCGCAGCTTGCACTCGACTCACCTTGTCAGGGTTCCACACTGTGGAGGCAAGTCCACGGTACTTCCCAATCAGTTCCTCCCACGACAACGGATTCCCCGGGTCGCCTTTGGGAAAGCGCACATGGGCAAACATTTCACGACCGTCTTTCAGTTTAGCGCGCGCCCATGCCGGCCATTCGCGCGGGTAGTCCTTCTCGAGTTCGGGGTCATGCACATACCCCACTTTTGCCATCACTTCCCGGACAAGCGGGTCGTTGAGCATCGGTTGCGAGAACTCCTCCAGACTCGCCCGGCGTTTAATCAGCGCAACGGCAATCCCGAACGGCAGACTAAATTGCGCGTCAACAATGCCAAGTGGCTGACGTTTGCGTTCGGCCGGCTCGCAAATAACCGGAATGCCGGTCTCCAACATGCCAATCGTTACCTGTTTGATGTCCTGCGGCTGGAGGTTATGTTCTTTGACTAACTGCAACGTGGCATCGATCGGTGCTTGCGTGTAACGGCAACAAGAATGCGGCTTGACTGCAGTCCGGAGAATCTGGAAATCACTTCCCAAGCCCTCAATGATCTTTCCCGGATCAGTGCGTGACGAATAGGCTCTGAGAAACCCGTCTTTTCCTTCAATGATTGTCGTCGGCCCGATAAAACCTTCCCGAGCTAATAAAGCGGCATGGATGCCACTGAAAGCGGCCCAGCCGGGGTGGAGTCTTTTGGTCCATGCACCATCGGTGAGAAACTCCATTGATCCAGCCGCTTGGCTTCCGGCGATCCCGAGGGCAAAAACAAGTTGTGCCTCGTTCAGCCCCAGTAACTTCGCCGCGGCGACTGCCGAGCCAAACGTCCCGCACGTCGCAGTCGGATGAAACCCACGGGTGTAATGCTCCTTAGGCTGAAGGGCCATTGCCAAACGCGCCGCGGCCTCGAAACCCGCCACTGCTGCGGCAATAAAATCTTTTCCGCTGGCCCCCACTTGCTCGGCCACAACCAAGGCGGTGGAGAACACCGATGCGCCGAGGTGAATCGACCCGCCCTGATGGGTATCATCGAGTTCAACGCTATGTGCCGCAGTGCCATTTGCTAAAGCAGCATACGCAAACGCTGCCCTCTGTGAACGTCCAAGCACCGTAGCCGTCCCCGCTCCGCCGAGATCAGCCGATAAGCGGTAGACCGGCTCGCTCGAATCACTTAACGACCCCCGCACGGCGACGCCAAGGTAATCAAGAAAGAAGTACTTCGTCCGATCGACAACGCCGGCGGGTAAATTTTCATAGCGCAGGTTGTGACAAAATGACGCGAGATGACGAGTGAGGGGGAGTTCCATAACGGCACCGTCCAGAGTCTAGAGTCTAAGCGTCCGGGGTCTGAAGACAAAGACCCGGGTCGCCGATTGTTGATCGACGAAACCTCACAGATATTTTTGAACTACTGACTACTTCTTCACAGCCTCGGAATCACCTTCTCGCCGAACCGGCGAATGGCCTCGAGCGTCTTCTGATGAGACGGTCCACCCGGCTGACGGAAACGGATAATCACGTAGTCAGGCCGGACGGCTTCTTTCCACATCTGCAACTGCTGGAGGCAATCTTCCGGCGAACCTACAATTAAACGTTCTTTCGCGCATTGCTTAAAGGTCAGGTCCTCCGGTCGTTTCACGTCTTTGAGGTGCTCGTCTGGGACGTATGCCCCATACTGAAAATAGAAACGATGCGTGTACATGGTCGGATCACTTTGCGCCTCTGCGTCCTTCATGCTGTCGGCAACCACCGCGTCACGCATCAAGCAGATATACGGTTTCCGTCCGGCCTTCTGACACGCGGTGCGATACCGGTCAGTATAATCTTTGATCACAGGCAGAGATTGTACGGGGTCAGCGATCCAGCCGTCGGCCATCTTCGCGGCACGGCGCAAGCCGGGCGGTGTCCAGGAGGCCATCCAAATCGGTGGGCCGGGTTTCTGAAACGGCGTCGGGGTGATTAACGTGTCTTTGTAGTGGAAATGCTTCCCCTCGTACGAGAAGCGTTTACCGGTCCACGACCTGCGCATGATCTCCATCGCTTCTTCTGTCCGCGTGGCCCGTTCGGCGACGGGGACCTCAAACGCGGCAAAATCGTGCGGCTGGTACCCAACACCGACACTCAACACCAAGCGCCCCTTGGTCGCAAGGTCAATGACCGCACAGTCCTCGGCGACGTGCACCGGATGGTGCAACGGTAGCAACAGCACACAGGTTCCGACCTTAATGCGCTGCGTTTTCATTCCCACCAGCCCAGCCACTAACAAAGGGTTAGGAAGATACCCGTCTTCCTGCTGATGATGCTCAGTGATAAAGCAGCCATCCCAACCACTCGCTTCGACCGCTTGCGCTTCGGCAACGATTTCATCAAGCACCCGCGTCATGTTCGCGCCTGACGGCGGGTCTTGGGTACAAGGCAAATATCCAACTGGTAGCATGTTATGGTCTCCTTTCCCCGGGTCCTGAAAACGGGGGCTTAATTTCCGTCACTGTGAGAATTTTCCAGGCACCGTTCTCCTTCCGCAGCATGTACGAAGCACGGAGTTTCTCTAAGATGGATTGGTCCTTCTTGTAGCGAGCGACATCAGCAACGATCAACGCCGTCTGTTGAGTGAACGGCCAGACCTGGAGCTGATCGGTGACCGAGCGCCCCCACCCTCTCTCGTGGAGCGTGGTCATGATCTGTTGATAAGCACGCTCGTGATCGGCAACAGTTGATGTCAGGATCATCCCCTTCTCATCAGTGAGAAACGCGTGCGGATGCGCGTAGCAACGCACGAAGGCGGCACGATCCTCCGCATTGAAGCCGACGATGTAGTCGCGGTAAAAATTCTCGATTTCACCTATAAGCGGTCTCGCTTCAGCCGCACTCTCGCGTGTCGCCATAGGTCCACTAAACGGCGGTTTGACTTCCGTAAGGGCGAGAACCTTCCAGGCGCCCTTGTCTTTGCGCACTATGTAGCAATAACGTCCGCTTTCCAACACCGAATTGTCCTTCTTGTAGCGCGAGATGTCGGCGACAAGAAAAGCCATACCCTCAGTCGTCGGCCAGATTTGCAGTTGCGTCACTCCGGTATGGTCCCAGCCGCGTTCTTGAATCGACGACATCACTTCTTGATAGAAGCGTTGGATATCCGATTCTCTGGCGTTGATAATCAACCCTCGTTCGCCGCTCAGTATCCCGTTCGGATAGCAGAACGAGCGGAGGTACATGTCAGTATCTTCGCGATTAAACCCGTCAAGAAACGCGCGATAGAAGGACTCCACTTCTTTCGCCAGTATCTCTGCATCAGCCATATCTACCTCCTTATTTCATAAACAAAAAAGGGCACCACCAGGCGACGGCACCCTTCTATACCATGAGGTAGTCCAGGTGCAGTAGGGCAGCTAGCGAGGAATCTGTCATCGGCCCTCTGAACTTTGAACCTCAGATCTTAAGCCAAGCTTCATCGCGTGCTCCCTTCCGTAGGGTCTCGTGACTCAGCAAACGTTAGCGTGGCTTGAGCCTCTGGGTCAAGAAAGAGGAGCGGCTATTCTCTTGACAGGAGTCGGAGCAGTCATTTATGGATCGCAGTGGGGAACGAGTGACGCTACCCGCTGTCACAAACAAAGGAGGCTACTGATGTCGTACGATTTGCTCATCCGCAACGGAACAGTTGTCGACGGGGCAGGGAAGCCAGGGTATCGCGCTGATGTCGCAGTCAAAAATGGACAGATCGTCGAGATCGGTACGATCCGCGAACGTGCCACGCAAGCCCTCAACGCCGACGGACTTATTGTGGCTCCGGGCTTCATTGATCCCCATACACACTATGACGCGCAAATTGATTGGGATGGCTTAATCACCGGCTCTTCCTGGCATGGTGTCACCAGTATTGTGATGGGGAACTGTGGGGTTGGCATTGCTCCGTGTCGCCCTGAACAGCGCGAGGCACTGGCGTGGGATTTGGTGAACGTCGAAGGGATGTCATTCAATGTCCTTTCTAAAGGCGTGTTATGGGAGTGGGAAAGTTTCCCGCAGTTCATGACCGCAAAACGCCACGGCTTAGGAATCAATCTCGGCTTTCTTATGCCGCTCACGCCGTTTCGCTCCTATGTCATGGGCGAAGCCGCGCAAGAACGGGCCGCGACTCCGGATGAAACGCGGAAGATCGCCGCGCTCTTACGACAAGGTATGGAAGCCGGGGCACTAGGATTTTCAACCACCGTCGCGACGCAGCACGTTGGCTACCGCGGCCGCCCACTCGCATGCCGCTTAGCGAGCCGCGATGAGCTACGGACATACGCTCATACCCTGCGCGGTCTTGGGTATGGTGCCATTGAAGTCAACCTAGGAGGCGCGGGCTCATCAATCCTGCCGGCGGGGTCAGACGAGTTGATCGACTTTCTCCTCACTGAAAGTCAACGCCCGGTCACTTGGTTATCCGTGCAAACTCGCAGCGACCAACCCACCGCGCACCTCGAATTGTTGGAGCGTACGACGAACTTGATCAAACGTGGCGCAATTCCTCAAGCCAGTTGCCAGCCAACAGAGATCCAGTTCAACCTGCGTAACCCATTCATCTTGGGACCGTTTGAAGTCTGTCACAAATTGTTCAATCTGCCCGGGGCCGAGCAGGTAAAGATTTACGCCGACGCGGACTTCCGCTCGGCATTTCGTGAAGCCTACACGCGTCTGCCGAAAGTGTTTAGTGGCCAATGGCACATCATCGAGGTTTGCAAAGTGAGGAAGCCCCCGCATCAAGCGTGGGTCGGACAGACGATCGCGACCTTGAGCAAACAACAACACAAAGACCCGCTCGATACCTTCTTCGATCTCGCCATCGCGGATGACTTAGGCACTGAGTTTGCGCTTCCTATGCTGAACTCCGATCCGATACTGCTGAAGGACGTGATTACCGACCCACGGGTGATGCTGGGCCTGTCCGACGGCGGCGCCCACGTTGATATGCTGTGCAACACCGGCTACCCGACCTATCTGTTAGGGACATGGGTACGCGAACGGCAGGTCATGACACTGGAACGCGCGGTGCAGCGATTAACTTCAGAACCGGCGCGTTTCTTCGGGCTGAGCGAACGAGGCGAGATTGCTCCCGGCAAGGCAGCAGATTTCGCCATCTTTGATCCGCAAACGGTCGCCGCTGGTGATAAAGAGCTGTTATACGATTTGCCTGGTGGAGAGGGCCGTTTCGTCCAACAGTCACGAGGGGTGCATTGGGTGATTGTGAACGGCACAGTGCTGTACGCTGATGGGCAGCATTCTGGAGTACTTCCGGGAGCAGTGTTACGCCCGAGTTGATAGGAACAACAGCGGCGCATGCCTCACCACCGTTCGGGAAGCGCTTCCTCTGCCGTTACCGTATTACGGATCGTTGACAAGCTGTGCTAGCGAGAGGAAAATTTTCTGCGATAACCATGCCAGTCACGAGATGAGGAGACCTCGCAGCTATGAAATTCGGCCTTGGTCCGTTCTCGATGCAAAGACCACCAGGTGCA
>Ga0070741_10011585_pt1 | contig 16238 bp, 15 predicted proteins | sample Coa_R1_4_FD_66440 | JGI IMG/M metagenome (GOLD analysis project Ga0070741, IMG submission 66440) | Surface soil microbial communities from Centralia Pennsylvania, which are recovering from an underground coalmine fire - Coalmine... | ecosystem: Environmental > Terrestrial > Soil > Unclassified ...
AGCGGCTCGTGCGGCCAGTTGCTGGTGTACGAAAGACCCGTCTCGCCCGGGCGATCGGTGCCTGCCGCCCACGATGTCCAGAAGAAGAACGCAGCAAGCGCCTCGCGTTGCGAAGGATCGGGCAGGGTGTTCACCGTCATCGCGTATTGCTGGCGAAGCTGATCGATCCCCGGAGCATCGCCGAAGAGATCGACGTAGTGCTGGGCGACTGCACGCACCGCCTTGGCGCGCGCCGGCGACACCACGATCGTGCCGGTTGCGCTGTCGTAGGTATTGCGCCGCATCTCTTCCTTCACCGCGGCTTCGACCCCGGCGCGCTCCACCGCAGGGAGTACGGCGAACGCACGGCCATAGTTGTCGCGCGCGATGTTGTCGCGCAGCGCGATGGCCTCGCGGTGCAGCCAGTCCGCGGACCAGTCCGGGGCGACATAGCTGCCATGGCCCCACACCGTACCGAGCTGCTGGCCGCCTGCAGACAGCCATGCCTGCTGGCCGAGCTCGATGTTCGCGCCCGTGAACAGCGTGACCTTGTCGGTCGTGATCACGGCCTTTGGAATGGGCGGCGCAGCAAGATAGATCTCGCGGCCGAGCCATCCCAACGCCGCGAAGGACAGCAGGAACACGATGCCGAGCCCCTGCCACAAACGTTTGGTCGGTTTCATTCGCCTTTTCTCCACCGTTGGACACGAAATGTAGGTGAATTCTAGGTGCACCTTTGGCGAAGATGTATCGCGAATGCAGGTTTGATTGATGCCGATCAATCCGCGTGCGAGCGACGCGGAAGAGCAGGGAAGCGAAGTGCGATCAGGCGCGGCGCGTCTGTCGCGCGCTGCGACGCGTTGTCGCAGACGAAGCGAGCGCCGATCGCGTGGCGACGCGACCGAGCATGCGTTGCGCGAGCGCCAGCCCGGTGGCGAATGCGAACAACAGCGTGACAACCGTCATCACCTGCACGCCGTGCAGCAGATGCGCCGACTGGGCGAGGTAGTCGACCGATTCTTGCGAGCAACTCGCGCGGGCCATGGATGAATATCGGCGGCAGCAGCGTGTTGCGCAGGCAAAGCGCCCGCCGAGACCTTCACAGGTGCGGCATATACTTCATCGGCAACATCTCACGACGTGGATTCGCCATGGACAATGCCTCATCCGAAGTGATCATGAATGCGGTCGCCCTCCGGTTCTACGTGCACCAGCCGCGAAAGCACGGCAAGACGCTGCTCTTCGAATGGCTGCTCGAGCGCGCCAAGGAGATGGGCATCCATGGCGGATCGGCCTTCTTCGCCGCCGCAGGGTACGGGCGTCACGGCGTCATACACGAGCAGCGCTTCTTCGAGCTGCCGGATGTCCTGCCGGTGATGGTCGAGTTCATCGTGAGTCCGGAAGAAGCCGACCGACTGCTCGAGCTCGTGCGTGCCGAGAACATCCACACCTTCTGCACGCGCACGCCGACGCAGGTGCTCCTGCTTGGATCATGATGATCAGCACCGGTCGTCCGCCGACCCTCGCGCCGCAGGGCATGGTCGCGTGCCCGCATGCGCTTGCATCCGCCGCGGGTGTCGACGTGTTGCGCGCAGGCGGCTCCGCCGTCGATGCGGCCATCGCAACCAGCGCTGCGCTCGCCGTCCTGTATCCGCACATGACCGGTGTCGGCGGCGACGCCTTCTGGCTCATCTACGATGCCGCGGCGCAGAGGGTGCGCTATCTCGATGGCGGCGGTCGCGCGGCAGCAGCGGCGACGATCGAACGCTTCGCCCAACGCGGCCTTGCCGAGATTCCATTTCGCGGCATCCTGCCTGCCACTGTGACGACACCCGGCGCGGTGGCGAGCTGGGTCGAGGCGCACGCGTCGTACGGCCGCCTGCCGCTCGCGCGCGTGCTGGAATCGGCGATCGCGTATGCCCGCGACGGATTCCCCGTCACGGCACGACTGGCACGTTGGATTCGCGAGACGGCTCCCGAATTCGGCGCCGAAATCGAATGGCAGCGCATCTTCATGCCGCAAGGCGAGCCACCGCGCCCCGGGGCAATGCTGTCCAATCCCGATCTCGCGCGCACGTTGGATGCGATCGCGGATCGCGGCTGGGCGGGTTTCTACGACGGCGACATCGCGCAGGAGCTCGTGCGTTACGCGCAAGCGCGCGGCGGGTTGTTCGATCGCAACGATCTCGTCGGGCAGCGCGCGTACTGGGGCGAGCCGCTGCAGGGCAGCTACCGCGGCGTGACGCTCTACGAAACCCCGCCGCCGACGCAAGGCTTCACGGTGCTGCAGATGCTGTCGCTGCTCGAGCACTACGATCTTCGCGCATTCGAGTTCCTCGGCCCCGATCACGTGCACCTGCTGGTGCAGGCGAAGCAGATCGCGTATCACGATCGCGACCGCTGGCTGGGTGATCCGGCCTACGAGCCGATCCCTGTCGATCGCCTGCTGTCGCGCGGCTACGTGGCGCAGCGACGCGAGATCGTCGACATGTCGCGCGCGCTGGCCTGGGACGAGGTCCCGTCCTATGGCAGCCTCGATGGCGACACGGTCTACATCGCAGTCGTCGACGACGAGGGCAACGCGGTGTCCCTCATTCACAGCCTCTACGGCGTATTCGGCTCGGGCGTGGTGGCCGGCAACACCGGCGTGGTGCTGCAGAACCGAGGCGCGTATTTCTCGCTCGATCCGCAGCATCCGAATCGTCTCGAGCCCGGCAAGGTCCCACTGCACACGCTGATCGCATCGCTTGCGTTTCGCAACGAGAAGCTTTGGGCGGTCCTGGGCTGCATGGGCGCCGACGGGCAGCCGCAGATCCATCTGCAAAGCTACGTTGCGCTGATCGACTACGGCCTCGACATCCAGCAGGCGCTCGAAATGCCGCGCTGGCTGTCGGGACGCTTCGCGCTCGGCGAGCCACGCGACACCTTGCACATCGAATCGCGCTTTTCCGGCTCGACCTTGCAGGAGCTCGCGCGACGCGGCCATGTGATCGACGACTTCGGCGCGTGGAACGAGCTTGCCGGACACGCGCACGGCATCACGATCGATCCGGCGAGCGGCGTACGGGTCGGCGGCTCGGATCCACGCAGCGACGGCGCCGCGATCGGCTTGTAAGAACACGGTAGGGCGACCTACCTGACCTGCGCAAATTCAGCGGCTTGCGTTGCGACATTGTGTCCGCGCTTGAGGGTTTTCGTGCGCACTAGGGGTCGGGTTTCAACCTAAACTCGCTAACCGAGCGGCGACGCTCGGTTTTGACCTGCATCGGGTTGACGGCCAATTCCCACGACCGCCTTCCGAGGGGGTGCCCGGGAGCGAACACCGGCACCGCCAGCGCCGACCGCGGCGCTGAACCCGGCCCGCCCCTTGCCGAAAGGGGCTGCCGAGCGCGCTGGCGGCTCGGGGTTCGGAGTTAGCGGCCAAGCCGTAGGCAAGAGCGGCGTGACAGGGCACTTCTACCCACAAGATGTAGTGTAGGTTTTGACACCTGGCACAACATTATGTGCCAAGCGTGATAAAATCGGCCAACCTGTCGGCTGCCGTTTCAGGCCGCAGGTTGTACACGTTCCGAGTGTCCGAGGACCCGCCATGCCCGCAGTGCAAAAGCAATTCGATGAATTCCACTCACAAATACGGCTCGACGAGGACAACGAGAAGGCGAAGCTTCGTGAAAAGCGGGAGACCTTGCTGAAGGCACTGCGGGCCAATCTGCCCGCCGACGTGCCGCGTTTCGAGAACTTCAACCAGGGCAGCTATTCGATGCATACCGGCGTAGTCCCGTTGGATGGCAACTACGACATCGACGTGGGGCTCATCTTCGATTGCAAGCGGGACAAGTACCCTGACCCCATATCCCTCAAGAGCAAGGTACGTGATGCGCTCGATACGCACGGCCGCAGGGTGAATATTCGTCGCCCTTGCGTCACCGTCAATTACATGGTCGGTGACGTAGTCGACTATCACGTCGACCTAGCCGTTTACGTGAAGCGGGATGATGGACTGTTGGATTTGGCGAAGGGTAGGGAAACTTCCGAGCAGTCGAAGCGCGTGTGGGAAATTTCGGACCCGAAGCAGTTAACGTCGAAAATTTGCGATGCCTTTCAGGACGAGGACGAGCTCGCTCAGTACCGGCGCTGCATCCGCTACATGAAGCGATGGCGAGACGTACAGTTCTCGTCGGGTGCCCCGCTGAGCATTGCGCTAACGGTCGCGGCGCACTTGTGGTTTAAACCGCACATGGAAACCTCAGGCAAACCCACCGACCTCATTGCGCTGTTGAACTGGGTGAATGCCATTCTGGCGCAGTTTCAGTGGACCACCACTGATGAAGGGCCGCACGAGCGGTTGAAGGTTACGTTACCAGTTTCGCCGTATGGCGACCTGATGAAATCGCTATCCCAAGGGCAGATGAAAACGTTCCAGGGCAAGCTCGAAAGCTTGCGGGATGCGCTACAGGACGCCTATAACGAAGACCTTCCGGAAGATGCCTGCAAGCTGCTGAATAAACAGTTTGGGGATGAGTTCCGGGTGCCGGCCAAGGCCGACACCGCACGCGCGGTGGTCGCGCCGGTCATTAGCACCGGAAACTCGGCTTGACCGACGGTAGCATCGCGGCTTCAGAAAGGGCCGATGCATGCTTCCTTGCCGTCGCGAGCATGGGCGCGCAGCGAGGGTTAACGCCTGTCCGGCTGGATGCGCGGCTTGATGGTTATCTAGGCGTAAGGCTGCAGGGCGCTCGCAGCATTTGGCAGTTGGACGTCGACTGCGAGTCCAGCGACTTCAACCTGCCACACGTGCTGTTGCGCGAGCGCGGTGCTCTTCGGGCACATGTTAGTTATCTCGGCGCTGTGTGCATCAGCGATAAGCAAGGATTGTCGCTGGACCCGGACCGGCGTGCCGACATCGTCGCATTTTCGGTGTTCGCCGCCTACGATTTGTTGGAGAAGTGGGACAGTGATGCTGGAGCGAACCGTGACGAGTTCTACAACGAGCTCGAGGGCTATTGGTTAGGTCTACCGGATTCGCTGCGAGCCCGCTCGGCCGTCGAGGTGGACGGCAAGGACCGCCTGGTGTCGGTCTACGTGAATGCAAAGGGGGCCTCGGCTCAGTGGTATTTTGCCGAGCGCGATGGTAAGCCACCATTCGACTACGAACTCAAACGCCTGGACGCCCTGCGTTCTTTGTATGTGCACTTGAACGAGCCGGTGCCACCGCCAATCTATCCGGGCAAAGTTGACGCGGCGTTCGTAGAGGCGATTCTGCATCGGCTGTCGGTTGAGCAACAGGAATTGTGGTCAAGGCTGGTCGGACCCTCAAAGAATGGACGGAAGCGGGTCGCCCTCCTCATCTCAGTGCCTCGCCCGGCCGGGGGCCTTTCACTGGTTGGCGTGGCATTCGGCGCTCGCGGCGGTAAGGTGGATGGAGCATCTACGTTCACGCCGCTCACGGTTCGTCGACATACGCCGGCATACATGCGCGAGCGTGGAGGTGCTTCACTCGACCTTCTTCGTAAACACATCGTTATCGTCGGATGTGGCGCAGTGGGTGCCGTTGTTGCCGACGCGCTGGCCGCGGCCGGAGTAGGTCGCTTAACCCTAATCGACAGAGATGACTTTACTGAGGATAACGTTTTTCGGCATGTGTTAGAGCCTTTCTGGGTCGATGTGCCGAAGGTAACAGGGCTTCGGTTCACGCTAGAACGGCACTATCCGGGCATTCACGTCACCGCAATACCGCAATGGGCACAGAAGTGGCTCAGGACAGCTAGCTTCGATGACGTCGATGGTGTCGTCGTCGCTCTGGGAACGCCCACACTGGAGCGCGACTTCAACCGCGCGCTCCGCGGCCACAACAAGAACTTCCCGGTCCTGTTCACCTGGCTCGAGGCCCTGGATGTCGGAGGTCACTCAGTCGTCGTCTGGACAGAAGGCGAGGGGTGTCTGGACTGTTTGTACCGTGACGAAAACGGTGGTGCAGTCCTCCATCCCCGAACATCATTCCTCGAGGCCAACCAGCCCGTGTCGAAGAACATCACCGGCTGTTCGAGCGCGTTTGTTCCGTTCGGCGCATTGCAATCACGTCGTACTGGTCTAATGGCCGCCGAACACATGCTTATCAGTCTTTCCGGCGCGCCGAGCCCGTCATATCGCTATTGGGTTGGCGACGGCAAGTCAGCCGCCGAGGAAAAGCTTCGCACGACGCCATGGTGGGCGAACGCACCATCTAACACGTTCGAAGACGCAGCACGTCGAGTGTTTGGCCTCCCGTGCCGGCATTGCAGACCAAGTTCATAAGGCTGGTGTTCCGGGTAACGCCGGCGCAACGATTCATCATCATCGAAGCTGCTACAGCAGCGATGATGGCGCACGCGCAACGCTCTTGGTGGCAGCGCGAAGGAGGTGGCGTGTTACTCGGCCGTCACCTACTCGACACGGACGATGTTGTGGTTGACGAGGTGACTACGCCTCAACCGGCCGACCGGCGGGGCCGCTTTCGCTTTTTCCGTTCGAAACAGCATGGGGTAGTTGCACACGCTCGATGGTTAGCGCAGGAAAGCACGCTGGCGTATCTGGGCCTGTGGCATACGCACCCAGAACGCGACCCGTCTCCGAGTTGCATTGATATTCGTGATTGGGAAAACGCCACAAGGCATGACGTTTTCGAAGGCGACAGGCTGTTCTTCGTGATTGTCGGCACCGAGCGAATTCGCGTTTGGATGAAGCCCCGTAAGGGTGCAATTGAGCAGCTCTGCGAAAGTTGACGACAATGGGTGAGGCTTCCAAAAAGAATGTACGTCTAGGAATCCCAGAACGAGTTCGCGCCCAGCTGTGGGTGGCCGCGGCTGGTCACTGCGAATTCAACTGCTGTAACAAGCCGTTGGACCGTAATGTTCTCACCAAGCAGGACGTGTTTCTCGGTGAGCACGCGCACATCATCGGTGATAGCGTTCACGGTCCTCGTGGTGACCGCGAGCTATCTAAGAAGCTCGCGCAGGATGCCTCCAACATCATGCTCGTGTGTCGCGACTGCCATCGGACCATCGACCGTCTAGAGGACGACTATCCGGTAGAGCTGCTGCGCCGAATGAAGCATCGGCACGAAACTCGTATTCAGCGACTGTATGAGCTGGACGAGTGCAAGGAGAGCGTGCCGGTGGTTCTACGGCATCCCATCAAGCGTATCCACGTTCCTCAGTTCACAGACCGCGACGTTCAAGCAGCCATCCTGACGAATTCTGACTTTTGTCATGCCCCTGCCCAACATTTGGTCCAGTTGGACTACCGCAGTCGCGCGGCACGTGAGGGCGACCGCGCATACTGGGACGAGCTGGTCAGGCAGATGCGCGATGATTACGCGGGGCAGATGCACTTGGCAGCACGCGATGGACACCCGGCGCACTTGTCGATATTCGCGTTCGCCCCTATGCCACTGAACATGCAGCTGGGAGCGCTCATCGGCAACAAGGTAGAAGCATCAAGCTTCCAGTGGGACCGAGTATTCGAGAACTGGAACTTCCGGCTCGAGCGGCGTTATGAGCGGCAAACCCTCACGCATTCTGCGGTTCCACGCTCTGATGGCCGTGAGCTTTCTCTTGTGATATCACTAAGCGGTGAGGTTAACCTAGGTGCTGCCGCCGCGGCAGCCGGTGAATTGCCAATGGTGCGGTTTGGCGTTCCAAGGCCAACGCCGGAACTGGTCGAAAACGCTGACGACATCCGCCATTTTCGTAGCAAGCTGACAGCGCTAATGGCGGAGGTTAGAAATCAAGGCTACCAAGTCGTCCACGTCTTTCCGGCTATGCCCTTGTCCCTAGCTGTTGAATTTGGCCGCCAGCTACTTCCGAAGGCAGACCCGACCATGCGCATTTGGGATTACCAATACAGTCGATTCGTGCACACGCTCGACATTCAGGTTTGACGGCCAAGACGAGTACGGCACAAGCCCTGAACTTTGAACTCAAAGCAGTCCGCGACGAGTTTCGTGGCTGGTGATTCAGGTCACTACGAACAACAGGAGGCGTGGTGACACCCCGCCAGTTTGCAGAGAAGTTGGCCGGCATACCCCACATCGAGGCCGTGTGCAATCCATACTCGCTGCGGGACTACCCATGATGTGCCCGGCGCGCACCACATCCGCGCCCGCAATCTCGAGCGTTATCTTTCCGAGCGCATGCTGGCGCCAAACTTGTATTGATTGCCGAGGCATCCAGCTACCAAGGCGCGCGGTTTACCAGCGTTGCTATGACCTCCGAGCGCATGGCGCTCAGAAAGCACCGCATAGTTAGGAGGCGCGAGCCAAAGAAGTGCACACCTCGTGGTGACAGGCGGCGTCAAATGGCAAATGGGCAGCGCACCGGCCAGCCACTGTTAGGAATCACAATGGCGGATACGCGGCTCGCGCTCCCGATTACCAATGAATCACGAAGGCAGAATCCGTGTCGAAGCAAAAGTCACCGCAGGAAGAACGCACAATTATCGTCGGGCACCCTGATAAGCGCCCTTACGGAGTACGCGTCCGGATTCACCTGCAAACGTCAGGGGCACTCGGTTACATAGAGGAAGCATGCGTCTCGCTCAACAGCGGCGCCTTTCTTTCTTTTGCGCCCGCGCGTGCCGCACCGTGGGAAGGCGGCAAAAAGTACGTCATTACGCTCGAAGGCTTCGCGACGGCTGCGGCTGCGGAATCAGCCGGCAGGCGATTGGTGCAGGCACTGCTGTGGATGGCGGTCAGCACGGACGCACCGCTTCGCCTTGAGTATCTCAGTTACGAACCCGCCGCAGTCTTTGAGCGCAATCGCTCAACCGGGATGACGTGCGAAGCGTACGCAGATACCGGCTTCTCGCCTCAAATTGTGTTGGGAGAGCTGCAGGACGCTTACGCCCTGTTTCCTGAACCGGATGGCAAGCTCCTGTTGTCCATGGAAATCTTCTGCTCGGCGCGCCTAGACTTGAGTCAGAGAACCGTTTTTCTCACAGTTGTATCTGCGCTCGAGCCTCTTGCTCAGGAGGCACCGTTGGGTGAAGGCGTGACCGACTTCGTGAGCGATTGCGTGGCCAAGCTGAAATCCGTGAACACGATTTCGGCAGACATCAAAGAGTCGCTCGCCGGTCGACTACGGCAGTTAAGGCAGGAGTCGATTCGTCAGGCGTTAAAACGTCTCGCTCGCGAAATCTTACCGAATCAGCCAGAGGCTGCTGATTTGGTTGACGATGCATACGCGCTTCGTAGTCAACTCATTCATACCGGCGTTCCAGCCGACTTAGATATCGACTTGGAGCGCGAATCACGCGTCGTATCACGCGTCATCAGGGATATGTATGCGAGCATCCTGAACAGAAAATTAGCGCGCGCGGGTTAACCAGCCTGGGGTCTCGCTTGAGGCAGCAATTCAAGCCAGTCCGAGCGTCTAGGCAGTCCCTCCGTTATGGCCGCGGCCAGTACCGACCCGGTTAAACCGTCATATGCGACGAGTAAGTGGGGCCGAGCGAATCCGCGTACGTGACACTCAGCGGCCGCACAGTCAATTTCGACGTGAAACGGCCCGTCAGGGCTGGGGGCGTGAAGCACACAAGCGCTGCCGTCGTCTGTTTGTCCGGGGCCCTTCGCTGCAAGCACGTTGCGAAGCTCCTTAAATGCTCTCCGGGCGAGCGCAATCGAGAATCGACTCGGCAGTGCGTGGACCAAGTGAATACCTCTCAAAAGAAGTTCGTCAACAGCGCGATGCTGGGCGTAGTCGCACGTCACTGTCCGGGGCTGAGCAGACAAGCGCGTCAGCAGCAAAAATCTCGACGCCGTGCGTTCCACGTCCCTTCGAGTCGTAGTGAGCCTGGGCGTCATCCTTTACCCCACATTTAAAGAGCGGTCACGTACAGATTGCTTGATTTGCCGCATCGTGGACCGGTTCACCGAGGCGGCAGAAGACTCAGCCAGTCAGGCGCCTTAGGTCGCCCCTCGGTGACTGCAACAGCCAGCGTGGTTGCAGACATTTCGTCGTAAGCGAGGAGGAAATGAGCTTGCGCGAATCCCGAGAGCTCTAAACGCCCGCCAGCAACGCAATCCAGGACTATCCCGAACGGGTCAGGAGCGTTGGCTGTTGTATCACTCGGACCGGCACTTAGCCACTGACCAAGTTGCTTCACGGCCTTGCGGTAATAATGTTCTCGCACCGGAAGGGCCACTCGCCATATCTGCTCGACACCACGCGCGCGGAGTGCGCGCGCGACGTACCGTGGTAAGTCGCAAGTCACCCCACGAGGCACGACGGTCAAGCACGTCAGTACCAACGGCCTCGATACACGGGCTGCACCACTATTTGAATGCCCTCCGGCCGCTCCTCTAGTGCGGTTGTGGCAAGCGTCCGTCCACGGGAAACTGTTGTAATCAAGAAGCACGAGCCAGACCCCAACTTCGAATTTGCCGCAGGGACCACATCTCCCTTGCCCGATTCGGGCTCGACATCACAGTCGAACGTTCAGGCTCGCAACAGACCAGCCACGATAGCGGGCCGACAGGTGCATTGACCTACATCAAACATAACTACTTGATTTTAAACAGTATAGTATGCTTGCTATACAGTTCTAAAAACACGTCATTGGCCGGGTGCCTGAGTGCCGTTAACCAAGCCGGTATCAGGGCCGTCAACGGATGTAAGTCTCTGCGGTACAACATGACTTTGGGTGATTCGACGTTCCCCGCGGTGCAAACGCGTTAGGCTGGCGGCGCGCTATCGCGCGACGGCGGTCGGTACTTACCGGTCAACAACGACATACGACGGTCAGCAGCCCGAGGACCGGTTCGCTACTCAACCGAGGAATTGCATGAGCACGCCAGCGTTCGATGAGTTCGGTCAGGTAAGGCGAGTCTTGCTGCGTGCGGATGCAATGCATCCAGAGTTCGAGCTGCTTGGCATTGGCATGCAAAACTTTCAGTCCATCAGAGAGCCGCAGTTCGTCCCCTTTGCCCCGTTAACGCTGCTTTACGGTCCTAACTCGGCAGGCAAGAGTTCAATCGCAGATGCTATGACTCTTCTAACGCATTGCAGTGAACTCAATACAGGAACAGTGCATTCGATGTTAGAAAAATGGGCTAATCGCCACCGGAAGTCGCTCGCGAGTACGTCTGGATTTGTCGATGACACGAGCGCTACGGCCATTTGGGCGTTCCTCGCCGCGTCATCCGATGGCGTCGGCGACTTCATCGCTGGATTCGAGAGAGCGGGCGAGTTGCGACAGGCAATGCGGAACGAGCCGATAGCCCTGCGTCTAAGTATGACGCCTGGGGAGTACGGGCAGTTCGAATACACGAGCGTTGCTATATGGCTGGGTAGCGAGCATCCCGTTCCCCTCTTGGAGCTCACAGCAAAGTATCACCAGACATTTGGTTACGACGAAAACAACAATGAGTACTTTGAATGGGAGAGACGCTCGTCCATGCGACTGAACACGTCGCACCCCCGGTGCGCCGAGCTGAGTCAGTGGCTTTCAATCGTCACTCCCTTTGCGACGCAAGCATCCGTCGGACAGTTCGCACGGCAACTGACTGACGCAGCGCAGACTAGCATCGCATTGCCGGTGACGTGGGACGAGGGACTTGCGGGCTTCACATGCACGAGCGACGTATCCGCCGCTCTGCGGGAGACTCTCGTTCCGGTGCTCTCTTCGGTTCTTAGGCTTGTGAGCACTGACGTCGCTGCCGCCAACCGTCTTAGAGTGGTCGCGCCCATTCGTGAAGTACCGTCCGAACGAGAGAGTTCATTCGTAGTGTTGTCTCTAGGGGCTGCAGACCGCGGGCCTCGTGCTCTACGTTTCAACGAAGCCACGGCGGATACGCCAAAAGACCCGTGGGAGGAAATCGCAGAGAGTGCCTGCGGTCGTTGGAGCCCTGAAACACCGAGACATCTGTGGGGACGTTCTCTGCTGCAAGAACTTGAAGCTTCCGACGAATCCGTTGAACCAGAGCTTCTCACGTACGTGAATAATGTATTTCGCCAAGAGTCCTTGCTCGGACTCGACTACGAGTTGGTGGCAAATCGATACACGTTCCACTCGGCAGCGGGCACTGTTACGAGCAGGTCGGGGCGTGAGCGTGCCGTCGAGCCTAAGCGGAAGGGAGACGTCGTACGCCTGTACTTGCTGGACGAGCTTGGTGCAGAAGTAGCACTGGAGGATGTGGGTACCGGAATATCCCAATTGGTACCCATTCTCGTTGCGCTCCGCTCCATGCGCAGCGTGATAGTGCATCAGCCAGAGTTGCACCTACATCCTAGGCTTCAGTCCTCATTTGGTGATGTCTTCGTTGAGCGAATGGCCTCGCGTCGGCACTTGTTGACTTTGGTGGAGTCGCACAGCGAGCATCTGCTGCTACGAGTACTTAGACGCATAAGAGAGACCGGAACAGACGGACTGGAGTGCCCGCCATACTGCATTCGTCACGACCAAATATCGGTACTGTACTTCGACCGCGAGGCAGGGGCCCCCACACGCGTTGTCGAGCTGCGTCTGGGAGAGGATGGCAACTTCTTAGACCGCTGGCCGCACGGGTTTTTTACCGAGCGCGATGACGATTTGGGGCTTTCCAATGTTTGAGCGGACAGCCGTTGAAGCCGAGGCCGTCGGGAAGGTCCACGAACTTATAGCCATGGCAAATGCGTTCGGATTCGACAGGGGGCGGCTCGCCACAGCGCTACCAAGGAGTTGGGTTCACGATGTTTATTCAAAGCTCGAAACACTGCCTGACGGTATAGACAAACAGGCGGGCCGACGTGCACTAGAAAAGCTCAAACGAGCGCTAGTGCGCTGTGCCGCAACGTACGACCGAAACGTCCCCTGGCTTCAAAATGCCTTGCGTGCTCAGGCGGCCGGCAACGTTGAGCACATCGTCGCTGCGGAACCCGAGTCCGACAGCGTGCCGGATTTCTGGTCATACATTGCCTCTCTTCAGCCGGCGCATAGTCAGCTTGTGTCGCACGATATTAGTGGCTTTAGTTCCGTTTGCCGACGCCTTCTGGAATGCGCTTCCAGAGCGGTCATTGTGGACCCGTACTTTGACCTGATGTTGCCGCGATGTCATTCGCTATTCACCGAAATGATTGCATGGGGTCATTTGGGCAAATGCGTTGAGTTCGACGTGTACTGTCGAGCAGAAGAGGTGCTTCCGAAGAAAGACAATTCTGTCCAGCTATTCGAGAAATCGGTTGCTAAGACACTCAACGCTGCGAAGATGACTAAGTCGCTGACAGTTCGAATGCACCTGCTAGATGACAAGAAAGCGCCCATAGCTCCCATGCACCTGCGCGCGCTCATAACTGAACTCGGTGGCATAAGCATCGACTATGGATTTCGCCTCGAACAAGGACGGCAAAGTCCGGTCGTTGTATTAGCTGGCGATTCTTTGGAGACCTTGCGTCGCTATTTTTACGATGGACAGCACCCCTATGCATATGCCGAAAGACCGTTCGTGTGGGAGCGGCGTACTGACGACCTGAGCGCTGACATGTCGCGTTAACTGCAGCAAGTAGCTCAAGCTTTGCTACATAAGCTCCAGCCGTGCAACCCGTCCTAATTCGCAGTTCTCCTGCGTCGCATCATGACAGTGACCGCGCATCTAAGGACGTCTTGAATAGAGGTGTGATTGACTTGAGCGTAGACCGGTGCGCGCGCGTTCCACGTAGGGGTCGCGAACAGCAATACTGTTGACATGGTTCCCTGCGTGGGTGCGAAGATGGTCTCCAGTTCGCCAGGCGCGCTGGGATTGTTCATTTGCTGCGCTCGTTCGCTTCGAAGCGCTCGAACTCGAAATCCGGAGGCAGGCGTCCGCCGAACTTCCGGAGTCGCGCCGCGATTTGGCGCCGACTGGGCGACTTCGTGACTTTGAATACGCGGGCACCCACCACGATGATACCGATGTCGTCGCCTTCCCTGAGGTCGAGCACGGCGACCACCGCAGCCGGCAGCCGAACCGCCAGACTATTTCCCCACTTTGCGACCTTCATGCTCGTCCCGTTACCTGAGAAACATTGGCAAATTGCATTTCAAGCGACCTCTTGGCCGCCATGGACCAGACTTGGAGAGGTGTTTCTCGAGGAGCCGTCCTGGCCTCGACGAGATGCGCGAGGGCTTGGTCGCTACGAGCAGGCGCTAGTCGGGAATCAACAATATTTGCAACAGAGCCTTTCAGTAAGCGGAGGCCGTGGCTGGTCAAGGTGTGACATAGCCGACGCTTGGCTGCATCACATCATCGACGGCCGGCCAATGCTTACTCGTTAGCGGGTCGAGCCAATCAGCAGCGTTTCGGAGCCACGCCAATTCAGATTGCACCGATTCACTTGTACAGCCGGCTGTTTGTCCTTTCCCGGCACGCTCCAGCGCATCGGCATACGAGCGCAATGCGACTGCACGTCGCCAGCGTTCAGCAAATTCCTCTGACTTTTTCAGACGCTCGAGCTCTTGCTTACGCGCTATCTCTAAAGCTTCTCGACGTGCCAGTGCCTTCCGCCAGCGGTCGTGCTCTTCGGCGCGCAAGTCGGCTTCGACGCGAAGCTCTGCCAACTTTGTCCAGAGTCGCGGCAAAATGTCGTTCAGACGCTGTTCTAGCGGCTTTGTGACTCCGTCACTTGCTGTAAGCAATGGACCATACTTGCTTTGGCCCCACAGCGATAGCTTGAGCTTCCCCGCCGGCGAATAGACCCGCAGGTCTGGCTCATACCAGGGCTCCTTGAGTTTCCGCGCGTGCTCGGCAGCAGTAGGTTCCCGGAGTGTGTGGCGCACGTGCTCTTCTAGCCGAATCTCAACGACCTCGCCGAGAATCTTCAGGTGAACTCTTTGGCCATCCTTTGCTCCTTTGACAAGCTGCGCGCCCGATGTCAATGCAGCAGTAAGAACCGCGTCAGCTATCCGGAGTGCTCGTTCCTTCTCTGCTTCAGAGGTCTGCATGGCCAACACGTCATGGCCGCGTGACTCTAAAAGACCGTTGGCAAGACGCGAGCGCGGCCCCATTCTTGCCCCTGTGCGTCGTACAAGAGGATGCAGCTCTTCTAGAGCGTCTTTTAGCGGCGATAGGGGCGCAGCCGCTGGCGCTATGGAAGCAAGTAGTGCCTTGGTACGTGACGCACGCTCGCCCGCACGTTCATCAATGCGAAATCGGCGCAGGTATGCCGTCTGCCCTTTATGGTTCGGCGGCAGTGGAATGATGCGAGGATATTGTCTCGCAGCCACTTTGGCCCAGTAGCCAAGTGGCGGGACTGGTACGCCGAGCTTCCGACATATCTTTCGCAGTCCAACATCGGACAGACCATATTGCTTTGCTACCGTTCGTACCGGCTCTTTCCAGACCGCCTGATATAGCGCCGCACGTTCAAACGTCGTGGTTTTCCAGGTCATCATGGTCTTAAGTTGAAAGTGCGGCCGTGTGCGCGCAGCATTCCAAATGCGGTCATACCAGACGACTATCTTTCGGCAAAACCGCGGGCGGCGCGACACACGGCGTTGAACTCGCCACGCCGCAGCGCTTGAAGCGGAGTCATGCGGCGTAGCGACTCTTTGGGCGTGGTGAAGAACTGCCATTGCGACCAGCCTGGTAGCGCACGCAGCTCATAGCAAATACGCTCAACCTGTCTGCGACTGTACTGGCGGTCGCCATACCACGCCGGGTAATACGTCTTGCCCGCGACGTCTAACGTGAAAATGCGACCGCCAGCCACCGCGTGGTTCAGAGCTGCGGCGTCGATGCCAAGTAGTTCAGCGAATTCACTCGCTAGCAAAACGGCGCGGTGCAAGACGAGTGCGGCACGATGCCGGTCCGCGTCGTGGTAAAACTGCTGCAGTGCTCTTAGGTCGTCGGCAGGCACAGGACCGAGGCTACTGCCGTGAACAAGCGCCGCATTGAAAGCTGGGTCGCTGAAAGCGGGCGCTGCTCGCTCAGGGAAGCCCTGCCGTTGCATGCGGGCGAAGTTTGAGTCGAACTGTCGCCGGAGCAAGGCGCTTGCGCTGCGTAACCATCGGTGGCGGCGTTTGGCTGTCTTCATTTGGGCGCGGTCGGCTATCGCAGCAGGCCGCGCAGCCGCGCCAGGTCGGCAATGGTGAGCCCACATCCGGATTGCAGCGCACCACCCGCGTTTCATCTTTGAACGCGCAGGGCGCATCATCGAGCACGACATAGCGCGTCACCTTCGGCCAGCGTTGTGCTGCCAACCACTGCTCGATGTGCGCCGCTCTATCATGCGCGTAATAACGCTCAACATCGCCTGCGTACACGTCGAAAG
>Ga0070741_10011586_pt1 | contig 16236 bp, 17 predicted proteins | sample Coa_R1_4_FD_66440 | JGI IMG/M metagenome (GOLD analysis project Ga0070741, IMG submission 66440) | Surface soil microbial communities from Centralia Pennsylvania, which are recovering from an underground coalmine fire - Coalmine... | ecosystem: Environmental > Terrestrial > Soil > Unclassified ...
GATCCAATCGCGGTTCGCAAAGCTCAACCGACGTTCTTTGTCGGACTATTCGCTAATCCCCTAACTTAAAGCGCGTGCAAAGGATGTACTGAATAGGGTCTGCTTCATCTGTACATTCGTGATACGCGCAAACGATCGTACCGTCGTCGAGCTGGCAGACGCTCGGATAGCCGATATGCTGATAGAGCCCCGGGCGCAGCAAGGGTAGCGTGACATGGCGCAGTACCTGCCAAGAACTCGCGCCGTCAATCACTGCCGCAAGCGCAGTTCTGCAGGAATGTCTTGCAAGCCCGCGAGGAACAGCACCATGCTGATTCCCACCTGCCACCCCAAGCTGGAGAGAACAATCCCGATCATCACTCAACTTGGATTGCTCAACCAGGGGATATTCCGCGGCAGTCCGATGGCAGCGAGCGACAGGTTCAATAACCCATAGCGCGTTTCCAACATCCAGCCCCAAACAATGCCGAACACAGACACTGAAAGCACGAAAGGCGCAAAGAACGCCATGCGCGAGATTTCATGCAAGAATAATCGTTTGTTGATATACAGGGCGAGCACGAGACCGAGGAGGACCTGGCCGGGACGAGTAAGACTACATCAACTATCGTCCTGCCAGGAATAGGATAATAGCACCGGGTATGCCAATCTTGCTCCGAAGGACAACTTTCTATCGCGCAATACATAATTGGGCAGTTGCGTAAAGCCACGTTTGAGGGATTCGTTGAGGACGACTATCGTATGACGCTCGATAACTCCTTTGATTGATTCCATCAAGGATCATCCGAACGTTCGGACGTTTATTCATTCGTACGTTCGTTCCCGCTCTCGTTATTTCGCTCTTTACGGATGAGCATATGTGACCGTTCAAAATTTGGGGATGCCTAACCATTCTCCCGAAGGATCATGGTTCATCCGTTGACTAATTCTGTCATATCGAAGTCAGGACTCTTGGTGCGTGCCCAGCCAATTAAACTACTCCCGTTGAGAATGGAAGCGTGGCGTTTGTAGCCGCGCATGGTGCGATAGCGTTCTTTAACACACTGCCCGATGACCTGCTCGCTGACATTGTTGGTGCCATCCAAGGCTTCCTTGTTTTTGCTGCGCCAGCTGTGATCCAAAGCCAGGCGCGCCCAATTCTCTGACCAGTCATGCGTTAACAAACGCATCCGATACCACCTGCTGGCTTTCTTGCCTTGCGCTGGCGATGGCGCCAAGCGATAGCGTTCTGCCAACTGGTCTAATTGGGGTTGCCCATTGAAGGGCACGCTTTTAATAATCCATTCGAGGTCTTGCAGGTCGTCCAGAAATTGATCAAGCGTCATAGTTGGCAATTCCCAGGGCACTGGGTCAGGATGCTCTAACGCTTTCGTGCCTCATGCGGCGATGAGGTATGCACATTGCGATTGACGTGGGCACGACAGATTTGATGTTTCAAACCCAGATGGTCGGCGACTGTTTTCAGTCCATCGGCGTCATCGGTCACGAGACTTTCAGTGCCCAGCACGCGGGCAAGCTCGTGCAACCATTGTTCGACCCGTAAGGCAGCTGCGGCTTCCAGAATGTCAAAGGTGATGGGTTCGCCGGTGAGTATGGCGGTGGCGACGGCGACGAGTGTATCTTTGCCATTGCATTTGACATGCGTTAAGTCCGCACCCCAGACTTGCACTTTGCCCGCTAACTCTCGTTCGCGTTCTTTGCGTAAGCGGTGGGCGCGCGTCCCGGCGGCTTGGACATTGTTGTAGGCAGTGCCTTTCGAGATAGGTTGCTCCAAACTCTCCAGCAAGTCGGCGACGCCTTGATAACTCAAGCCCAAGATGTACAAGAGCACACTGAGGGCTTGCAGGCGTTGGGACAGATGGTCATTTGAGACCCCTTGCGGATACATGCGAAACGAACCGTGGCATTTCAAGCACCGATAGCGATGGCAGAGCACTTCACTGTATTTGGTATCGCGTAAGGGTTTGCGACAGACGACTTGATGTAATTTGAAGTGCCTGCCCTGACAAGCACGCCGTCCTTTTTTCAGCGGACACTTGGCGGGCGGCAGAATTTGGTCGGGCAGCACTTTGGGTAGGCGCACGCAGAGGTGCATGGAACGCTCCGAATACAGGATGGAACCATCCTACCCATTTCACCAACTTTTGAACAGCCACATTTTCCAATAGCTATTGACTTTCCCGAAAAATAAGTATAAGATACATACCATCGAATTGTATACAATTATACATTCAGACAATCTAACAATCTCATCTTTCGGTGCTTTTCACCTTGGGGTGCGCCTTGCAAACAGAAACTTCCTATCTTCTCCCTCGCGAACTTTTGTCTGATGGAATTGCGAACCGAATCAAAAGCTTAATCATCACCGGCGAGCTGCGACCCGGCGACCATCTGGTTGAGACCGACCTGGCATTCAAGTTAGGAGTGAGCCGCGCGCCATTGCGCGAGGCGCTACGGCAATTGACTTCAGAAGGGGTCCTGGTCAGCCAACCCCATCGTGGCACCTTCGTTCGAGAACTAACCGAACAAGATATTCTTGAAATTTACAGCTTGCGCGGGGCCCTGGAGGCGCTGGCAGTCGAAATCTTGGTCGAGCGCATCACCCCTGAACAAGTCGCCATACTCTATTCTGTCATTGACGAAATGAAGGAATCCCTCCAGAACAAGAACAAACTTCCCATTTCAAATTTGGATATGAAGCTCCATGAGACCATCTGCCGGCTAACAGGTCATTCCCGCCTCTACGAAGCGTGGAGCCGGATGGGCACGCAATTAAAGAGTTTCTTTCTCGCCGCGGACCCCCTCTATAACGATGAACAAATGATCAATCGCCATGTGGAACTGGTCGAGGTGATCGCCAGCGGCGACAAAGTGAAAGCGGTTGAAGTCATTAAAGAACACATTTCCAATGCCGGTGTTCGGTTGCTGGCTCGCACGCAAAAGGAACCTCTGTCAGAGGTTTAGGAGAACCTTTCATGGTTTCGCAGCGACTCTATACATTGATGGCGCAAGCCGATTTGGATGGGCTTGTCAGCACGTCGTTCGAAAACGTCGCCTACTTGAGCGGGGCGGTCATCATAACGCAGCGCATGATCCCGGAACGGTTGGCAGCCGTGGTCTTGCCGCTCCATGGCGACCCCACTCTCGTGGTCTGCATGATTGAGGAGGCGCAAGCGCGGCGGGATTCGCGGATTCCGGACATTCGCGGCTATGTCGAGTTTGCCCAATCCCCGATTGATGCCATTGCTCAAGTGATTCGAGAAAAAGGATTAGACCACAGCACGCTTGGCATCGAAATGAAAGTGTTGTCGGCTCACTACTTTTTAGAATTGAAAGCCGCCCTCCCTAACGCGCAGTTCAAGCCGATTGACCAAATGCTGGATCGGGTTCGCGCGGTCAAGTCCCCGCAAGAAATTGAGCGACTGCAAAGAGCGGCGCTCGCAACCGATGGAGCCATCCGCGCGGCGTATGAACACGCCAAACCGGGGACGACAGATAAAGATGTCGCCGATTACATGGCGAATGCGATTCAAGCCAGTGGTGCCGACTCGGTCGCGTTTCTCGTACTTGGCGCGGGTGCCAATGCTGCTTTAGGGCATCCCTCTGCGACGAATGTCCCCCTCCAAGTCGGTGACATCGTTCGCTGCGATGTCGGAGGATATTATTCTGGATATTACTCGGACCTCGCGCGGACGGCGGTGGTGGGACATGCCAGCCCCGAACAAAAAAAGATTTATTCCAATCTGTGGGCCATTCACGAAAAACTCATTGGAAGCGCACGGGTAGGCGTTCGAGCGCAAGACCTTTTCTTTACCTGCCGCGATGAATTTGAAACGCGCGGGATGCCCTTTACGTTTCCCCATCTCGGTCACTCGCTGGGTCTTGGTTTGCATGAGTACCCTATTTTGAGTCCGTTCGACGACACAGTTCTCGAAGAGGGCATGGTCTTGGCGATAGAGCCGGTCTATAAAAACGGCGGACCGATTTTTCATGTCGAGGACATTATTCAAGTGACTCCACAAGGGGGACAAGTTCTTTCCCGTTCAGCAGACTGGAGCGAACTCTTTGTGATTGGTGGTTAATCCTGGAGGAATCTCGAATGGCGCGTAAACGACTCAAACGAACTGGGGAACCGCTCTATCCGGAACATCCTGCCAGCGAACATCAATGGCGCGTCCAGCGCGCACGACGGATTATGCAAGACGACAACCTCGACGTTCTGCTCCTCGGGCGCAATGTAAATGTATTTTACATGAGCGGGTCGCGTTTTGTGTTTGTCGGAATGGACGCGCCCGTAGCCCTCGCCCCGCAATCCACTGCCATTATCACGCAGGACGCCGACATTTATTCGCAACGCTTTGGCCCGTTTGATACGGACGAAGTGGCGCTGCATACGGTCTCGTCGGAGCAGCTCGAGCTCTATGACGACGAGATGGAGATTGTGAACATTCTCAAAGATTATGGCGTCAAGCGCGGAGCCAGAATCGGCACGGAATGGGGCAATGGCTTGTGCGTCGGCATCAACCCTCTCAAGTTTATGAAACTGCAACAGCGGCTATGCGATGAGCTGGGCGCAGAAATTGTGGATGCGTCTCCGACCATCTGGAAGATGACCGGCGTGAAATCGGACTTGGAAATCGAGCGCATGAAAGTGGCCGTCAACGCCGCCGCGCGCGCGATGGAACGTGTGTATGACCTCATCGAGATTGGCATGACCGAGCTGCAAGTCTCCAAGCTGGCAAGTCAATTCATGTTGGAAGAAGGGGCGGACGCTATTTCGCACGCGCAGGTCATGTCGGAGGGCAAAGCGAATATCAGCTTGATGAGCTGCAATGCGGTGGACCGTCCCATCGAGAGCGGTTGGGTGCATCTGGACATTGGCGCGAAATACCGCCGCTACGGGTCCGACATCAATCGCGGAATTTTTCTGGGACGCGCGCCAACCGCCGAAGAACGGAAAATGTACGAAATCCGCAAGACCTGTAGCCAAGTTCTCGACCGCACCATCAAGCCTGGCGTTTCGGTAGATGATGTGCTAGACACCCTGCAAGCCTATCTAGCCACACAGGGCTGCCACCTGAAAGAAGTGGGCGGGGCGATTATGGCGGGGCATTGTCTCGGACTGGAACCATACCAGCATCCCAACTTGATGCCCGCCTTCACCCAACCCGAATTTCGAAATAAAGAAGGCAAGTTCCTTCTCGAACACGGAATGTTGTTCACGTACGAAATGGCGATTGATATGCCAGGCTATACCTCGACCGCGTTCTTTAACATCGAGGATGATGTGGTGGTCACGCCCGATGGCGTGGAAAACATGAACGCGAACTTGAGCCGCGAGATGCGCGTTAAATAAATCACCAGGGGCAACTGATGAATCACCGCTTTGCCGAGTTTTTTCGCTCTGCTCAAAAAGCAGTGAAATACTGTCAGGTCAAACCGTCTGAAAGCGTGGTTATTTTCGCCGATACGGGCAAAACTCCGGCGTTGGTTGAAGCGTTCTTTACGGCGGCGCAAGCGGTCGGAGCCGAGACCATCGTGGTGACGATGGAGACCAAGCCGCAGGCACTCTTGGAGCCACCCGCCGCCGCCATCCGCGCAATGAGCGGCGCGGATGTTGTGTTTGACCTCGCCACGAATCCATGGCTTTACACGCAGGCGACCAATACAATTCTGAACAGCGGCACACGTATGCTCCAACTGCTTGTGAACGACGAGACCATCATCAAACGCCCGCCGGAAGATTTTATCGCGCGTCGCGAAGTAGCAGGACGAAAACTGCTGGAAGGCTGTAGCACATTTCGTATCAAGTCCGAGTACGGCACAAATATTGTCATGGAGCGCGGCAACCGCCCCATTCATACGCAAGGCGGCTTTGTGGATCACCCCGGCGATTGGGACTCGTTCGCTGTCTGTTTAGCGGCCTTTGCCCCGCTCGAAGACAAGGCAAACGGTCCTCTCGCCTTATTCGGCACGATGTATCTTCCTCCACAACACCTCTTTATCACTGAAAAACCCATTATGACGCAGGTCGAAAACGGACGTATCACGCACATTCAGACCGATCATCGCGAAGCCCAGCTCTTGGCCGATTGGCTCAAGTCGTGGAACGACCCCAATTCCTACGTCATCGCACACACCGGGTTTGGGATTGACCACCGCGCCGCGCTCCATCCGCCTGACCCCGGCGCGTGGGAAAGCTACTTGGGCGGCGTGAACATTGCGTTTGGCGCGAATAACATCCCACAATTGGGCGGGCAAACCGCCTGCAAAAGTCACTTTGATGCTGTGCTCCTCAACGTCCACGTTGAGGTGGACGGCACGCCGATTATTCAATCAGGGAAATTCATCGAAGGGTTAGGATTTGATGCCTGATTCTAGCGGTATAAGGAGGTGATTGATTGACAAGAGCGCAACTATCAGTCTCGGAACGGATTCGTCTGAATGAGGCAAACCTACACTTAGTGGATTCTTCGGAGAGACGTGGTCTTCTGCGTCTCTTCTAAATCTACCGTCATATCCGAGGAGGAGTTATCATGGCTCAGCAAGTAATGGCCAAGCCGCGCGAGCCGCTCATTACGGTCAAGTCAGGACTGTATACCGCTGTGGTCGGCGCACTGGGAGATATTCTTACGTTATTTGCCATTCCCGTTGCGCCGAATATTAACGTGAATTTGTATGTGTTTCCATCCGTCCTCGTTGGCGGGACCAGCGGCTGGTTCTTGGGAATGTTAGCCGGATTCATCGGCGCGTTGTACACCCCCGTACTCTGGGGTTGGTTTGGCGCAATTCCCTACAATATGATTCTCGGTGCAGCGGCGGGCTTTTTTGCCAAGCGGGGCATCCGCCCAACCATCGGCGCGTTTATCGGGCATATCCTCTCTATTCCGTACATGTGGTGGGCGACACGTACATTTCTCGGGATGCCAGATGAGATCATCATGGTAGGGATGGTGACAACGGTGGTGCAGTTGCTCGTGGCAGGGGTAATCGCCGAAGTACTCTTGAGCGCGTCGGGTTTCCGTAAGCGTGTGCCCGCTATGGAAATTGATACGCCCCCCGCCTGGATCGCCAACAATCCGATTCTTCGCCACCCGTGGGTCAGTGCGCCCGTCAAGAAATAAGCGGCGGCTTTGTTATTGCATTCAGCGCCCTTCTGCTGCTCACCATGAATCAAATGAGGTAGAGGGGCGCTCTTTTTCATTCTGAAGCGTGCAAGGATAGGAACATGGGGACACCCCTTATTCAAGCAAACCAAATGAGCTTTCGATACGCTGAAGCGGACGATTGGGCGTTGCGTGACCTGTCGCTTGAGGTGCAAGATGGCGAAATCTTGCTCGTCCTTGGGCGGAGCGGCTGTGGCAAAAGCACATTCGCACTGGCTTTGAACGGGGCGGTGCCGCATCTGCTCAAAGGGGAACTGCAAGGCACGTTAATGGTGGCGGGCGTGGACATTGCACAACATTCGGTTTCCGAATTGGCGCATCATGTTGGGATGGTCTTTCAAGACCCGGAAGTTCAACTGTTTGCTCTGACGATTGAAGATGAAGTAGGCATGTCACTCGAGTCGTTTGGAATGCCGCGCGACGAGATGCGGGAACGTGTCAAGTGGGCGATGTCTGTGTGTGGGCTGTCAGGGATGGAACTCGCCGCGCCCTCCAAGCTTAGCGGAGGTCAAAAGCAGCGCGTAGCGATTGCCGCGGTGATTGCCCGTGAGCCGCAAGTCTTGGTGTTTGACGAACCGACGGGCAACCTCGACCCCGCGGGGTCGCGCGGGGTCTATGAAACGATTCGGCGGATTTGCGATGACGGCGGGCGCACAATCGTCCTGGTTGAACAGGACCTTGCGCCAGTGATTGATTTAGTAGACCGCGTGCTCCTCTTGGAAAAAGGACAAGTGCTGTTTCAAGGCAAGCCGCATGAGGCGTTGCGCGAGATTGGACTCTTGCGCGAGTGTGGCGTCAAAGTTCCAGTCGCCACCGAGTTTGCGCTCCATTTGCAGGACAAAAAATTGATCAGCTATCCGACGACGCCGATCTCGCTCCAAGAAGCCGTCGCGCCCCTGAAGGGACTTGCCATTTCTGCGAACGGGATTCATGCAGAGGGTACTGCAAACACGCTACCTGCCGCGCCTCCGATAATCGAATTTCGGAATGTCTCGCATGAATACAGCACAGGGCACAAAGGCATAGACCAAATCAATCTTCAAATTCAGCCGGGCGAGTTTGTCGCGGTCTGCGGCATGAACGGCGCGGGCAAAACGACTCTCGCGCTGCATGTGATGGGCTTGCTTCAGCCGACCAAGGGGAATGTCATCGTCAATGGGCTGGATACCAAGACCCGCACCGTCGCGGAAATGGCGCGCGTGGTTGGTTTGATTTTTCAGAACCCGAATCATCAATTGTTCAAGGATTCGGTCGAAGCGGAGATTGCGTTCGGTCCACGGAATCTCGGTTGGGATGACGCGCGCATTGCGGAATCCAGTCGGCGCGTCATCGAGCTGGTGGGGTTGCAGGGTTTGGAACAAAGGGATCCTGAAAGTCTAAGTATCGGGCAAAAGCAGCGTGTGGCAATGGCATCGGTGCTGGTCATGGACCCCAAAATCTTACTGCTCGATGAGCCGACGACTGGGCAAGATCAGCGAACATTAGAGCCATTTATGAATCTGGTTGCAGAATTGAACAAACAAGGCATGACGGTGTTGATGATTACGCATGATATGGACGTCGCCATGCATTATGCGTCGCGCGTGATTGTGATGAGTGGCGGACACATCCTGGCAGACGGCACACCGCGCCAAGTGTTTGTTCAAGAGGACATCTTGGCGCAAGCAAACCTGGCTTTGCCGGAGCTGCTCGCGCTCACCGGCGCCATCAATGGGAGCAAGCCCATATTCGTCACGTCTCTCAACGAACTCGAACAATGGGTGGAGTTGCCAACAGCAGCCTAGCGCGGAGGAATAATGATTTTCCAGATCTTGACGATGGCAGAATCGCTGATGGATTATCAGCCAAGCGACCGCTTCTTGCACCGTCTGAATCCTCTGACCAAGTTTGCAATCCTCGTGGCGGTCATCATTGGCGGAATGTATATGTCCGGCCCCAATTTTCCATGGACGCTGAATTTCGCCATTTTTGTCACGCTGATTCTCTTGAGCATTACTGGCGGCATTCCCTTGCGCCGCGAGCTCGAGTTGCGCGGCGCGTATGTGGTTACTATCGTTCTGATAGTTTTCCTCGGCAATTTGATTTTTGCGCGGGGAGGTGAAGGGGCAGCGTTCAATCAAGTCAATCCGGTTGTATATGTTTCCATACCTCCCTTCATTTATATCACTTCGGTGAGTCTCAACTTTGCGCTCTCCAAAACGTTTTTTATCCTCAATTCGATTCTCGTCATTATTCTGATTCTAAAAAGCACACGGCTTTCCGACTTGACTCATTCCATGCAGACGATTGGCGTGCCGTATCCGATTGCCATGTTGACATCCACTTCCCTCCGCTGCGTACCGATGGTGACGGATGGGCTGCTCATCGTTTACAACGCGCAGCGGGCGCGCGGGCTTGAAATGGACAAGGGTGGAATCAAAGAGCGCGTCCGGCAATGGGGGCTTTTGATGACGCCGCTGATGCTGGTTCTCTTAAAGTGGGTTGATTTGATGTCCATTGTCTTTCAATCGCGCGGTCTGGATTTTTCCCGGCGGCACCGGACGCGCCTACGCGCTATTCCGTTTGGACTCGCCGACTGGATTATTACCATCGGAGTGCTTGGCGGACTGATTGCGTTTATCGTCCTCGTCACAACCCATCAATTAACGTTTACAGTGGGGTAACTATGACTGCACTGGTGGATATTCAAGCCGTTTATGATCATATAGACGAATTCTTCCCCCAGCATCTGGAAGCAACGCGGGATTTTGTACGCCAACCCTCCATTAGCGCCGATGGGACGGGAATGAAAGAGATGGCAGAGCTCGTCGCGGCACAGATTCAAGGATTGGGTGGGCAGGCGGAAATCGTGCCAACGCCCGGCTATCCTGTCGTATACGGCGAGGTGAATGTCGGCGCGCCGCGCACGTTGATGATTTATGGCATGTACGATGTTCAACCCGTGACTGGGGAAGCGTGGATAACGTCCCCGTTCGGCGGCGAAATCGTAGATTTTCAGAACTTTGGGCCCTGTATGGTTACACGCGGAATTATGAACTCGAAGGGCCCATTAATCGGCTTTTTCTTGGCAATGCAGAGCGTGAGACAAGTGAACGGTACGCTGCCCGTCAACCTGAAATTTGTCGTCGAGGGTGAAGAAGAGCTTGGCAGTCGTAATCTCGCTTCATTTGTTAATGAACAGCAAGCGCGTTTGAAAGCAGATGGTGTGTTTTTCCCGTTCTATTCCCAAGACCTGACGGGCAAAGTTCTCCAGTGGCTCGGCGTCAAGGGATTAGTTTTTTTGGAATTGATCGCCCGCGGTGGGGATTGGGGTGGTCCGACGACGCGCGGTGTGCATGGCATGAACGCCGTTTGGTTTCACAGCCCCGCATGGTCGCTCGTTCATGCGCTTGGTTCGATGTTGAGTCAAGACCAAAAGCATCTTTTGATTGAAGGACTGGACGACGATATTGCGCCGCCGTCAGTAGAGGATTTGGAACTGCTGGACAAACTCGCGGCCACCTTTGACGAGAGGACGCAAATGAAGGATTACGAAGTCAAGCGGTTCAAGTATGACCTTCACGGCGTGGACTTGTTGCGCAAATTTCTCTACGAGCCGAGTCTAAATATTGATGGCCTGATTTCGGGTGATCCCGGAGAAGGAACAAAAACACTTTTACCGCATGAAGCGCGCGCCAAGTTCCATCTGCGGCTGGTCCCCAAAATGGAACCCACCAAGGCGGTCGAGCTGATTCGTAAGCATTTGCGCGAGCACGGCTTTGGTCATATCGAAGTGAAACAGCATTCGGCATATCTCTGGTCCAAAAGCAGTATTTACGATGCCGCTAATTCGACCTTGCTCAAGACGTACCGCTCGTTGGGTTTTGAGCCAGAAGTGTGGCCGCTGATTGCGGGCGCGGCTCCGTTTTACCTGTTTACACGGCAGCTTGGAATTCCGGTGGCGATGGGCGGACTGGGGCATGGGGGACGGCAGCACAGTCCGAATGAGTACGCGACAGTGGAAGGAATGCGCTTGTTCGAGAAATCGGCGGCGGCGTATGTGACCGAGTTTGCGAAGGTCTAAATCCTGATTTCTGGTAAGGATGTGGTCGTTTGGATAACCGCTTTGCGGAAATGGTCCGCGCCATCCAGCTCCAATTAAAAGATGCAAGTCTGTCTTCGAAAGATGACGTGGTGATCCTTTGCAGCACGAACAACTATCGTCCGTTGATCGAAGCTTACTTTGCAGCGGTGATTGGATTGGGCGCAGACCCTACGTTGCTCATGCACACTGCGCCGCCGCGTTTCGGGGGGCTTTCGGAAGTGACCGTCCAAGTCGCCGCGCAAGCGGATGTCGTCATTGATCTGAGCTTAAAGTCGCGGATCTATCACGCATTCCATGCGCGCTTTGTTGAAGCGTTAGCCAAGTTAGACCGGTGGTTTCGCTCGCAGGAGGATCCCAACTCGTACCAGTTTGCTCACATCAACTTGGGGCTCGATCCGCGAATCCGGCTGGAACAGCTCGACAACATCGCCGTCCATTTCAACTATGGTGCGACGGTAATTGCCTTCGGGACGAATTACACGCCGCTCTTTGGGAGCGGTGTGCGCGCCAAGAGCCACATTGATATGAATCTCACGGGCGCAGACTATTGGTGCGACGACCTGTGTTTGGTGCGCGGCGGCGGCAGTCGCGACCGGAGCTGACGTGACGGTGGTGTATTACAACGCGCGGCGCAAGCCGTAGGTTGCGGAGAGTTCAATGACAACGAGACGAACTACCTCTGCTGATAGAGGAGAGATCTCGGGGATCTGCGAGATTATTTAACCCTCCGCGCGGCAGCCCAAAGCCTTCGCAGATGGGCTATCGCCTGTGCTCACCGCCGCGCAGCCCGCCGCGCGCACACCCGTCCGTCGCGCTGAGCGGCGGACTCTTCAGCGCCCCGCGACCTCTACGCACGGCGTAATTAAGCGAAAGGGGAGAAAAAGCCGGTATAGTCGGGGGGCGCGTTCGCATGCCCTACAAACCCTCTCTTTAACTACCTTCTATAGAGATATCTCTATTTCCGATTTTCCCGTTTTCTTTTTGAAAAATATTAGGCACTTACCTTTTCCTTCGCTCAATTTCTCTGACCTGTAAGTTGACCGTGCTGTTGTACAAGCACGCTCTGATAAGAGCGATACGACCCCGCATAGAGATGCAAAAAGAAACCGAGCTTGCAAAAGCTCGGCTCATTTTACTAGAATGCGATTGGTATTGCACCCTGGCTGGAGAGAGAAAGTCCGTGAGCATTCTCAAGGACTCGATAAACTCCACGCCCAACGCATCCCCTTTAGTGAGGAACGGTGACCCCTGGACTGAACAAAGATTTTAGTAGCGCTAGGACAAGCCAAACAACCACTTCCGAACAGACAAATTACCCAAGCTATAAGACGGATTTCCATAGTCTAATGCGCTGGGAATCCGTCTTCTTTTATTTACAAATCTACCTCTTGACAAGCGTGCAGTCCTCTCCTAGAATGATTTCAGAAAAGGGCAAATATGTCCACTTTACTGAAACCATTTTCTGTGCGTTCCGAACTTCTGAAACGAAACCTTCGCGTCTTTACGCCACGCGAATTTGCGCGACTCTTTCGCACAACTTCCGATCAATCCAAATACTTTCTGGAGGAATCCACCAAGCGGGGTCTTTTCCTCCGACTCAAACGTGGGCTGTATGCCGTGCGAGATGCCCTTCCTCCGGAGGAAGAAATTGCGAACCTGCTGTACCGCCCTTCCTATATCTCGTTTGAATACGCTCTGGCGTTTTACCACATCCTCCCCGAAATGGTCTATACCGTCACTTCCGCGACCACCAAGCCTACGCGTACCTTCACCGTTGCAAGCAAAACCTTTTCCTATCTGACGATCAAAAAAGAAGCATTCGCCGGATATAGCCCTACCCAACGCGAGGGACGAACGATTCTGATCGCGGACCCCGAAAAGGCAGTGGCGGATTATTTCTATTTCGTCGCGCTCGGCAAAAAAGCAATTAACGAGCGCTTGAATCTCTCCGCTCTGGACAAGAAGAAGATAACAGAATACGTCAAGTTGTTCCAACGCCCCAAGTTAGAACAACTTTTGCATGACGCTTTATGATCTCAAACGATGCTTTGCGCCAGCTTGCTCACAGATATCAAACCACTGAACTGAATGTTCGCCGCGAATACATTCAGCATCTATTCTTGTCCTATTTCTATCAACAGCCCCAGACCGACAAGATTTATTTCAAAGGTGGGACGGCGTTGCGCGTATTGTACGATAGCCCGCGTTTTTCCGAAGACCTCGATTTTAGTTCGTCGCTGACGAGTCTCCATCCGATTGAGCAAGCCGTGCTGGAAACGTTTGCCGAGATTGAGCGGGAGAATATTTCTCCCGAACTACACGAATCCAAGCGAACGAGCGGCTACCTTGCAATTCTCACCTTTCAAATGCAAGGCGCTGCGATTTCGCTGCAATTGGATGTTTCTTTGCGAGAGGGGAGAAAGAAAGGAGAGCCGGTCACCGTAGCGTCTAGCTACATCCCGGCGTTTACAGTGATTGCTCTCACGCGAGAACAATTGGTGGAGGAAAAGATCAACGCGCTCCTGACACGCCAAAAAGCCCGCGACTTTTATGATTTGTATTTCATTCTGCGTGCCAACCTGCTCCCGGCGAAAGAGCGGCGCGTTCTACCGCAGGCGCTCAAAACACTTCAGCGCTCGCACATTGATTTTGAAAAAGAACTGAAGCAATTCCTGCCCAAAAGCCACTGGGCGTTGATTCGAACCTTTCGAACAACCCTTGAGCGGGAACTGGAGAGATATGTATAAACGATGCTTTATCCCCACCATCTCTTCAAAAAGAAGAAAATGGGAATAAGTCAGGGGCGCGTTTTAGACTCCGCTTTTATCGCTTTGTCACCCAATTGAAATAGAGGTAGCTCTATTTTTCTTTTTCTAGTTTTCTTCTCGCAAGAAACTCCCCTCTTATTGAAAGAACCCGAACGATTTCAGCTCTATGCTTCAAGAGCTATTGCTGTTGTACAATCACACCCCTTCAGCACGGTCTGGCAGCTAAACAAGAGCTGATAAAAGTGTCTCTAACGGTGGTAACTCCTTCGCATGATTCCCAAATTTACGCACAAAAACAGCTACGGACTTGATAAACTCCTACGAAGACCATATCTCCACAGTGAGGCTCGGTGACCCCTTGGCGGTCGAACGTTTCGCTGAATAGTCGGCTGCACATTGGAGCGCCTGCGGCAGTTCGATCCCGGACTGCTCCAAGTACGCGGTAAAACGCGGATCAAGGGTGAACTGGACGATCCTCGGATTCGAGGGTGGCAGTTCCCCTTTCTTTTTACCTTCTTGCATCTTACCTGACCAGTCGCGTTCCTGTGTTGCCCAACCAGCGATACTCAATTCCATTAATTCCTGTCGGCTGCCATGTGTACCAAGCTTCCTCACTTAACGCGAGCGTCGTCAAATGCATAGAAGCATCATGCAGTTGGAGGTATGGTTTACTCTGCGCGAGCTGCGATTCGATCTCCACCTGCAACTTGGAATCTCCTATTAGCACCCAGAGAATGCTGTCTCTGCTGTTGACACCTTTTGGATTTTCTTGCTACAATCTAGTCATCGGTGTCCGCTATAGATTGCCCTCACGTTTCACCATTACGCGCTTCACTGTGGAGGTTTGCGTATGGATGATATAGAAATTGTTTTTGACCACGTTGGTATCCCCACTGACGAGAAGCAGCCAAACGAAGATTGGGTAGAAGCGACCCGCGTCTGGGTTACCAACCCGCGCGAGAACAAGTACCGTATCGAGTATCTGCGATTTGAACCGGACACACCGTGCGTTTGGGAAGTGGTCAACCTCCCGCACATTGCGTACCGCGTCAAGTTTGAAGATTTCCCAAAACTCATCGAGGGACGGCGGATACTTATCGAGCCATTCGACGTAGATGACAACCTGACCATCGCCTATGTCGAAAAGGACGGTGTGCCCATCGAGTATATGGTTTTCAAAGACCCGGACAAATGGTTTGGAAAAGGGAAGGACGAATGGCAGACCGACAGCCGCGAACGCAAGATAACTTGACGCGCCAAGATAGGAGCTGCGATGGACAAAGTCCGCTACGGGGTCATTGGACTGGGTTGGTTCGGTGAGAAACATTGTGAAGCCATTGCGGGTATCACAAACGCGGAGCTATATGCGTTATGCACGCGCACACCCGCGCGCTTGCAAGAGGTCGCCGACCGTTTTGATGTCAAACATACATTCACGGATTACAACCAGATGCTGGAAGACCCCAAGTTAGACGCAGTGAGCGTCGTAACGATGTGGGACCAACACACCGCACCGACGTTGGCGGCGCTCGCGGCGGGCAAATCGGTCTTTCTCGAAAAGCCGATGGCTGCCACCGTTGCCGACTGTCGCGCAATCGTGCAGGCAGCACATGCGGCGACGGGCAAATTCATGGTCGGGCATATTTGCCGCTTTAACCCGCGCTATGCTCATGCCAAGCAATTGATTGACGACGGTGTCGTAGGAGAAATCGTTTCGATGTACGCGCGCCGCAATCTCCCGCGCTGGGTGGTCACGGACATTCTCAACAAAATTGGCCCCATCAGCGGCGATGGCGTCCACGATACCGACCTGATGTTATGGTATCATGGCGGCCAGGTGGTCAGCGCGTACGCGCAAACCAAAAACGTGACTGGCAAAAAGTACCCAGACCTCGGTTGGACGATGTACAAATTCGATAATGGCGCGACGGGCGTGCTCGAAGACGTGTGGTTCCTGCCCGAAAAAACGGCGATGCAAATTGATGAGCGTATGGAAATCATCGGCACCAAAGGTTCGATTCATATCCACGACACGCATCCGAATCTTTCCTTTGTGGATGATCAGGGCTGGCATTCGCCGGACACGACGTATTGGCCCTCGCTGCATGGGGTCCGCTCCGGCGCGCTCCGCGCAGAATTGGAATATTTTGTGAACTGTATTCTTCGCAACGAGACGCCGCAAATTAGCACACCGGAAGACTCGCTCGCCGCAGTTGAA
>Ga0070741_10011587_pt1 | contig 16234 bp, 19 predicted proteins | sample Coa_R1_4_FD_66440 | JGI IMG/M metagenome (GOLD analysis project Ga0070741, IMG submission 66440) | Surface soil microbial communities from Centralia Pennsylvania, which are recovering from an underground coalmine fire - Coalmine... | ecosystem: Environmental > Terrestrial > Soil > Unclassified ...
CAGCTCCAGCCGCCGCGGCGCAACAACCCGGGGTCTGACCCCGAACCGTTGCGCGCGCCCACGAACCGTTGCGCGCGCCCAGCTCCAGCCGCCGCGGCGCAACAACCCGGGGTCTGACCCCGAACCGTTGCGCGCGCCCAGCTCCCCCGCCCGCGGGGAGGGCGCGCGCGCCCTCCCCGCGGCGGCTCGAGGCGAGGCTCAGACGTCGGCGCACTGACCGGTCTTCTGACCGGTCACGACGTTCAGCTCGCCCTCGGAGTCTCCGACCTGCGGGGCCGGGCTGTTGTCCGCGCAGTTGAGGCTCCCGTTGATCCGGTTCGTGACGTACTCGTTCCCGTCCGGATCGGCGAGCACGTTGCCGTTGAGGTCGACCGAGCCGTTCACCGTGTTGCGGATGAAGCCCATCCAGAAGCCGTCGTAGCCCTCGATCGCGACCCGGCCGTTGATCGTGCTGTCCTCGATCGTGTTCCAGGTCACGCCGAACGGGCCGCCGAACGCGCCCGAGCCGCCGTGGACGTCGATCCCGCCGTTGATCGTCGAGAAGTGGACCTGCACGGAGCTCGCGTCGGTCGCGTGCACCCCGCCGTTGATCGTGGCGGTGTGCACCGCGTTCTCCTCGCTCCCGAGGACGAGCGTCGCGCCGGCTCCGATCCAGACGCCGCCGGCGATCGTGACGGGACCGGCGCTCGAGCAGAACGCGCCCTCCGGGACGACGACGCGCAGGTAGCTCCCCGGCGCCAGGTCCCCGTCGCAGGTGGTCGTCAGGCCCGCGGCCGGCGACGAGACGGTGAGCACGAGCCCTGCCGCCACGGCCGCAGTGACGATGAGCGCACGAAGTGCTGCATTCATGGAGACCCTCCAGTCCTCTGATTTCCCACCCCGGGGCTGTGAGCCTATCCGTTTCCGAGGGTGAAGAAGAACGTCGCTCCCTCGCCCGGCTTCGCATCGGCCCAGACGCGGCCTCCGTGGCGCCTGACGATGCGGGCGACGAGCGCGAGCCCGAGCCCGGTGCCCTCGTAGTCCTCGGCGCGGTGGAGACGCTGGAAGACCTGGAAGAGCTTGTTCGCGTAGCGCATGTCGAAGCCGACACCGTCGTCGCGCACGAAGTAGACGGTCTCCCCGGCCTCCTCGTAGGCCCCGACCTCGATCGTCGCCGCCTCCTTCCCGCCCGTGTACTTGTAGGCGTTCGAGAGCAGGTTCGCGAGCACTTGACGGAGCAGCACCGGATCCCCCCGCGCGGGAGGCAGCGGGCCGACCGTGACCCGGAGGCCCGGGCGGTCGTCGCCTCCGAGCTCCGCCAGCACCTCCTCGGCGAGCGCGCCCATGTCGACGGCGCGCTTGCCGAGCTGCTGCTTCGAGAGCCGCGAGAAGGCCAGCAGCCCGTCGATCAGCTGCCCCATCTGCTGCGTGTTCCTGCCGACGAGCCCGAGGTACCGCCGCCCCTCGGGCGGAAGGGCGTCGGCGTAGTCCTCCTCGAGCAGGCGCGAGAAGCCGTCGATCGCGCGGAGCGGGGCGCGCAGGTCGTGCGAGACCGAGTAGGTGAAGGCGTCGAGCTCCGCGTTCTGGTGCTCGAGCTCGCTGCGGGTGCGCTCGAGCGACGCGGCCATCCGGTTGAACGCCCGGGCGAGCTCGCCGATCTCGGCCGCGCCCGCCTCGGACACGCGCGTGGACAGGTCGCCGGCCCCGAGGCGGCCCGCGGCGCGCGCGAGGCGCCGCACGGGCGCCACGACGGCGCGGGCGAAGTAGCCGCCGAAGGCGAGGATCAGCGCGGTCGAGCCGGCGAGCCCGACGACGCCGAGGAGGACGGCGCGGTCGCCGGCGCTCGCGGCACGGTCGCGCCGGCTCGCGCTCAGCCGCGAATTGTCGCGCAGGAAGTCGGCGAAGAGCGCCCGGATCAGGTCCATCTGGGCCTTCCCGACCCCAGTTGCGATCTCGCCGACCGCGGCCGCCAGGTCGGCGCGGGCGAGCGTGACCGTCGGCACGGACCAGGTGCGCAGGTACCGGTCGATCGCGCGCTCGAGCTCGAGCACGCGCTCGCGCCTGGCAGGGTCGCGAACCAGCGCGCGCAGCGTCCGCTCCTTGGCCGGGATCTGCCGCCGGGCCTCCTCCCACGGACGGAGGAAGCTCTGCCGTCCCGTGACGACGAAGCCGCGCTCGCCCGTCTCGAGGTCGATCGCGAGCCGCTCGAGGTCGTTCGCCGCCGCCGCGACCCGATCGCCGCGCTGGGCCTCGCGGCTCGCGCCGCGCAGGCTCCCGATCGCGAGCACGAGCACGGCGAAGGCGGCCGCGACGATCGCCGCGAGGAGCAGGCTCGCCGCGAGCATGCGCCCGTTGAGCCCGACCCGCACCCCTTCCTCGACTCCGCGCGCGTCTCGAATCGCTCTGTCCGCGGCCGTCGCTCGCACGTCGCTCGCGCAGATGATCGCCGCCGGGGAGGACGACGCGCCACTTCGCCGCGCTCCCTCCGGCGTGGTTTCTAGGATGGCGACGATGAAGGCTCGACTGCTCCTCCTCGCCGTGGGCGCGCTCGCGGCTGCCGGCGCGGCGGGCGCGGGCGGCCTGCGCGGAACGTCCCCCGCCGCCCGCGGCTCGGCCGGGGCCGCCCCCGTCCGCATCGTGTACGTGAACAACGCGTCGAGCGCGGGCCCGTTCGCCGCCGTGATCCGGAACGGCTTCGAGGCCGCCTGCAGGCTGTACGAGGTCGACTGCTCGTACCGGTCGACCACGAACAGGACCTTCGACCCGGCCGAGGAGGCGAGGCTGATCGACCGCGCCGTGGCGGAGAAGCCCGACGGGCTCATGGTCACCGACTCCTCGCCGAAGGCGCTCAACCCCCACATCCGCGCCGCCGTGCTCGCGGGGATCCCGGTGATCATCGACAACACCGGCGCCGGCCAGGCCGGCGCCCCGACGGGAGCGCTCACCTACGTCGGCAACGACGAGCGCGAGTCCGGCCGCCTCGCGGGCGACCTCCTCGCCGGCGCCGGCGTGAAGCGGCTGCTCGTGATCGCCGTCGAGCCGGGCCTCGAGCTCGCCGACCAGCGGCTCGCCGGCCTCCGCCAGGGCTTCCGCCGGGCCGGGAAGCTGACGACGATCAGGGTCGCCCTGGCAGACCTCGCAGACGCGGGCCGGGTGCGCCGGCTGATCGACGGGGCGCTCCGGAGGGACCGGGCGATCGACGGCGTCTTCTCGATCGGCCAGCTCTTCAACGCTCCGATGCTGGCCGAGCGGGCGGCGCTCGGGTCGCGCGCCACGAGGATCCGCTGGGCCTCGGTCGACCTCGGGCCGGAGGCGGTCGCGGCTCTCCGGCGCGGGCAGATGGAGTTCGCGCTCGACCAGCAGCAGTGGCTCCAGGGCTACCTCCCGGTCGAGTTCCTCGCCTTCTACGTCCGCTACGGGTTCACGCCCCCCACCCCCTTCGTCCGCACCGGCCCGTCCGTCGTCACGCCGCGGACGATCGGGAAGTACGTCGCCGCCCTGCGGAACGGCATGCGCTGACACCGGGCCCTCCCCCCGACGGGGGAGGCCTCTCACCCGGAACGGAGGATCGCCGCGAACGGCATCGGAGCATGGAGCGGCGGCGCCCGGACCCCGATGATCGAGCAACACGTTCTGCCGGGAAGGGAGCCGTCCCATTCCAGGAAGGAGTCGTTCCGTGAACCGTCAGCTGATCGAGGACTACACCGCCGGCGCCGAGGCCCTGCCCTCCGAGGCGCGCGCGGTCGAGGTGCTCTGCTGGCGCCTCGAGCAGCTCGAGCGCGCCGGCTACAGCTCCGAGCTCGCCTACGCGATCGCCGAGAACCACGAGGTCGACCTGCACCGGGCCTGCGACCTCCTCCGGCGCGGCTGCCCCGAGCACACCGCGTACCTGATCCTCTCCTGAGGCGCCCGCGCCCGTGAGCGGCCTGAGGCTGGGACTCGCCGGGCGGCTGCACCGGCGCGGACCAAGCCCGGCGGCCAGGGAGCAGGGCTACCGCGAGGTCTTCCGGCTCGCGGGCATGAGCAGGTGGGAGCTCGACGTCGAGACCGGGGAGGTGACGGCCGAGCTCGATCCCGCCGCACCCGACCGGCACCTCGCCGACGGCGAGCTCCGCCGGCCCTACGCCGACTTCCTCGGGCTCGTCCACCCGGACGACCGCGAGCGGCTCGCGGGCGCGTGCGAGCACGCCGCCGCGACGGGCACCGCCTTCTCGCTCGAGTACCGCGTCGAGGCGCCCGGCACCCCGACGAGCTGGCGCCGCGTGCTCGCGAGCGCCGTCCGCGACCGGCGCGGGCGGGTCACGCACCTCGTCGGCGTGGCGCAGGACATCTCGAGGCGCAAGGAGGCGGAGACGCAGCTGCGGCGGATGGAGACGCGCTACCGCACGCTCGTCGAGCGGCTTCCCCTGGCGAGCTACATCGAGCAGCTCGGCACCGGGAGCGCCTCCTACATCAGCCCGCAGATCCAGGACCTCGTCGGCTACACGGCGGAGGAGTGGATGTCCGACCCGGCGTTCTTCGGACGCGTGCTCCATCCCGACGACCGCGAGCGCGTCCTCTCGGGCTTCGCGCTGATGCACTCCACGGGCGCGGCGTTCGACTGCGAGTACCGCCTGATCGCCCGCGACGGCCGCGAGGTCTGGATCCACGACGCCGCGGTCGTCGTGCGCGACGACGACGGCCGGCCGCTGTACGCACAGGGCTACATGATCGACGTCACGAACCAGAAGCGCGCCGAGGCCGCCCTGCTCGACAGCCGGCTCGAGCTCCAGCGCCAGAAGGAGCTCGCCGAGCACCAGGCCCTCCACGACGCGCTCACGGGACTCCCGAACCGGCTGCTCTTCGACGACCGTGCCGAGCAGGCGCTCCTGCACGCGGGCCGCGACGGGACCCGGCTCGCCGTGATGCTGATCGACCTCGACGGGTTCAAGGAGATCAACGACACCCTCGGCCATGCGAGCGGCGACCGGCTGCTGCGCGAGGTCGCGGCGCGCCTGAGGAAGACCGTCCGCGCGAGCGACACCGTGGCACGGCTCGGCGGGGACGAGTTCGCCGTCGTCGCGCCGGGCATCTTCAGCCCGCACGCGGCCGTCGCCCTCGCCGAGAAGCTGCAGCAGGAGGTGTCGCGGCCCCTCTCGCTCGGCGCGATCACGGTCGAGGTGGAGGCGAGCCTCGGGATCGCGCTCTTCCCCGACCACGGCGCCGACGTCGAGACCCTCGTGCGGCACGCCGACGTCGCCATGTACGCCGGCAAGGCGGCCCACGCTCCGACCCTGTACAGCTCGGAGCACGACGAGCATGCGCTCACGCGGCTCGAGCTCGTCGGCGAGCTCCGGACCGCGATCGAGCGGGGCGAGCTCGTCGTCCACTACCAGCCCCAGACCCGCGTCGCCACCGGCGAGGTGACGACGGTGGAGGCACTCGTCCGCTGGCAGCATCCCGAGCGGGGGCTCGTCGGCCCCGACGCCTTCATCCCGGTGGCCGAGCAGACCGGCCTGATCCGGAGCGTCACCCGGCTCGTGCTCGACACGGCGCTCCGCCAGTGCAGCCTCTGGCAGGGCGAGGGCCGCCGCGTCGGCGTCGCGGTCAACATCTCAGCCCGCGACCTCGTCGACCTCGGCTTCCCCGAGGAGGTCGCCGCCCTCCTCGCCCGCTGGGGCGTCGACCCCGGACTGCTCGAGCTCGAGATCACCGAGACGACGATCATGGCCGACCTGCCGCGGGTCGAGTCGGTGCTGACGGCGCTCGCGGCCCTCGGCGTGCGCCTCGCGGTCGACGACTTCGGAAGCGGGCAGTGGTCCTTCAGCTACCTGAGGCGGCTCCCGATCGACGTGCTCAAGATCGACCGCTCGTACGTGCGCGGGATGACCGAGAACGGCGGCGACGTGGCGCTCGTCCGCGCCGCGATCGACCTCGGGCACAACCTCGGCCTCGAGGTCGTAGCCGAGGGAGTCGAGAGCGCCGCGCTGCAGCGGCTGCTCGAGGAGCTCGGCTGCGACACGCTCCAGGGCTTCCACCTGGGCCGGCCCGCGCCGCCGTCCGCGCTCGCCGGGACCGGGGGACCGGCGGCCGGGCGCCCCGCCGTCGCCTGAGCGGCGTCGCATCCGTGCGCCTGCGCCGGAACGCCTCCGGCGCGGCCGCTAAGCTGACAACTGTCAGGTAGAGGTTTCCGCAGGACCGTCCACCGCCTCCCGTCAGGAAAGCGCGCACCGTCCGTGAACGTCGCCACCGTCGAGATCCTGCTCGTCGAGGACAACCCGAACGACGTCGAGCTCACGCTCCGGGCCTTCTCCAAGCACAAGCTCGCGAACCGGATCCACGTCGCGCGCGACGGGCAGGAGGCGCTCGACTACCTCTTCGGCACGCCGGACGCCGCCCCCGAGGGCGCGCCGCCGAAGGTGATCCTGCTCGACCTCAAGCTGCCGAAGGTCGACGGGCTCGAGGTGCTGCGCGCGATCCGGGACGACGCCAAGCTCCGGACGCTCCCGGTCGTGATCCTCACCTCCTCGCGCGAGGAGCGCGACATCGTCGAGAGCTACAACCTCGGCGTCAACAGCTACATCGTGAAGCCGATCGAGTTCGACAAGTTCCTCGAGACCGTCGAGACGCTCGGACTCTACTGGCTGTTGCTGAACGAGCCGCCGCAGCTCGCCGCGGCCGAGAGCTCGTGACGGACCCGGCAGCGCCGCGCCCGCTCAGCCTGCTCCTCATCGAGGACTCCGAGACCGACGCCGAGCTCGTCGTGCTCGAGCTGCGCCGCCACGGCTTCCGGGTCGAGTCGGGGCGCGTCGACGCGGAGGCAGAGCTGCGCGAGGCGCTCCGCGCCGGAAGCTGGGACCTCGTCCTCTGCGACCACAACCTGCCGAGCTTCGACTCGACCGCGGCGCTGCGGACGCTGCAGGACGCCGGCGCCGACGTGCCGTTCGTCGTCTTCTCCGGGACGATCGGCGAGGAGGCGGCGGTGGAGATGCTCAAGGCGGGCGCCCGCGACGTCGTCCTCAAGACCAACCTCGCCAGGCTCGGCCCGGTCGTCGAGCGCGTGCTCGAGGAGGCGGCCGAGCGGCGGCGCCGGAGCGAGGCCGAGGAGGAGCGCGCGCGGCTCGAGGAGATGCTGCGCCAGTCCCAGAAGATGGAGGCGATCGGCAGCCTCGCCGGCGGGATCGCCCACGACTTCAACAACGTCCTGCTCGTGGTGCGCGGAACCTGCGCGCAGCTGCTCGCCGAGCTCGGCGACGAGGCGCAGCGCGCACGGGTCGAGGAGATCGACCGCGCCGCGGAGAGCGCCGCGGACCTGACGCGCCAGCTCCTCGCCTTCGGCCGCCGCCAGGTGCTGCGGCCGGAGCCGACCGACGTGAGCGCGGTCGTGCGCGACACGCTCGAGCTCGTCGGCAGGCTGCTCGGAGACGACGTCGAGCTCGAGAGCGCGCTCGCGCCGGGTCTCGACAACGTGCTCGTCGACCGCAGCCAGCTCCGGCAGGTGGTCGTGAACCTCGTCGTGAACGCGCGCGACGCCCTCGCCGACGAGCGGCGGATCCTGATCGAGACCGCCAACGCGTCGCTCGACGAGTCGTACGCGAGGGAGCACCCGGAGGTCGTCCCCGGCCGCTACGTCGTGCTCAAGGTCACCGACTCGGGCGTCGGCATGGACCGGGAGACGCAGGCGCGGATCTTCGACCCGTTCTTCACGACGAAGGAGACCGGCACGGGTCTCGGGCTCGCGACCGTGTACGGGATCGTGAAGCAGAGCAACGGCCACATCTGGGTGTACAGCGAGCCCGGACGCGGCTCGACCTTCAAGGTCTACCTGCCGAGCTCGGACGCGGCCGCGCCGCCGCCGGCGGAGGCGCCTGAGGTCGAGTCCCCCGAGGGCACGGAGACGATCCTCGTCGTCGAGGACTCCGAGATGGTGCGCCGGCTCGTCACCGACACGCTGCGCTCCTACGGCTACACGGTGCTCGCCGCGGGCAACGGCCAGGAGGCGCTCGAGGCGGCCGCGAACGCTCCGGGGCCGATCGACCTGCTCCTCACCGACGTGGTGATGCCCGGACTCGACGGCGGGGAGCTGGCCGAGCGCCTCGCGGCCGACCGGCCGCAGCTCAGGGTGCTCTTCTCCTCCGGCTACCCGTCCGACATGCTCGCGCGCCACGGCATCGCCGAGGCGCGGGTGGAGTTCATCGAGAAGCCGTACCTGCCCGAGGAGCTCGGCCGCAAGATCCGCCGCGTGCTCGACTCGGCGCCGCAGTGACCTCCGGGCCGATGGAGCGCCGGCCGGAGACCTACGGCGAGCTGACCGAGCCGCTATGAGGTCCAGTCGAGCTCGGCGACCGCGCCGCCCGCGACCTCGACGCCGCGCGTCCGCGCCTCGCCGCCGTGCCAGAGCGTGTACGCGCCGGCCGGGACGCGGTCGAAGACGGCCGCGTACGCCGAGCGCGCGCCGAGGCGCCGCTCGAGCACGTCCTTGTGGCTGCGCGCGGCGTCGTCGCCGGCGGGGCTGAGCTCGATCTCCTCGTGCAGGAGCTCGGCGCCGGTGAAGACGACGAGCGCGCCGAGGTCGCCGCCGAGCTCGAGCACGACGTGCTCGGAGCGCGGCCGGCGGTGCGCGTGGTGGTGGTCGTGCATGGCTCCTCCCGGGTCGAGGGGCGCTCCCGGCGCACCGGAGCGCCCCAGGCTTCGGTCTTCCTACGGGGACGGCGTCGAGAAGCCGTCGTGGGGCAGGCCGGCGTACGGGAACGCCGGCAGGTAGCGGCCGGCCGCCGGGACGAGGTTCTCGGAGACGACCGAGACGGCGGCGTCGGGCGTGTAGCTCGGGTTGACGAGCGGGTAGGTGGCGCCCGCGAGGGCGCGCAGCTCGATCGTGACGGCGTCGTCGAAGACCCGGCGGCCGTTCGGGAAGCCGGCGACGTCGCCGCCGAGGAGGCCGAGCGGGCTCGGGCTCGACGCCGGCGGAATCGCGAGGTTCAGCCGGAGCATGTCGGCGAGCTTCGGGCCGGTGAAGTTCTGGAAGCCGCCGACGATCCCGCCCGGGATCCCGGTGAGCAGGATCGCGACCAGGTCGGCCCGGTCGGCGTCCAGCCCGGCGAGGTTGGGGAAGACGCCCGGGTAGAGGACGGGCAGCAGCTTCGCGAGCTCCGGCCGGCGGACGTACTTGGCGAAGTCGTCGTCGTCGATCGGGTCGACGGCGTTCCACTCGTCCTTGTCGCCCATCGGCACGATCACCTCGTTGAAGAGCGGGTTCCCGAGCCGGGACACCTGCACCCACGGGCCGGCGCCGGCCTGCAGCGGGCCGTCGGTGAGGCGCACCTTGCGCCGGGCGGCGGCGGCCCACACCCCGAGCACCGACTTCGGGCTCATCACGTCCGTCGGCGTCGAGCCGTCGCGCGTGAGCTTCGAGATCGGCACCTGGATCGCGATCGAGTGCACGTTGAGCGTCGCGAGCGTGTCGACGCTCGGCGTGGCCGCGCTCGGGATCAGGTGCAGGTTCTGGAACGGCCGCAGGTCGGCGAGGTCGAAGATCGCGCCGAGGTCGACGAAGAACGGGTCGTTCCGCTGGCCGGCGAACACCGTCTCGCCGCTTCCGAGCTCGTGCACGGCGGCGCCGGCGAGCGAGGCGTAGTCGGGCGTCGAGCGCGGGCCGATGTTGCACGGCGGCGAGACGAGGCCGTCGCCGAGCACGGTGCGGCCGTGGCGGTCGACCCTCGTCACCGAGTAGAGCTGGCGCCGGTTCCACGTCTCGGCGTCGAGCGAGGCGATCGGGCCGGTGTTGTAGAGGAAGGTCTCCGGGTTGCGGACCTCCGTCCGGAACCGGAACTCGTAGGTGATGTCGGGCCGGGCGTCGCCGTCGTTGTCGACGAAGATCGAGTAGAGCACGTCGTCGCCGAACTCGTAGAAGTTCGGGCCGCCCGCGGGGGCCTGCCCGGGGAGGTAGTTCGCGACGATCGTGACGGTGTCGGGCCGGTCGGGGCTCCGGAACGCGTACACGTCGGTGTTGTCGGCGACCGGGTCCTTGCTGATCTCGGGGGCCTCGCGGTGGGACGACACCTACGCCACCCCCCCGCCCTTGCCGCGCCGGTGCGGGGCGGCGTGCTTCAGCAGCCGCTTCACCAGCAGCGGGTCGCGGTAGGTGACCTCGCCCGTGCCGTGCACGAGCGTCACCTCGGACGCCTCGGCGTCGCGGACGTACGCGACGAGCGGCTCCTTCGGCAGCGGCGAGGGCGACGCGACGAGCTCCGGCTCGCGCTCGCCCGCCGCTGCGATCGGCGCGCCGCCGACGAGCGCCGCTCCAGTCGCGACGCCGGCCGTCTTCAGGAACGACCGGCGGCTCAGCTTGCTCATCTCTGGCTCCTCCTGGTCGGGGTTGACGGCCCTCATTCGCCGCGAGCGTGCGGTCGGTTCGGCGGGAGTACGCTTGCCGCGTGGCAGGCCTCGCGATCGCGCCCCCGGCGGGCCGCGCGGCGCTCGAGCGGCGCGCCCGGCTGCTCGCGCACGGAGCCAACGCCTGGCATGTCGTCGAGCTCGGGGTCGGGCTCGGCGCGGGCGTCGCCGCGGGCTCGATCGCGCTCGTCGGCTTCGGCGCCGACTCCTTCGTCGAGCTGCTCGCCGGGAGCGTCGTCGTGTGGCTCTTCACGAGCGGCCGCGGGTCGTCGCCGCAGGCCGAGCGGCGTGCCCAGCGGGCGATCGCGGCGTGCTTCTTCGCGCTCGCCGCCTACGTCGCCGCCGAGAGCGTGCGCGACCTCGTCGCCGGGGACCGGCCGGCGGCGTCGTGGGTCGGGGTCGGGCTCGCCGCCGTGACCGCGCCGACGATGCCGCTGCTCGCCCGCGCGAAGCGGCGCCTGGGCCGCGCGCTCGGCTCGGCCGCCGCGGTCGCCGAGGCCGCGCAGAACGAGCTCTGCGCCTACCTCTCGGTCGCGCTCCTCGCGGGCCTGCTCCTGAACGCCGTCTGGGGGCTCTGGTGGGCCGACCCGGCGGCCGCGCTCGCGATCGCCGCCGTCGCCGCGCGGGAGGGCCGGCGGGCCTGGCGCGGCGACGGCTGCGACTGCTGCCGGGGCGGGTGAGGCCCGGCCCTACGGGGCGAGGGCGGCGTTCAGCTTCGCGACGGTCTTCTCGCCCACGACGCCGTCGCGGGCGAGCCCCTGCGCCTGCTGGAACTCGCCCACCGCGGCGGTCGTCCGCGGGCCGAAGTCGCCGTCGGCGGGGCCGGGGTCGTAGCCGAGCTTCGCGAGCGCGCGCTGGAGCGCCTTGACCGCGTCGCCCGTGTCGCCCTCGGAGAGCTTCGTCACGCCCGCCGGAAGGCTGAAGGCCGGGGCCGCCGGCTTCGGGGGCGCGGTGGGCGTCGTCGCCTGCGGCGCAGTGGTCGTGGCGGGCGCGGCCTCGGGCGCCGAGGTCGTCGCCTCGCCGCCGCCGCCGCCGCGGACGAGCACGACCGCGAGCGCGATCCCGGCGGCCGCGAGCGCGAGCAGGACGAGGAAGGCGACCGCGCGCCGGCGCTGGACGACGGCGACGGGAGGCCTCGGCTGCTCGGGCGCGGCGCGGGGCTGCGTGCGGGGCTTGCGGGCGCGGCCGGGCGCCGCCGGCGGCGGCTCGAGCCACTCGAGCTCGCCCGCGGGCGCGAGCCAGTCGTCCTCCTCGCCCTCCCAGTCGGGTCGGCGCCGCCGCGCGCCGTATCCTTCGAGCCGCTCCCGCAGTCCGCTCTCGCCCACCCCGGGACTGTTCCACCTCCCGGCCCTCACCGCAAGCGCACGGACAGGCAGGTGACCCCGCCTTCGAGCTTCTGGAACTCCGAGATGTCGACCGCGACCGGCTCGAAGCCGCGCCCCGCCACGACCTCGGCCGCCGCCGCGTCTCCCGCGGCGACCATGATCCGGCCGCCGCCGAGGTCGGCGACGTTGCCGGCGACGGCGGTGCCGTCGGGGAGGGCGGTGCGGGCGCTCTTCAGGTGGAGGACACCGGCAACGGGCGCCTCGACGACGGGGCGGCCCGTGAGCGCCGCGAGCTGGCGGGCGCCCTCGGCGTTCGTGCGCCCGCCGACCCCGACCGTGAGCGTGCCGCCCGTCTCGAGCACGTCGCCGCCGTCGAGCGTCGCGGGCGCCGCGATCCGCTCGACGCGGTAGCCGAGCGCGGCGGCCGCCGCCGCGGCGCTCTCCACCTCGGCCCGGCGCGCCTCGGCCCCGGGGCGCGTCGCGACCGCGACGCCGTCCGCGACCACGAGCACGTCCTCGACGAAGACCGCGTCGGGGCAGTCGTCGAGCGGCGGCAGCTCGACCGGCTCGAAGCCGGCGTCCGCGAGCGCCCGCACGTACGCCTCCCACTGCGCTCGGGCCCGGTCGAGGTCGACGTGGGTCCGCTCGACGTGGGTGACGATCCCGTCGCCGAGCCTCGGCCCCGGCCGGCGGACGAGCGCCTTCACCGCTTGACGAAGAGGAGGTCGGCGTAGACGCTCGAGCGCCCGTCGAGATGCTCGGCCGCGAAGCGCCGGCGGAGCTCCGCCTGCTCCGCGCCGAGGCGGGCGAGGAGCGCGTCGAGGTCGTCGCCGCGCTCGAGCAGGCCGAGCTCCGAGAGGAAGATCCCGTCGCCCCTGCGCAGGTCGTCACCGGAGCCCCCGCGGCGCTTCAGGAGCGCGTTTCCGTGCGGGAGCGTGACGACGGCGCCGTGCGGCTCGAGCTCCGCCGCCAGCTCGGCGAAGTTGACGTCGGTCGTGATCTGCACGACCCCGGCCTCCTCGCTCGCGAAGAGGCGGTAGAACGCGCGCGGGAAGCCGCCCTCCTCCGCCCCCGGCGGAAGCTCGAGCGTGACGAAGCCGGGCAGCGGCGGCGGCTCGCGCTCGTACTGCGCGAGCGGCGCGTGCCGCTCGGCGATGCCGTAGTCGTGCACGAGCAGCAGCCCGCCCGGCGCGAGGAGCGCCGCCGCCCCGCGCACCACCGCGAGCGACTCCGGCGAGGTGACCGTGAGCGTCGAGGGAGGCAGCTCGGGGGCGTCGGCGGCCTCCGCGGCTCTCAGCGTCACGTGCCAGCGGCCGTCTTCCTCGCTCGCGTCCGCGTGGAGCTCGCGCGTGCGCCCGTCCGCGCCGGCATAGAACACCCGGCACGGCAGGTCGTCGAGCAGCTCGTTCAGGACCACGAGGTCGTACCCGCCCGACCCGCCGCTCACGAACGCGCCGGCCTCCGCGTGCACGAGGTGGAGGCTCACCTGCGGCACCCCCAGCCGCACGAGGCTGCCGACGAGCGGCCCGCCCGCCGCCCCGGGCGAGACCCGCTGGAACTCGCCCGCCTGCTCCTGCTCGGCCAGGAAGGACTCGAGCGACGGCCGCGCGAGCTCGACCGCGAAGAAGTCGATCCGGTCGAGCTCCACCTCCCCGTGGACGGTCAGCGAGGTGAGCAGCTTCAGGAGAGACAGCGCGAACGCGCAGTTGTTCGCGCCCAGCTCGAGCAGCTTCAGCTCCCGCCGCCCCCGGGCGCGCGCGTACCCGGCGGCGAGCTTCGCCACCGCGTACGGGTGCAGGTAGCCCTGCGCCTCGGTCTCGAACGCGATCCGCCCGCCGACCGTGTTGTAGAACCGCTCGTTGACCTCCGCCTTCGTCAGCGCCACGGGCGGGACGGTAGCTGCCGCGGTCAGGACGTGAGGGCGGCCGCGTGCTTCTTCGAGAGGCCGGCGCGGACGAAGAACGTCCGCATCCGCGGGTTCAGGCGCGTCACGGTGTCGCCGGCGGACGACGCGCTCCCGGTGAACGCCTTCGCGATCGCTGTCGGGTCGATCCCGAGCACCTCCCGGATCTCGGCGGGGGTCGAGTCCTTCGCGAGCAGCACCTGCGCCGCCTTGCACAGGTCGACCGGCTTGCCGCCGTTGTCGAACCGCAGCAGGAACGCGACGCTCTTCGCCTCCGCGTCGAGCCACCGGGCGAAGAGCTTCGAGTCGGGGTGCATCGACGCCAGCAGCCTGCGCGCGCTCACGAGCTGCGGCTTGAAGTCGTTCACGGCCTCGATCAGCAGCGCCGGCAGCAGCGCGACGGTCGCCGCCAACGCCTGCGAGGGATCCTTGCCCTTCGCGAAGCTGCACTTCGCAAGCGTCTTGTCCAAGTCGTCCGACCGGGACGAGAGGCCGGCGAACGTGGCCGCCATCGCGTCGACCTGCCTGGCGAGCGCGCGGTCGTGCGCGCTCGGAGCCGACGACGCCGCACCGGCGACGCCGGCCGCGCCGACCGCAGCCAGGGCGATCGCAGCCAGGGCGGCGGAGGCGACGATCCTCACAGCTCTCATCGTAGGGGCAGCCTCCGGCTTCGAACAGTGGTCGCGGGTGGCCGCGGGCGGTGGCGTGTGGCCGCGGCCAGGCGGACGGCCGGAGGCGGGCTACAATCCGCCCGTTCCGCCCTCTTAGCTCAGCTGGTAGAGCACCTCCATGGTAAGGAGGGGGTCGACGGTTCGAGTCCGTCAGAGGGCTTCGCGGAAGTGCCTGTAAATCTGGCGGCTGGGTTGTCTCAACCGTAAACAGACTGTCACGCGCGGGCACTCGCGGGCACTGCCTGGCGTTCCCTCGACTGGCGCATCGACAGGCGGGTTTTGGCTTGCTCAAGCGGTCCGGACCGGTCCGACCGCCTCTGTTATTGAGAGCGAGCCGCCCCCGTCGGACCCTCAGCCCCAGAAGCAGGCGTGCGGATCGCGGGCGACCTCGTCGAGGAGCGGGCCGATCCCGGACTGTGGACCGATGAGGGTGTAGCGGTGGAACTTGAGGTCGCTGCGCATCCAGTAGACGGTCCACGATCGCTCGCTTGGGCTGTAGCGGAATCGCGCGATGCCTATCCGCGTCCACTCTGGGCCATCCCCCGGCCTCCACGGGGGACGGCGCTCCCAGATCGTGACCGAGTTGCCTGCCGTCTCGACTTCGAGTCGGAGCTCGCCTTCCACTTCCGGAGGAACCTTGGCGGCGGCGTACCGCTCGACCAGCTTGGCAGCAAACTCGACCTCCGGGCGCGACATGAAGAACGACGTTAGTTGCTCGCGCGCTTCAGAGCTCAGGCCCGCGTCGACCGCAGCCGATCCGCGAGCTCGCGTTCCGAGATCGTCCCGGCGGCGACGCGCTCGACCGTCGCGACGGTTGCATCCACCGACGGCGGGAGCCACTCGATGGCGTTCCGCGCCAGGAACTCGACCAGAGCGAGGTAGGCGACGCGCTTGTTCCCGTCGGGGAGCGGATGGTTCCGCGCGAGGCGAACACAGAGCACGGCCGCCTTGTCGATCACGTCCGGGTACAACTCGACACCCTCGAAGCCCGCCACAGGAGCGTGAGGCGCGGACTCGGCGAGGCCGATCCCCGGCCAGCGCGCGATCTGCTCCGCCGGCACGCCGATCACCGCCTCGGCGATCAGCAGATAGTCGGTGAGGTCGAGGTACTCCGTCAGGCCCTCAGCGGGCGAGCCGCTCGAGGATCTCGCGATCTCGCTCCATCACCGCACGCAGACGCTCTCGGAACGCCTTGTCCTTGCGCTTGCGTGCGATGTGCTCTGCGATCGCCTCGCGCACGGCATCGGAGACACTGATGCCTTCTGCCCGCGCCACCGCCTCGAGCTCGACCGCCTGCTCGGGCGGAAGCCGCAACGTCATGTTCTTACGGTCAGCCACAGGTATCACGATACCACGACACCTCGACGTCTTGGCGACGGCCTAGACATGGTTGATCTCGATTCGTCCTTCGAAGGTCACGGCGAGTGCGTTGAGGGCGGGCTTCCAGCGGTTGCTCCAGCGTTGGCGGCCGCGGCCGGTCGGGTCGAGGCTGCGGATGGTGAGGTACAAGCATTTCAGCGCGGCTTGCTCGTTCGGGAAGTGGCCGCGGACGCGCACGGCGCGGCGGAAGCGGGCGTGCATGCTCTCGATCGCGTTCGTCGAGTAGATGACTCGGCGGATCTCCGAGCTGTAGCTGAGGAAGGGGACGAACTCGGCCCCGAGGGTTGCGCCACAGCTTGACGATCGCCGGGTGCCTGTCGCCCCACTTGCCGGCGAGCTCCTCGAGCGCGCTGCTCGCGGCGGCTTCGGTCGGTGCGCTATAGACGGGCCGCAGGTCCTTCGCGAGCTCGGCCCAGTCGGCCTTGCTCGCGCAGCGGAAGCTGTTTCGGATCAGGTGCCGGTTATGCCGACGTCGGCATAAGCTGCATTACGCCGACCTCCTGGTTATGCCGACATCGTTGCGAGAGGCGTTGTCGTTGGCGGGGCGCGTGCTGATCGTGTCGGCATAATCCGGCCTCTGAGTTGACGCTCTGCTCTCCGTCATC
>Ga0070741_10011588_pt1 | contig 16233 bp, 14 predicted proteins | sample Coa_R1_4_FD_66440 | JGI IMG/M metagenome (GOLD analysis project Ga0070741, IMG submission 66440) | Surface soil microbial communities from Centralia Pennsylvania, which are recovering from an underground coalmine fire - Coalmine... | ecosystem: Environmental > Terrestrial > Soil > Unclassified ...
TCCGCCTCGGCGTAGAAGTGCGTCCACAGCGTGCGGTAACCAATCTGGTGGTTGACTTGCGCCATCCACTTGTTGTCCGCAGCCGTCTGAGTCGAGACGTGTTCTACTTCCGGCCGCTCGCGCACCAGCCGCCGCATCATCGCAGCCTTGATCGCTCGGCCGAGTCCGCGGCCGCGATGCGCGGCGAGGACTGCTGTATCGCTCTGATAGCCATGCTTTGGGCGGTTCGCGTACACGAACAGCTGGGTAATGCCGACGACCTCGCCCGTCGCTTCGTGGATCGCCACGACAACGCGCTGCTCCGCACCCATCGCGGCTATCTCGGCCTCATCCTCACGCACCCGCTCCGGGCTCCACTGCGGATCCTGATAAGTCATCTCGCCGGAAGGCGCATCGCTGATCGCCCGTCGAGCCGCCGCGTAGGACTCGATCACATCCTCGGGCGCCGGGCCGATCCAGTCCTGCAGCTGATAGCCGGGTGCGACCGGCACGTCCCACAGCGCGGGGTCGGACTCCGCTATCTGCAAGTCCTGCACGATGTATCCGTGTGCGGGCCTGAAGCCGAATCGCTTGCTCCACGGCAGGCCCGGACCGCCCTCGCGCATCTGTGAACCCATCAAGCGCGTTCTGCCGGCCTCGCGCGCCTGGTCCACGAGCAAACGCAGCGTCTGCTCGCCGAACCCCTGGCGCCGCAGCTGAGGATGCACGCGCACGTCGAGCGGCGCCAGCTCCGTGTTCTCCGCTTGCGGCAGCCGGATGACGCCGATCGCCGCGAGCCGCTCGTCTTCCAGCCGGCCCAGCCAGAACGTGCCCGGTTCGGTACCGATGTGCGCGCTGCGCAGCTGCTCTTCGATCCCCGCGCGCGGCGTCGGGGGCCACTCCGGCCGGTCGACCGCGTTCACGGCCGCGAAGAACTCGGTGGCATCCAGGACGTCTCGCTCGGTGAGGCGTTCCGGATCAAGTCTGGTGAACTGCACGACTCAGGTCCCTTCGGTGCCCTTCGCTGCGGCCGGTCGCTGCCAGCCTCTCTGATCGGTCCGCGGCACGCACCCGCTTTTTCGCCGGGTCCTGATGTGGGCGTTGAGCGAGGTGGTCGGAAAGAGCGGGTCAGCTCTGGGCCATGTCCACGAAGCGGGAGTAGTGGCCCTGGAAGGCGACGGTGATGGTGGCGGTGGGACCGTTACGGTGCTTGGCCACGATCAGGTCGGCCTCGCCGGCGCGCGGGGACTCGCGCTCGTAGGCGTCCTCGCGGTGCAGCAGGATGACCACGTCGGCGTCCTGCTCAAGGGAGCCGGACTCACGCAGGTCAGACATCATCGGGCGCTTGTCGGTGCGCTGCTCCGGGCCTCGGTTGAGCTGGGCGATCGCGATGACCGGCAGCTCCAGCTCCTTGGCCAGCAGCTTGAGCGCCCGGGACATCTCGGAGACCTCCTGCTGGCGGCTCTCCGGGCGGCGCGAGCCCCCGGAGGACATCAGCTGGAGGTAGTCGACGATCACCAGGCGCAGGTCGTGCCGCTGCTTGAGCCTTCGGCACTTGGCCCGGATCTCCATCATCGACATGTTGGGGGAGTCGTCGATGAACAACGGGGCCGCCGAGACCTCGCCCATCCTGCGCGCCAGGCGGGCCCAGTCGTCGTCGGTCATCGTGCCGGAGCGCATGTGGTGCAGGGCGACGCGCGCCTCCGCGGACAGCAGGCGCATGGTGATCTCGTTGCGGCCCATTTCCAGGCTGAAGATCACACTGGTCAGGCCGTTGCGGATCGAGCAGGAGCGGGCCAGGTCGAGGCCCAGGGTGCTCTTACCGATGGCGGGACGGGCCGCGATGATGATCATCTGGCCGGCGTGCAGGCCGTTGGTGAGCTGATCGAGGTCCGTGAAGCCGGTGGGCACGCCGGTCATCTGGCCGGAGCGGTTGGAGATCGACTCGATCTCGTCGAGCGCGCCCTCCATGACGTCGGCGAGCGGGGCGTAGTCCTCGCCCGCGCGCTGCTCGGTGACGCCGTAGATCTCCGCCTGGGCCCGGTTGACGATCTCGTCGAGGTCCGCGCCGTCGGTGGCGTAGCCCATCTGTGTGATGCGGGTGCCCGCCTCGACCAGGCGGCGCAGGATCGCCCGCTCCCGCACGATCACCGCGTAGTAGCCGGCGTTCGCAGCGGTGGGGACCGAGGACATCAGGGTGTGCAGATACGGCGCGCCGCCGACCCTGGCCAGTTCGCCGCGCTTGGTCAGTTCCGCGGAGACGGTGACCGCGTCGGCCGGCTCGCCGCGGCCGTAGAGGTCGAGGATCGAGTCGAAGATCAGCTCGTGGGCCGGTTTGTAGAAGTCGCGGCCCTTGATGACGTCGATGACGTCGGCGATCGCGTCCTTGGACAGCAGCATGCCGCCGAGCACGCCTTGCTCGGCCGCGAGGTCCTGGGGCGGAGTGCGATCGTATGACGAGCGCCCGCCGCCCCCGGCGTAGCCGGACGGGCCGGGGTCGATCGGGCCCTCGTCCGGCGGCTCTGGAACGCCGTCCGGTCCGTTGAAGGCGGACACTGGGTGGCTCGCCTCCTCGGGTCGGTCGGGGCGGGTTGTCTACGGTACGGGCGGGGCCGCTCGACTGGCGAGCGACACGTCCACAGAGGCTGTGGATAACCTGGGGATAACGGCGCCGTTCCTGTTGAAAACCGGGGCTCTTCCTGTGCGTCTACGGTGGACAACCGGCTGTGGACACCGGCCCGCCGTAACCGGCTCACCCCGTGAGGTGCGGTGGTCTGTCAAGCGCTTGTCCACCGTCTGTGGAAGAAAAAATGTCGGGTGCCGCCTCTCCGCGGAGGGGCGGCACCCGACACCGTGTCGGTACGGCGTGACGCGACGCGGCTGAGCCGAGACTCAGGCCGGGACGATCGTCAAGCCGATGGTGGCCGCGACCTCGGGGTGCAGCCGGACGGAGACCTTGTGGCTGCCGACCGTCTTGATCGGCGTGGTGATCTCGATCTTCCGCTTGTCCAGGGCCGGGCCGCCCGCCTTCGACACCGCGGTGGCGATGTCGGCGACGGTGACCGCGCCGAAGAGCCGGCCCGAGTTGCCGGCGCGGCTGGAGAGCCGCACGCTGAGCGCCTCGATCTCGGCCTTCAGCTCCTGGGCGTGGCCCAGGTCGCGCACCTCGCGCGCCTTGCGGGCCTTGCGGATGGTCTCGATCTGCTTCTCCGCGCCCTTGCTCCACGCGATCGCGAAACCGCGCGGCAGCAGGTAGTTGCGGCCGTAGCCGTCCTTGACCTCGACCACGTCGCCGGGGGCGCCGAGGTTGGAGACCTCGTGCGTGAGGATGAGCTTCATCGGTATTCCGCCCTTCCTCAGCGCGCGGTGCTGGTGTAGGGCAGCAGCGCCATCTCGCGGCTGTTCTTCACGGCCGTGGCGACGTCGCGCTGGTGCTGGGTGCAGTTGCCGGTCACCCGACGGGCACGGATCTTGCCGCGGTCGGAGATGTACTTGCGCAGCAGGTTCGTGTCCTTGTAGTCGACGGACGTGACCTTGTCCTTGCAAAAAGCGCAAACCTTCTTCTTGGGCTTGCGCACGGGGGGCTTAGCCATGATCGCTCTCTTAATTCCCTGCGTTACGAAGATTTAGAAGGGGGGCTCGTCCGAGTAGCCGCCGCCCCAGCCGCCGCCGGAACCTCCACCGGAGGCCCAGGGGTCGTCCTGGGGAGCGGAACCACCGGACGGAGCACCGCCACCGCTGCCGCCACCGGGACCGCCGCCCCAGCCGCCGCCGCGCGAGTCCCCACCGCCGCCGAACCCGCCGCCGCCACCGCGGGACGCCTTGGTGACCTTCGCCGTCGCGTACTTCAGCGACGGGCCGACCTCCTCGACGTCCAGCTCGACCACGGTGCGCTTCTCGCCCTCACGGGTCTCATAGGAGCGCTGCCGCAGCCTGCCCTGCACGACCACGCGCATGCCCTTCGTCAGGCTCTCGGCCACGTTCTCCGCGGCCTGGCGCCAGATCGAGCAGCGCAGGAACAGCGCGTCGCCGTCCTTCCACTCGTTGGTGGCCCGGTCGAAGGTGCGCGGGGTCGAGGCGACGGTGAAACTGGCCACCGCCGCACCGCTCGGGGTGAAGCGCAGCTCGGGGTCGTCGGTCAGGTTCCCGACGACGGTGATGACGGTCTCGCCTGCCATGGGGTTCTACTCGCCTTTCGGGCTAGCTGTCTGCGGGGCTCGCCGCCCCGACGGTGACAAGCCCGGCGCAGCTCGGTGTCGGAGCAACACTTACCGCTGGTCGGGTCGGATGACCTTGGTCCGCAGCACACCCTCGTTGAGGTTGAGCTGGCGGTCGAACTCCTTCACCACCGAGGGCTCGGCGTTCAGGTTGATGACGGCGTAGATGCCCTCGGACACCTTCTTGCCGCCCTTCTTGATCTCGTAGGCGAGCCGGCGACGGCCCCAGATGTCGGTCTTCTCGACCGTGCCGCCATTGGTGCGGATCACGTTCAGGAAGTTCTCCACCGACGGAGCGATCTGACGCTCTTCGAGGTCCGGGTCGAGGATGACCATGACTTCGTAATGACGCATGCGGAAACCCACCTCCTATGGACTCAAGACGGCCGCGGACTTTCCGCGACAGGAGGGTGATGCGTCGGGCTGTGCTCAGGTGCGTGCACAGACCGGGTTCGGGCAAGTCTACCCGGATGCCGTTGGACCCTTGAAATCGACGGGTATCGCACCGATGGTGACAGTGGAAGGGGTGCCATCTCACCGAGCGTGCGGTGGCGCGCCCACCCCGCTCGCCCACCGGAAACGGCAGGTCCGCACCAGGCAGGAAGGAGTCACCGATGGCCCGTACGATCTCCCCGGAGCAAGCCCACCGGCACCACCTGGCGTTCACGCTCAACACCGACGGGGTACGGCACCCGCTGGAGAACACCGGCAGTCTGCTGACCGCCGTCCTCGGCGTCGTCGCCCTGGTCTGCGCCTTCTTCCCCTCCATGCACCTGGTCGCCTCGTGGGCCGGCCTGGCCGGCATGGGCACCGGCCTGTGGGCCCAGATGATCTCGGCGACGACGGCCGAGCGCTTCGTGAACATCACCGGTGTCGTCCTCTCCGGGATCGGGCTTCTCTTCGGTCTCGCTCACGGTGGACTCTACTGACGACCACTGACAGCGACGGCTGTCCGCGGCCGGCAGTACGGTTGCCCTCATGGTGAACATGAGCCCGCGGCCGCGCGTCGGCTGCACCGTCGACCCCGCCGACCCGCTCGGCGCCGCGGCCGCGCGCGGCGCCGAGGCGATCCAGATCCTGCTGGGCGACCCGCAGAGCTGGACCAAGCCGGCCACGCTGTACCCGGATGGCGCCGCGGCGCTCAAGCAGGCGGTGAAGGACGCCGGGCTGGCGCTGTACGTACACGCCCCCTACGTGATCAACGTGGCCTCGGCGAACAACCGGATCAGGATTCCCAGCCGCAAGCTGCTCCAGCAGACCGTGGACGCCGCGGCCGAGGTCGGCGCGCTCGGTGTCGTGGTGCACGGCGGGCACATCACCAAGAACGACGACCCGGCGGTCGGCTTCGACAACTGGCGCAAGGCGGTCGAGGGGCTGGATCTCTCCTGCCGGCTGTTCATCGAGAACACCGCGGGCGGGGACCACGCGGTGGCCCGGCGGCTCGAGTCGATCGCCAAGCTCTGGGACGCGATCGAGGGGCACGACGTCGGCTTCTGCCTGGACACCTGCCACGCCTTCGCCGGCGGCGAGCCGCTGGAGACCGTGGTGGACAAGGTCGTCGGCATCACCGGGCGGATCGACCTGGTGCACGCCAACGACTCGCAGGGCGGCCTGGACTCCGGCCGCGACCGGCACGCCAACTTCGGCGACGGCGCTATCCACCTGGACGACCTGGCCGTGGCGGTGCGCGCGGCGGCCGCGGTCGGCGCCGATTTCGTGTGCGAAACGCCCGGTGACGCCGCCGCGCAAGCCGCCGATATCGCCTGGATCCGGGAAAGGCTCGCGTAGGGCGCGTTTACGAAGTAGCGCCGGGGTCGCGACGCCTGCCACGCACGCTCGCTGCGTTGTCGGAATGCCCACAGACAAACCCGGTCTGAGGGCATCCCTCCGCCTTGCGATCGCACGCGCCAGACGCCGCGACCTGATCCGGCGCTTCTTCGTAAACGCGCCCTTGCCGGAGTAACCTGCTTCGGCGTGGCACTACTCTACGCGAGCAGATCATCACGTAAAGCGACCGGCGGTCTGGTCATTCGACCTCTCGGGCGCGACGAGCACCTGGAGTTTGTGCACAGCCGAAGCGATGGCGGCACGGGGCTGTCGTTCTTGCAGTGCCCTTCGTGGGGCGCGGTGAAGAGCGGCTGGCGCTGCGAGTCGCTGGGCTGGTTTCGAGGCGGCGAGCTGGTCGGCGCCGGTCTGGTGCTGTACCGCTCGCTGCCGCGCATCGGGCGCTCTCTGGCCTACCTGCCCGAGGGGCCGATGATCGACTGGTTCGGCGAACGAACCGGTACCGCGCTTGAGGACTGGCTGAAGCCACTCGTTGGTGCGTTGCGCCAGCGCGGTGCGTTCAGCGTCAAGCTCGGTCCCAAGGTCGTCGCGCGCACCTGGTCGGCGGCGACGGTCAAGCAGGCGATGGCGGATGGGGCGTACAGGCGTCTGGGTGACGTCCCGGCTGATCGCATCGACGAGCGCGCTGACGAGCTGTCACATCGGCTGCGCTCGCTCGGATGGCGGCGCACCGAGCAGGGTGGCGACGGCTTCTCCGACTTCCAGCCGCGCTACCTGTTCCGGCTGCCGCTCACCGGACGCGACCAGCAGCAGGTCAGCGCCGGGTTCAGCCAGCAGTGGCGGCGCAACATCCGGCTTGCCGAGCGGGCCGGCGTGCACGTGGACCGCGTCGATGAGGCCGGGCTGCCGGAGTTTCACCGTCTCTATGCGGAGACTGCGGTGCGGGATCAGTTCACGCCCAGGCCGCTGGAGTACTTCCAGCACATGTTCGATGCCATAAACGCAGAGGATCCGGAACGCGTCCGGCTGTACATCGCACGACGCGGTAACGAACCGCTGGCTGCGGCGACGATGGTGCGTGTGGGGTCGTACGCCTGGTACAGCTACGGCGCGTCTGCCAATGAAGGCCGCGAACACCGGCCCTCTAACGCACTGCAGTGGCGGATGATCGAGGACTGCCTTGCCGACGGCATGAACGTCTACGACCTGCGCGGTATCAGCGACACCCTGGACCCGGCGCATCACCTGCACGGTCTGCTGCGCTTCAAGGTGGGGCTCGGCGGCGAGGCGGTCGAATACCTCGGCGAGTGGGATTACCCGATCAACCCGCTGCTGCATCGCGCGTTCCAGCTTTACCTGGCTCGGCGTTGACATGCCTCTCACGCTGTATGTCGATCGCGGAGCCTGGCGCCACCACCAGATGTGCGTGACCGAGGCGGAGCCCGACCTGGTCCCGGTGGCCAAGGGCAACGGCTACGGCTTCACCGTCCCGGTGCTCGCCCGCGCGGCCGCCGGCCTCGGAGTGGACCAGCTGGCGGTCGGCACCGCGGACGAGGCGGCCTCCGTGCTCGGCTGCTTCTCCGGCGACGTGATCATCCTCGACCCTTACTTGGACAGGGCCGAGCCGTCGCTGTCTGACGGTCGGATCGTCCGCACGGCCGCCTCGCTAGACGCGGTACGCAAACTCGCCGGACACCGGATGATTATCGACTGCCGCAGCTCGCTGCGCCGACAGGGCCTGTCCGCCACCGACCTGCCGCTGGCCGCGCAGGCGCTCGGCGGCCAGCAGGTCGACGGGTTCTCGCTGCACCTGCCGCTCGACCGGCCCGCCTCCGCCGATCCGGCCGCCGAGACCGTCTCGTGGGTCAAGGCCCTGACCGAGGCCGGATTCAGCGTGCGGACGATATACGTCAGCCATCTGAGCCGCGCGGAGATCGCCGGATTGGAGCGGGCCTGCCCCGGCACCCGGTTCCGGCCGCGGATCGGGACCCAGCTCTGGCTCGGCGAGCCGAACGCGGTCGAGGCCCGCGCGACCGTGCTCGACACGTTCCCGGTACAGCGCGGCGACCGGATCGGCTACCGGCAGACGCGGTCCCGGCAGGACGGCTGGGTCGTCGTGGTCAGCGGCGGAACGGTACAGGGCGTCGGGCTCGAGGCACCGCGCACACTGCGCGGCCTGGCGCCGCGGGCGAAGGAGTTGCTGCGCTCCGGGCTAGCGGCGGTGAACCGGACCCGCTCGCCGTTCAGCTGGCAGGGCCGGAAGCAGTGGTTCGCCGAGCCTCCGCACATGCTGGTCTCGATGCTCTATCTGCCCCGGCAGGTGGAGCCGCCGGAACCGGGCACCGAGCTGCCTGCCGAGCTGCGGCACACCTCCACGCACTTCGACCAGGTCATCATGCGCTGAGGTGGCCGCAGGCATCGGCCGTGGATCAGGTCAGGCAGGGTTCTGCGGCGGCGTGCTCCGGGCGCTCTCGTCGCCGACTTCCTCGCCGAGGTCGACCACCTGGATGGCACCCGCCTGCTCGGCCCCGGACTCGGCCGCCGCTTCCTCGCTGCTCGCGGCCGCACCCCTGTCGTCGCGCTCGCCGTCGCCGCGACCGTCGCCGTCCTTGGCCGTGGACCCGTCAACCCGCGCCTGAGCGGGGACGGTGGCAGGCGCGAACGGATCGCTGAACCCGTACACGTCCGGCGCCTGGTCGAGCACGCCGCCGCCGGGATCGTCGTAGCCGCCGGCCCGGACCGGGTCGCGCCGGTTGTCGAAGATGTCCCGGATCACCTGCACCACGAAGAAGAGCGTGCCGCCGATGTGGATCGCGATGGCGAAGTCGTAGCCGCCCTCAGGCAGTCCGCGGTTCGCGTCGTTGCTGACAGTGATCAGGTACAGCCAGATCGCGCCGTAGTAGATCACCTCGCAGGCCTGCCAGATCAGGAAGTCGCGCCACCGCGGCCGGGCCAGCACCGCGAGCGGGATGAGCCAGAGCACGTACTGCGGCGAGTACACCTTGTTGAACAGGATGAACGCCGCCGCCGCGAGGAAGGCGATCTGGGCGACCCGCGGCCGGTTCCTGGCCAGCCAGGCGATCAGGCCGATCCCGACGCAGGAGACCGCGAGCAGCACCGCGAACAGCGTGTTGATCTGGTTCGCGTTGAAGGTCATGTGCAGCGGGCTGTACTCAAGGAACAGCCAGAGCGACCCCCAGTCGGCGCCGCGGTTCTCGTTGAACGTGTAGAAGTAGACCCAGGAGTGCCAGTTCTCGATCATGAACGGCAGATTCACCGCGAGCCAGGATCCGAGCGCGCCGGCCAGGCACAGCGCCCAGGCCTTCATCTTCCCGGCCCGCCAGCACAGCAGCACCAGCGCGACCAGCAGCAGCGCCGGATAGAGCTTCGCCGCGGTGCCGAGGCCGATGAAGATCCCGGCCACCACCGGCTTGCTGCGCGCCCAGGCCAGCAGCGCGACGGCGGCCAGGCCCACCGCGATCAGGTCCCAGTTGATGGTGCCGTTGAGCATCAGCCCCGGCGCGATCGCGAACATCGCGGCGTCCCAAGGGCGTGGACCGGCCACCCCGATCAGCGCCACCACCGTGATCGCGGCGAAGGCCAGCAGGAACCAGGTGGTGAACACGTAGAACCAGCGGCCCTGGTTGTTCGAGTCGCCCGGAACGTGCCTGGCCAGCAGCGCCGCGGTCTCCATCGCGGCGCCGGTGATCACCGGGTACTCGAGGTAGTCGTTCGAGTTGGTCGAGTAGTAGGCCACCTGGTTCTGCGAGAAGCCGCGACCCTGGTACATGAACGGGATGTCCGTGTAGCACATGTGCGTGTACTGCTGGTTCCCGCCGCCGGTCCACGCCGCGTTGAAGCAGGGCTCGCGCATGCCGATGCCGACCGCGGTGGACAGCAGGGTCAGCACGAGCAGCAGGAAGGCCATGGTGGCCCGGCTGCGCGGCAGACGTGCTCGCCGGCCGATCACGCCGCCGAAGCCGTCCGTGGCCAGGTTCGCCACGGGGTCGTCCAGACTCGGCGCGGTGACCACGAACGTCTTCGGGCGCGCCGCGCGCTCCGGCGCGCGCGGTGGCTCGGGAGCTTCGTCGACTTCGGCAGGGCTGACGGTCATGCGCGTAACCATAGCGAGCGACGCAAGGGCTGGTGCGGTGGCATGGCGGGTCTGTGGCCGGATGGTTGCGGTACGTGGCTCTGACGCGCGGTTATCGGCGCGATTACCACCTTAGGGTGTCGCTCCGTCGTGAAAGCGCCAGCACGATAGACGGCGCAAAAAGCCGGGTGGCCCCGCGATCCGAAGACCGCGGGGCCACCCGAGTGCTCTCGGTGCCGGGATCAACCCGGCTAACCGTGTTTACCGGATCTCGACGGCGACGGTGTCGCGCTGGGGCTCGGTGTCGGGCCGCCGCCGCCACCGTTTCCGCCACAGCCACCGGTGAGCCCGCCGAGGAAGCCGGCCTGGCAGGTCGAGCTGCTGCTCGGGCTCGGGGTCGCCGACGCGGAGGTCGACGGCTGCCCGTTGCCCCCGTTGCCCGGGGTGCTGGCCGAGGTCGACGGCGAGGCGCTGGCGGCCGGGCTGTTCGAGATCGTCATGTTCGCGGTGTTCGGCGTCGGGAACGTCGGATCGCCGACGAACTTCGAATGCGTGCCCTGCATCAGCTTCATGAACTCGGCCCAGATCGGCATCGAGACCGAGGCGCCGAAGGAGAACCCGTTGCCGTTGATGTTGTCCACCGGCGCCTGCACCTGGACGCTCTTGCCGGTCTTCGGGTCCTTCTCGGTGACCCATCGGGACACCGCGACCGCCGTCTCCAGCTTCGAGGTGTACCCGTTGAACCACACCGCGGCCGTGCTGTAGTGGCCGTTCTGGGTCTTGCTGTAGATGTCCGGGTAGTTCTTCTGGAGCGTGTCCATGTCCATCGTCGAAGTACCGGTCTTGCCGGCGATGTTCTGCATGCCGCTGTAGGTCTCCGCGCCGTACGCGGTGCCGTCCGAGTCGTTCGTCACATGGGTCAGGGTCTGCGTGACCGTCTCGGCGATGTTCGGGTCGAGCACCTGCTTCGGCTTGTTCTCCGGCTTCCAGTCGAAGCCGGTGCTGGCGTTCTTGATCTCCTTGACCTCGGTCAACGGGTACTGCGCGCCGTTGTTGGCGAACGCGCTGTACGCGGATGCCATGCGCGCGGGACTGACCGCGGAGATGCCCAGGGTGAGTCGGGCGTCAGCGCGCAGCCCCTGCGCGTTCGCGTTCGTGATACCGAGGTTGTTGACCGTCTGCAGCACGTCCTTGTACGTCACCTGGTTGGCCAGACGGACGAACGCGGTGTTCACCGACTCGGCGGTGGCCGTGTTGATGGTGATCATGCCGTGCGAGCCGTCGTCGTTCGACACCGTCGGGTCGTACTTGTTGGCGTTGTACTCGGTCGGGTTGTTCTTGTCCGGCCACGGCGAATCGCCGTTGATATAGCTGTCCGGCGAGATGTTCTGCTGGAACGCGGTCGCCAAGGTGAACGCCTTGAACGTGGAGCCCGGCTGCACCTGACCCTGCGTCGCCCAGTTGAACTGGCTGGTCCCGCCGTAGAAGGCGACCAGCTCGCCGGTCGACGGATCCACCGCGGCCAGCGCCGGATACAGGTTCTGGTCGTACCAGTTCTTGCTGTTCAGCTTCGAGAGCAGCTGGTCCTGCACCGCCTGCTTCGCCAGGTCCATGTAGTGCTGGTTGAAGGTGGTGACGATGGTGTAGCCGCCGTTGCCGGACTCTATCTGGTTCATGTCCGGCAGCCCGCTGTTCGGGTTGGCCGCCGCGTAGGCGTCGATCCAGTTCGAGACCGCCTGCTTCATCTGCTGCTGCTCGACGGTCTCCGAGGTGTCGCTCTGCGCCACCACGGCCGGGAACTTCGCGACCGCGGCGTCGTAGTCCGACTGCTTGATCAGGCCGTAGTCCAGCATGTTCTTGAGCACCGCGGACCAGCGCGCCTTGAGCTGGCCCTGCCAGTAGGCCTGGGTCGCCTGGTCCACCGAGGAGTCGTAGCCCTTGCTGAAGTTGGTGGGCTGGTTCACCAGGGCGGCGAGGAACGCGGCGTCAGACGGGTCGGTGACCTGCGTCACGTCCTTGCCCAGCCAGGCCTTGGCCGCCGCCTCGATGCCGTAGGAGTTGCGGCCGAAGAAGACGGTGTTGAGGTACTCCTGCATCACCCGGTCCTTGGACCAGGTGTGCCCGATCTTCAGCGCTATGAAGATCTCGTCGATCTTCCGGCTGAAGGTCTGGTTCTGGGTCAGATAGGCGTTCTTCGCGAACTGCTGGGTCAGCGTCGAACCACCCTGCAGCGGCTTGCCCTCCACGTCGTTGATGAACGAGCGGATCATGCCGGTGTACGAGATGCCGGGGTTGGTGCGGAAGGTCTTGTCCTCGGCGGCGATGATCGCGTTCTGCATCGTCATCGGGATGTCGCTTATGTTGACGTCTTTGCGGTTCGTGGCGCCGAGCTTCGCGAAGGTGGTGCTCGCGTCGTCGTAGGTGAAGTTCGTGATCTGCGCCTGGGACGCCAGCGACTCGGCCGTCGGGATCTGCACGGTCGCGTACTCGAACGCGATAAGGCCGATGATCATGAAGAACCCGGCGAGCACGAACGAGCACACCTGCTTGATCGACGGCACCCAGTGCCGCCAGCCGTCCTTGCCGGTGCGCGGATAGTCGAAGTAACGGTGATAACCGGTCTTCTTCGCCGGACGGGTGCTCGCGCGCCCACCGTTGCGGCCGGCTCCGTTGCGGGTCGGCCGGCCGTCGATGGGGCTCGGCCCGTAGCGGGTCGAGCGCTCCTGGCCCGGAGCGTATTCAGTGGGCGCGTCGGTGCCGTTGCGTGCGGCGCGGCGCTCTTCCAGCCGACTGCGGCGCGGGGGCGTGGCTACGACTTCGTCGCTGACGCTCGTCGGTTGATCTGAGAAACCGGGCATCTGCCGGGTACCGCCCGAGGCGCTGTCCCCGTACACGACCTCGCCCTGGATCGCGCCCTGCCTACCGCGCCGTGCGCCGGTGTAGGAATCGGGGGAGGACTGCCCGTAGCCGCGCGAGCCGCCGCCTCCGGCTCCGTAGCCGCGATCCGCTCCGTTGTCGCCGGACTGCCCGTAGCCGCGCGAGCCGCCGCCTCCGGCGCCCGCCGAGCCGCCGCCCGCACCGCCTGACGCTCCGTATCCCCGGTCGCCATAGCCGCGCGGCTCCGAACCGGACGACTGCCCGTATCCGGCGCCGGTGCCGTAACCAGACTGTGCATCTTGGCTGGAGTGGGCACCGCCGCCCGAGCCGTTGGCCTCGCCGGCGTCCGCCCCATAGCCGCGTCTGCCGCCCCCGTAGGACCGCGAACCGCCTCGGGGTGCGTCACCGCGCCCGTACTCGTGATCTCCGCCCATAGCCGCGTCTGCTCCCTGTGCCTGTTGCCTGGCCTTCCCCAGAAGGACGAAAGCCTTTCCGGGGGCGGTTCCCCGCGCCCAAACGACACGATTGGCAAGCAGAGTACGCCGACTCCCCGAGCCGCCTGAAGCCAGGTGATCACTTTCCGGGTGTTCGCGGCTAATGTCCGTAAGCCGGATGAAACGACGGTATTCGCACACCCGTCGCACGGCAGACTTGTCAGCCGCACCGTCGCGGATCTATCGTGTCGATGTATCGAACCGATACATCGGTAAGAGTGGTCTTCACCGTATGGACACGCAAGGTACCGCCTGCGTCCAACGGGTGGAAGGCCCGCGGACGCCCGATCCAACGCCGGATCGGCCCGCTTACGACCAGGAGGCCTGATGGCGAAGCGCTCCGGAGTGCTGGAGTTCGCCGTCCTCGGCCTGCTGCACGAGTCGCCGATGCACGGATACGAGCTGCGCAAGCGGCTCAACGTCCTGCTCGGCTCGCTACGTGTGTTCTCCTACGGCTCGCTCTATCCGTGCCTCAAGGAGCTGGTCGCGCGCGGCTGGCTCGTCGAGGACGCGGACGCCGAGCCGGCTCCGCGCCGTACCGCTGCCAAGAGCACCGCCGCCAAGGCCGCCGCGCGGAGCGACATCGGGCAGGGCGCCGCGCCGCGCCGTTCGAAGATCGTCTACCGGCTGACCCCGGACGGCGAGGAGCGGTTCAAGCAGCTGCTCTCCGACGCGGGCCCTTCAGCCTGGGAAGACGAGAACTTCGGCGTGCACTTCGCGTTCTTCGGCCGTACCGACGCCGCCGTCCGGCTGCGCATCCTGGAAGGGCGCCGCTCCCGTCTCGAGGAGCGCCTCGACCTGTTCCGCCAGTCGGTGATCCGCACCAGGGAGCGGCTCGACCGCTACACCCTCGAGGCGCAGCGGCACGGCCTCGAATCGGTGGAGCGCGAGGTGCGGTGGCTCAACGAGCTGATCAAGACAGAGCACGACCAGCAGGTGGGCCCGCAGCTGGGCCCGCCGGCCGGCTGAACCGCCCGCGCGCGGTCCGCCGGAAGTCCCCCGATCGAGGGCGCGAACAACCCCCGCCCACCGAGAGATCGACTATCAAGAAGGAGCAACACCGCATGGGTTCCGTTCGCGTAGCCATCGTGGGCGTGGGCAACTGCGCCTCTTCCCTCGTGCAGGGCGTCGAGTACTACAAGGACGCCGACCCCGGCACCAGGGTCCCCGGCCTGATGCACGTTCAGTTCGGCGACTACCACGTGCGCGACGTCGAGTTCGTGGCCGCGTTCGACGTCGACGCCAAGAAGGTCGGCCAGGACCTCGCGCACGCCATCAACGCCTCAGAGAACAACACGATCAAGATCGCCGACGTGGCGCCCACCGGCGTGATCGTGCAGCGCGGCCACACCCTGGACGGCCTGGGCAAGTACTACCAGCAGACCATCGACGAGTCGCCGGAGGAGCCGGTCGACGTCGTCCAGGCGCTCAAGGACTCCCGCGCCGACGTGCTGGTCTGCTACCTGCCGGTCGGTTCCGAGCAGGCCGCCAAGTTCTACGCCCAGTGCGCGATCGACGCGAAGGTCGCCTTCGTCAACGCGCTGCCGGTGTTCATCGCGGGCACCAAGGAGTGGGCCGACAAGTTCACCGCGGCGGGCGTCCCGATCGTCGGCGACGACATCAAGTCCCAGGTCGGCGCGACCATCACGCACCGGGTGCTGGCGAAGCTGTTCGAGGACCGCGGCGTGGTGCTCGACCGCACCATGCAGCTGAACGTCGGCGGCAACATGGACTTCATGAACATGCTCGAGCGCGAGCGGCTCGAGTCCAAGAAGATCTCCAAGACCCAGGCGGTCACCTCGCAGCTCTCGCACGACATCGGCAAGGGCAACGTGCACATCGGCCCGTCCGACTACGTCTCCTGGCTCGACGACCGCAAGTGGGCGTACGTGCGCCTCGAGGGCCGCGCGTTCGGCGACGTGCCGCTGAACCTGGAGTACAAGCTGGAGGTCTGGGACTCGCCGAACTCGGCGGGCGTCATCATCGACGCGCTGCGCTGCGCGAAGATCGCCCAGGACCGCGGCATCGGCGGCCCGATCCTGTCGGCCTCCTCCTACTTCATGAAGTCCCCGCCGGTGCAGTACTTCGACGACGAGGCCCGCGACGCGGTGGAGAAGTTCATCCGCGGCGAGGTCGAGCGCTGAGGCAGGAGTAGGCACACAGCTGGGCAGTTGCGTGACGACGAGCCGCCGACGTGCGACGTCGCCGACGCGTCAGCGCTCTGTGAGATGAGTGTCCTCAAGGGCGCGACATGCGACCGGGCCGGTAGGCTCGATCGCATGTCGCGCAAGCTGTTGTGGGGGATCGTCGCCGGGGTGCTCCTGGTGGCCGGCTACCTCTACTGGGTGGACCAGGGCCGGGGCCACTTCGCGGCGGTCGGCGACTGCGTGGCCAACCCGAAGTCCGGCCAGCTGGTCCACGTCTCCTGCGGCAGCGCAGGCGCGCTCCAGGTGCTGGCGAAGTTCTCCGGCGACGACTCGAACCAGTGCGACGCGGTCGACGGCACCACGCAGGCGTTCGTGGAGTACCCGAAGGGCGCCGCGGCTTTCGTGCTGTGCACCGGCACGGCGAATGGCGCGGCGAAGAAGTAATCGCTCATGAGACACTGAGCGCCACGGCGGCCCGCCTCGACGAAGGCCGTCGTGAGGAGGGCTTGCATAGCGGCCTAATGCACCGGTCTTGAAAACCGGAGTGACGCAAGTCACCGTGGGTTCGAATCCCACGCCCTCCGCCTGAAAGCCACCGCGGTGGAGGTCACTCCGGTCCTCAAGACGGTCGGCCGCGGGAC
>Ga0070741_10011589_pt1 | contig 16231 bp, 11 predicted proteins | sample Coa_R1_4_FD_66440 | JGI IMG/M metagenome (GOLD analysis project Ga0070741, IMG submission 66440) | Surface soil microbial communities from Centralia Pennsylvania, which are recovering from an underground coalmine fire - Coalmine... | ecosystem: Environmental > Terrestrial > Soil > Unclassified ...
ACGACAACCGGCCGGCGATCGAATCGCAGCGGGGATTCTCGTGGACGGATGTGCAGTACAGGTTCCAGGGCCTCGATGCCACCGACTCTTACCAGCCGGGCCTACCCGCCGTATGGCCCGATACTCAAGCTCTCAATGAGGTTATCGTGCGAAGCGGCTTTGCTCAGGCAGGTTCGTCCGATAGCGGCGCGGAGGTCGGGCTTTTTCTTTCCCAGCCGGGCCGTTCCTGGCATGGGGCGTTTTCCACGGCAAACACCGGCGCGGCGCTTTCTTGGATGAATCTCCCGCCGCCGGCTTTTCGCGGACTTGTGCAGCAGACAGACCGTTTTCGCTGGTTCACTCGCGACCATCTGGAGCTTGGCGGCCCGCTAACCCGGTGGGCGGACGTTTATGCATCCGCCAGCGGGCAATGGTCCTCACAGACCGAGCCGCTCGCCGCGCCTGGAACCGATCAGCGCAGTCGGCTGCTTTTTGGGAACGTTCGGAGCCGCCTTCAAGCCGGGGGCAGAGACCAGTTGGATCTACTGTACAGCAGCTCGCGAATCCATCTTTCCGACGGGGGCATGCCGGCTGGCCTCGAAGCCTTGACCAGCAATCGGATGGCGCCATCATTCGGGCTGCCAGGCGGTTTCTCGGGCGAACCGGAGAACGATCATTTCGATTTTCTCCAGATGGGCTGGACACATCTTCTTTCCGCGGGTTCCGGTCTGGGCGCAGTCCAGATTCGCTACGGATATTCGATTGCACACCTCGAAGCCAGCGCCATCCCTGGCGCTCAGAGCCGCATTGAGCTTCTGGGCGGCGCGGTCTCGGGAGCGCCTCCGCTGGGGAATCTCGCCGTCCGGCCGCGCCATGAGATCGAAGCCCTGTGGCGTCCCACCGGCTTCCACGCGAGGGGCATTCGGGGCCAGATCGTTACCGGAGTGGACTGGAAAAGCTCCGAGCCGCGCAACCGCTTTACAGCTCCTTCCGATTTGAATCTGATCACCGCCAACGGTGCGCCGGCGTTCGTGATGGAGTTCGACACGCCGCTCGATTCCCGCGCGCTGGTGCGATCTTTTTCCGCATACCTGGCAGGCCGCGTCACGGTGCTGCCTTCGCTGGCGCTCGATTTGAGCGCTCTGGCAGACTTTCCGCGCGGCTCGCTCCCCGCACAATCGAGCCCTCCGGGCGTGTTCGCACCGCAGCGGACGTTCGCCGCCCGGCCGGATCTCATCGTTTGGAACAGTGTTTCCCCGCGGGCCGGTTTCGCATGGCAAGTCCCTTACTTGCGGGGCTTGGTTCTTCGGGGCTCCTATTTTCGCCTGTATGCGCCGCTCGCTGGCAGGTACCTGGACTTCGGAAATCCGAACAGTTTTGGCGGCTCTACCTATGAATGGGAAACAGCCAACCCCAGTCAGCCATTTCAGCCCGGCGAACAAGGCAATTTGCTGCTGCGATTCGGCGGGCCCTACTCGGCAATCTCATCCTCACTTCGCCGGCCTTACTCCGACGAATTCGGCGCCGGCGCGGAGTTTCGTTTCTTGCGTCGAAGCGCTGCGAGCATTCACCTGTTTCGACGCGACGATAAGAATCGCATCGCCGCCCTGAACGTCGGGGTGCCGGCCCAGGCGTTTACGCCCGTGCCCATCCTGGATCCGGGACCCGATGGGATTCCCGGCACGTTTGACGACCAACGGCTAACCGTCTATGCGCAGGATCCGGCCACCTTGGGACGAGACCGGTATTGGTTGACCAATCCCGCGGGGCTGCGGATGCTCAATGCTGGCCTGCTGGCGGAAGCGGGCGCCGAGTGGCGGGGGCTGGCGCTGCACGCGTCTTTCGTGGCCGAAAAGTCGTACGGCCCTACCAATCCGGGCGATGCCGTCTACGAGAATGATCCCGGCGTGATCGGCGCTCTCTTTCTCGATCCCAACACCGCGATCCATGCGGCGGGCCGAAGCTTCATGGACCGGGCGTATGTTGGAAAAATACAAGCCAGTTACCGGCTGCCAGCGGCCTGGAGCGGCATCGAGGCGGCGAGCGTCGCAGATTACCTGGATGGACTTGTGTTTGCCCGCCAGCTACTCGTTACAGGCCTCCCGCAGGGACCTTTCCTGGTGGCCGCTACAGTGCGGGGCAGTCCGGAGGGAGGCAATCGCGCCCAGTATGCGATCAATTGGAATCTGCGGCTGAGCCGGCAGTTCGCACTCGGCTCGGGAAAAAGCCTGGCTGTCTTCTTCGACGTTCTCAACGTGACGAATGCAGGGCAGAGGCTTCAGGAAAACGATCGGAACGGTCCTGCGTTCAATTTGCGGCTGCCGGTTTCGATTCAGCCGGCGCGTTTCGTACGTCTCGGGTTCCGCTACGAATTTTGATCTTCGCCAATTGCTATGCCTGCGTCCTCGAGGTCTGTATCACGGCGAACACGGCGATCCACCATTGTTCTATGAGCCCGTAAGGACGCACGATTTAGCGCGGGGTCGGCGGAAGAGAGGGCCGGCGCAGCTCTCTAGAAATTCGACCGGTCGGCAGCGCCAGCTAGGGGCGGCCGGCAATCGCGGCTTGGGTACAATCAGGAGACGCCCTGGGCGAGCTTCCGCTGCGCTAGGGGCGGCCGGCAATCGCGGCTTGGGTACAATCAAATCTCGCATTTTTGTTTTTCCGCTAACGCTAGCTCGCTGCATGCCAGACGAGAAAATATGGCCCGGGCCGCTCCTCCCAGATGCAGCGGTTCCCGTTGCGCGTCAGCGAGACGAACTTCCAGACGCCGTCGGCCTGGACCTTCTTGGCGATTCGGACCGAGCGCTTCAGGATCATCGGCCGCCTCCCGCGTGCGGGGTTGTCAAAACATGGACACCAAGGCCCGAACCGGTCTTGGATATGGTTGGTTCTAAAGAAAACTACCTTGGAAATGGCTGGGAGGCAGGGATTCGAACCCCGATAAGCAGATCCAGAGTCTGCCGTGTTACCGTTACACCACCTCCCATCCGGCCAACGTAGGACTCCCGCGCGGATGAGCGAGTTCACCGGATCAGGCGCGTAGTTCGAGTATAACGCGACGGCCGGTAACCCGTCCAACATTGCACCATCAAGAGGGCAATGGAATCGGCTGAACGACTCTCGCTCCCTCCGGCGGATCGCTACCCTTCCGAAATAACGCGAAACTGGTGTAATTGGAGAAGGAAAACGTAACAAGAACCGCCGCGGGGATGTGCCGCCGGGTGACCGTTGTGAGGGAGTCGAGGGCCTCTAGAGGAACAGGAGAACGAAGAAACTCACCGCCGTGATCGGAAACCGGATGCCAACCGTACACCGGAGGACTGCTACTCTGCCCAGCTCAGCGCAGTCGCGGCGGATTACAACAGGCGGAAGTGTACCGTGATCAAAGCGCCCACCGTCACCGGATGACCGTCCTTCATGGCGGGCTTGAAAGTCCACTGGCGGACAGCCTCGATCGCTTTTTCGTCTAACCCTAAACCGAGGCTGCGCCGTACCAGAATCTTGTGCGCTTTCCCGTCCGGCTCTACCTCTACGTAGAGCTCAACAGTGCCCTGATGTTTCGCCTTGCGGGCCTCTTCCGAGTATTCCGGATCGACTCGATGAATCAACTGCGGCGCCGAGACTCCGCCGCCAATCCTATAAACCCCGCCGCCAACACCGCCGCCGGATCCCGGCCCGACACCCGGCCCGGTCCCGGAACCCACGCCGCCTCCCGAGCCGGAGCCAATACCGCCGCCGGAGCCCGGTCCATTGGAGGGCGGCCCAATCTTAGCCAGCGGGTCTCCGAACTGTGGGAGATTCACGTTCGGCAGTTGGATTTCAGGTGGAATGACGACCGTTGGCTCCATCGGCAGCTTCGGGTTCTCATTGACGATCTGTGTGGTCGGTGGAACAAACTGCTTCAGCGAGAACTTAGGCAATCTTCCTTTGCTGGCCGGCAGCGGGTTGCGGTCGCCGCCACCGCCGCCGCCGCCCATCGGTTTGATGGAAGGCTTCGCTACCGGCAAGTATTCGGATATATCTGCCGGCAAAATGAGTGTCGCCGTTTTCTTGGCTGCGTCTCGGACCGCCGGATGGGAAAAGGCTGTAAACAACAGCACGCCAACCGCCGCGTGGGTGACAAGCGAGGATGTCGCCGCCTGGCGGGTGTACCGATAGTCGCCCCAGATGTCCTTCACCGGAACCGGCTTGGACGTTAATTCCAGAGGCGGCTCTTTTTTCCTGCTGAGCAGTTCCCGAACCTGTGTTACCAGGGAGCTGTACCAGGGCTCCTCCAGCGTGGTGACCAGCAGGTGATCCAAATTGTCTTGTTCCCGAAGGGGGGAGTTTGCGCTGCTCTTTTCTTGCATGCCTGTATCGGGCTTCTCCTCAGTTGGCGAGCCTGAGCCTTGCACCTGGGCACGCTCTGACTGATTCGACGCCGCTACTCCGCAAGACGTTACGCCTTTTGGAATCTGCCCTCATGTTAACACATCCGTCAAATGTATCAACGTTATAACAAGGCGACAAGACGCGCGCAAGCAGGGGAGCTGTAAATTCGGCAGCGGCGTTTTCTATTGAAAATCATAGATGCTGCGTTTTCTCCGGCGGGCGGCCGCGGATCGCCGCGCGATATAATGGAAGACGCCGACCTTCTCAACCAGGGGGAAATTGGATTGCTCGATCCGAAGGCCACGATCAACCTCCCGAAAACGGCGTTCCCGATGAAGGCGAATCTGCCGCAAAATGAACCGAAATTCTTGGACCGGTGGCAGAAAGAAGACTTGTACGGCAAGCTGCGCCAGGCGCGCCAGGGCGCATCCACTTACATTTTGCATGACGGGCCGCCTTACGCCAACGGCAACATTCATTTGGGCACGGCTCTGAACAAGATCCTCAAAGACTTCATAGTGAAGTCGAAGACTATGGCGGGCTTTAACGCGCCGTACCTGCCGGGATGGGACTGCCATGGGCTGCCGATTGAAATCAAAGTAGACCAGGATCTCGGCGCGAGAAAGAATCGTATGAGTGCGCTGGAGATCCGGGCCGCCTGCCGGCGCTACGCCGAAAAGTATGTGGACATCCAGCGCCGGGCCTTCGAGCGCCTCGGGGTTTTTGGAGAATGGCAGAATCCCTATCTCACCATGTCGCCGGAGTACGAGGCGGCTATCGCTGGGGCCTTCGTGGAGATGCTGTCCCGAGGCTATGTTTACAAGGATCTCAAGCCCGTACACTGGTGCTGGCATGATCGTACAGCCCTGGCCGAAGCTGAAGTCGAGTACGAAAATCACTCGAGCCCGTCCATCTGGGTTCGCTTTCCGCTGCTTTCCGGTGCTGAGAAAGTGGATCCCGCTCTTGCCGGACGCAAGGTGAACGCGATCATCTGGACGACGACTCCGTGGACCATTCCCGCTAACATGGCGATCGCCTTTCACCCGCGATTCGAGTATGTTGCGGCGGAAGTGGAGAACGGGGAAGTCTACATCGTCGCCCGCCGGCTTTTGCAGGCGACGGCGGAGCGATGCGGCTTCGCCGTGAAACGCATTCTGGCCGAATTTCCCGGTGAAAGGCTGGAAGGCGCCGCCTTCCGGCATCCGTTTCTCGACCGCCAATCAGCCGGGATTTTAGCCGAGCACGTGACGCTCGAACAGGGCACAGGGGCGGTGCACACAGCGCCGGGTCACGGACTGGAAGACTACCTCGTAGGCCGCCAATATGGAATCCCCACGTATTGTCCGGTAGACGCCGGCGGCAGGTTCTACCACGCCGAAGGCGCCGAGGGAAGGCTGCCGGGTGCGCTGATTGGCAAAACCGTTTGGGAAGCTAATCCGATCGTGCTCGAACTGCTGCGCGACCGGGGCGCTCTGCTCGCGAGCGAGACCATCGAGCACAGCTATCCCCACTGCTGGCGCTGCCATAATGCGACCATCTTCCGCGCTACCGACCAGTGGTTCATCGGAATGGAGCGCAACCAGCTTCGCAGCCGCACTCTCGAGGAGATCCAGCGCATTTCGTGGCTGCCCGCTTGGGGCCAGGAGCGCATTTCGAATATGATCGCCACCCGGCCGGATTGGTGCATCTCGCGGCAGCGCGTGTGGGGCGTGCCGATCATCGTCTTCTACTGCGAGCGCTGCCAGGCTCCACTCACCGACCGGGCCATTCTCGACCGCGTCGTAGACCTTTTCCGCGAGCATACGGCCGATGTATGGTACCAGCGCGAGGCAAGCGAGCTGATTCCCGCCGGAACCAGGTGCGGCCAATGCGGCGGAGCGCTGTTTCGCAAAGAGACCGACATTCTCGATGTGTGGTTCGATTCCGGCTCCAGCCACCTCGCCGTGCTCGGGCGCCGCCCCGATCTGCCATGGCCGGCCGATCTCTATCTGGAAGGAGGCGACCAATACCGCGGCTGGTTCCATAGCTCGCTGCTGATTGGAATGGGTATTTACGGCAGCTCGCCTTACCGCGCCTGCGCCACGCACGGCTGGACTCTCGATGCCGAGGGGCGGGCGATGTCGAAATCTTTGGGCAATGTGATCGACCCCGCCGACATTGTCAAATCACACGGGGCGGAAATTCTGCGGCTTTGGGTGAGCTCGATCGAATTCAGCGACGACGCCCGCATATCCTCGGAAATACTGGAACGGCTTTCCGAGGCATACCGGAAGCTGCGCAACACATTCCGGTACATACTGGGCAATCTCTACGACTTCGACCCGTCCCAGGACGCAGTGGCGGCCGGCCAGATGCTGGAAATTGACCAGTGGGCTCTGGCCCGCGCCGACGCCCTGGTGGCTGAATGCCGGCGTTTTTACGAGCAGTTCGCGTTTCACAAAGTGCACCACGCGCTCATCGGCTTCGCCACCGTTGATCTCAGCGCTCTCTACTTCGATATTCTGAAGGATCGCCTGTACACGGCCGCTGCCAAATCCATTGCCCGCCGCAGCGCGCAGACCGCCCTTTACAAGCTGGGCCATATTCTGGCCCGCTTGCTCGCCCCTCTGTTGAGTTTCACCTGCGAGGAGGTGTGGGGGTATTTGCCGAAATTGCCGGGCGAGCCGGAAAGCGTGCATTTGGCGTTATTTCCCTTTCCGGGAGAGGCGATCGCCGGGATCACCGAAGCGCAGCGGAAACGTCTGGCCAACTGGGATCGCCTAATAGAGGTGAGGCCCGCCGTGTTGAAGGCGCTCGAGCAAGCCCGCCGGGAGAAATTCATCGGCAACGCTTTGGAAGCGCGGGTGCGCCTTTCGGTCGACGGGGAACTGGGACACTTGCTCGAGGAGTACGCGCGCGACTTGCCGATGCTTTTTATCGTTTCGGAGGTGTCGCTGGACCCCGCCGGCGCGGACCACCATCTGCAAGTGAAGGTCGAGCGCGCCTCCGGCGTGAAGTGCCAGCGGTGCTGGAAATATGTGACCGATGTGGGGGTAGACCCGCGGTGGCCCGCGATCTGCGCCGCATGCGCGCAAGCAGTGGAAGAGATGCAACGTGGCTGACAAGCAGGCAGGAAGCCGGAGCAATGCGGCCCCGGCGGCGGCCGCTCCTGCTCTGAGGCTGCTCTATCTATTATTGGCGGCCGGCGTTTTCATCGCCGACCGGCTCACCAAGACTTTGATTGAATCGGGCATGACTCTCCACGAGAGCCGGCCCGTCATCCCCGGTTTCTTCTACATTGTTTACGCCAAGAATCAGGGCATCGCTTTCGGGCTTTTCGCCGACTCGCCGACTCGGTTTAAGACTTTCGTTCTCATTTTCCTCTCGTCGCTCGCGCTGGCGGGCGTGGCCATGCTGTTGTGGACGATTGATCATTCCGCGCCGAAAGTGAGTGCAGGGCTGGCGCTTATTCTGGGCGGTGCGCTGGGGAACCTGGTGGACCGCGTCCAGGGCGGCGGCGTCGTGGACTTCCTCGATTTCTTCGTCAGCAGCTATCATTGGCCCGCGTTCAACCTGGCGGACTCGGCCATTGTTATAGGCGGCGCGCTGCTTCTGCTGCACATGACACGGGATTCCACACGGGAGCGGAGTGAACAATCGAGTTGAAAACGGCCGCCGCGCGGGGGTTCGCCCCGGGAGCCCTCGGGCGCCTTTCCCGCTGATGGCAAGCTGATGCACCCTCAACTATTTCGTCTGGGACCATTTACTATTTACAGCTACGGGCTGTTGGTAGCGCTGGCGTTTCTCGCCGCACTGCTGTTCGCCTCGCGGCTCGCGCAGCGCGCCGGGCTGGATCCAGACCGCGTTGCCAGCCTCGGCGTTTACGTAGCCGCGGCGGCTATCGCGGGGGCCAAAGTTTTTCTCGTCCTGAGCGACTGGCGCTATTACGCTCAGAATCCCGCCCAGATTTTTTCCTTGGGCACGTTGCAGGCGGGCGGCGTCTTTTTTGGGGGCTTAGTAGCGGCGCTGCTAGCCGCCGCGTGGTACATGCGCCGCGCGGGACTGCCGCCTCTCCGTACTGCCGATACCTTCGCCCCGGCGATCGCGCTCGGGCATTCCATCGGCCGAGTGGGCTGCTTTATGGCGGGATGCTGCTGGGGACGGCCCGCCAATCTGCCCTGGTCTGTAACCTTTACCAACCCGCTTGCTCACGAGCTGGTCGGCGTGCCGCTGGGGATTCCGCTGCATCCCGCGCAAATCTACGAATCCATCGCCGAACTGATTATTTTCGCCATCCTTTGGCTGCGCGTTCTGCGCCCGCACCGCGGGGGGTCGATCATCGGACTCTATCTGGTGCTTTACTCTGCGTTTCGGTTCTGCGTAGAATTTGTGCGGGATCCGGCCGATCTGTCGTACCCCTTGGGAGGACCGCTCTCATTCACACAGTGGACGGCGCTGGCGCTCGCCGGAGGCGGCATCTATTTGCTTTCCCGGCGGCCTGCCATGACGCGCTCGCAAGCCGCCCTCTGATACCGGCGCAATACGCCCCGCGGCGGTCAGCGGCGCCGCCACTTCCCTTCCACCCAGCGGTGGCCGTTGCCATGCCGTTCCCAATGCGGCGCGACCCAGACCACATCCCGGCGCGGCGGCCGCACCCAGCGGCCCGGCACCCAAGTCCGATACCCATGGCCGTCCCATGCCCAATAGCCGTCAATCCATACATAGCCGGGCCCGGGCGCCAGGCCTACGACTCCAATCACGCGCGGCGGCGGCGGGGGCGGCGGAACCTGCGCGTAGTAATAGCCGCCTCCGGCGCAAGCCGACAGAAAGAGCAACATCGTGAAACTGGCAGCCGTGATAAGTAGTTTGGAGCGCATCATTATTTTGGCCTCCCACTTCTTGAAACGCGGCGGCGGACCGGCCGGTTGTTAAAATCCCTTCATGCGGCTTGCAGCTTTGTGTCTTGCTGTCTTGTATTGGTTTGCCCGGCCCGTTTCCGCTCAGAGCATCGCCGCCGGGCGGGATCAATTCCAGCGGCTGTGCGCCGGTTGCCACGGCGCCGAAGGAGCGGGTGGAGAGCGCGGGCCCGATATTGTTTCCTCGCGCCGCACGCGCCGCCTGAACGATCAGCAACTCGGCGAGCTGATTCGCAACGGAATTCCCGCCGCGGGCATGCCCGCGTTTCCGCTAAAGGGCGGGCAGATGCGCGAAATAGTGGCCTACGTGCGTTCGCTCATCGCTCCAGCCGCCGAGTCTCCGGCGCCCGGCGACGCCGCCGCGGGAGAGGCTTTCTTCTTCGGCAAGGGCGGATGCGCCGCGTGCCACATGGTGAGGGGCCGGGGAGGCATTTCGGGGCCCGATCTTTCCGATCTCGGGCGGCGGCGAAGAAGCGCCGAGATCGAACAAGCCTTGCGCGCGCCGGGGACCGTGCGCACTCCGGGATACGAGGTCGCCACAGTCCGGCTGGGCAACGGGCGAAGCATCCGGGGATTCGTCCGGAACGAAAGCAACTATGATCTGCAATTACAAGATTTCGCCGGGACGTTTCATCTGCTGCGCCAGGAGCAGATCAGCGGGATTGCGCGCGAGAAGCAATCCATCATGCCCGCGCTCCAGGCCGCTCCAGCCGAACGCCAGAACCTGCTCGCTTATCTTAGCCGGCTTTCGGGAGGCCCCGGCCCCGCGCGGCAGCCCGTGTCCGAGCCAACCGGAGCCGTTCCTTTCGCCGATCTGCTCAACCCGAAGCCCGGAGAGTGGCCAACCTATCACGGGCGGCTGAGCGGCAACCGCCACAGCCCGCTGCGGCAGATTGACGTTTCGAATGTAAGCGGCCTGGCGCCCCGATGGATATTTCAAATACCCAATGCGGGCCGGCTGGAAACCACTCCCGTGGTTGTAAACGGGGTGATGTATGTGACCGCAGTGAACGAGGTCTACGCGCTCGACGCCGGCACGGGCCGCCAGATCTGGCATTATGCCCGGCCCCGTTCGCGAGGCCTGGTGGGGGATGCCGCGGGCGGCATCAATCGCGGCGTCGCCGTTCTGGGCGATCGGGTCTTCCTGGTGACGGATAACGCGCACCTGGTTGCTCTGCATCGCGTTACAGGCGGGCTGCTGTGGGACGTGGAAATGGCCGACTCGCGGCAGAACTACGGCGCCACCTCGGCGCCCCTCGCCGTCAAGGACCTGGTGATTTCCGGCGTTTCTGGAGGCGACGAAGGGGTTCGCGGCTTTATCGCCGCGTACAAGGCGGCGACCGGAGAGCGCGTCTGGCGGTTCTGGACGATTCCGGCGCCCGGCGAGCCCCTCGCCAAAACTTGGGCCGGCAAAGCGCTGGAACACGGCTGCGGCACGACCTGGCTGACGGGCACTTACGACCCGGAGACGGATTTGCTCTTTTGGGGAGCGGGGAATCCCTGTCCCGACTACAACGGGGACGAGCGGCAGGGCGACAATCTCTACTCGAGCTCGGTGCTGGCGCTGCGCCCTGAGACCGGCAAGCTGGAATGGTATTACCAATATACTCCGCACGACGTTCATGACTGGGACGCGGAGCAGACCCCAATGGTCGTGGACGCCGAGTTTCAGGGCCGCCGCCGGCGGCTGCTGCTCCAGGCCAACCGGAACGGCTTTTTTTACGTCCTTGACCGGACTGACGGCAAGCTGCTGCGGGCGACTCCGTTTGTCGAGAAACTGACGTGGGCCAGCGGAATCGGGCCGGACGGCAGGCCGCGCCTGCTGCCCGGAGCCGAGCCTACCCCGGAAGGCGTGCCGGCATGCCCGGCCGTCGAGGGGGCCACGAACTGGATGTCCAGCGCCTACAACCCGGATACCGGCCTCTTCTATTTGATGGCGCTTGAGAAGTGCAATATCTATCGCAAATCGCCCGAGGTCTGGGAGCCGGGCAAATCGTTCTATGGCGGCAGCACAAAGGATATTCCGGGCGAGCCTGGGAAGAAATATTTGCGCGCCATCTATCTGCAAAGCGGCAAAATCGCCTGGGAGTATCCCCAGATCGGCCCGGCCACTACGTGGGGCGGCGTGCTTGCAACGGCCGGAGGTCTCGTCTTTTTCTGTGACGACAGCGGCGCGTTCGCCGCCGCAGACGCAAAAACCGGGAAGCTGCTGTGGCATTTTCCTACGAGCCAATCCTGGCGAGCCTCGCCCATGACGTATATGGCCGATGGAAAGCAGTTCGTAGCGGTCGCCGCCGGCAGCGTAATTCTATCTTTCGGGCTGCCATAACGGCGCCGGCCTCTGCGCTTTTTGGAAGACCGCAGCCCGGCGGGCCCGAGAGCGGTTGTCGTTCTAGTATTTCGACAGCACCGGCTTGAAGCGCTCCATGAGCGTCTTGAGCTCGTTCTCTTCTTCCGGCCGGACGGGTGTCAGAGGCGGACGCACGGGCCCGGCCGGCATTCCTAAAATCTGCATGGCGGCCTTGATCACGCTGACCTCATAGCCCCGCTTCCGGGCGCGAATGTTGTACAGCGGGATCACGTAATTGTGCATAAGCCGGTAAACGCTGGCCGAGTCGAACGCCGTCGCGCGCTCGTGCAATTGCAAACACAGCCTGGGGGCGATATTGGAGATAGACGACGTGTAGCAGCGAATGCCCAGAGAATAGTAGCCGGGCACCAGATCGTCGCCGACGCCGCCGATCCACTCGAGCCTCTCGCCGACGCGCGCCCGGATGCGCTGCAAAAGGCGGATGTCGCCTTGGCCGTCTTTATACGCCACCATGTTCGGAATCTTGCTCAGGCGGTCCACCATGGCGGAAGAAAAATTGGCCCAATCGCGGCTGTAAATAATGCAGCCGAGCCTGGTGGCGGCCGCTATGGCTGAATAATATTCAAAGATCCCGTCGTCGTGGGCGTTCACGTAGTAAGGCGGAAAGATCAGGATGCCGGCGGCGCCGACCGATTCGGCTTCGCGGGTCATTTCGATCGCCAGTTGCGTGTTGATGCCCACGCCGGCGATGACCGGCAGCTTGTCGCCGGCCTCCGCCACGCAGAACTCCACGACCGCGCGGTGCTCGGCGGGCGTGAGCGAATAGAGCTCGCCCGTCCCGCCGGCGGCCACCAGGGCTGAAAAAGAATGTTTTACAAGAAACTGCACGTTGCGCCGCAAGCCTTCCAAATCGAGCGACAAATCCTTCTGAAACGGGGTTACGGGAAACGCTATCACTCCTCTGAGCCGGTTCTTCAGTTCTTGTTGGTCCATAGCCAGTCAATTTTGAGAGGGGCGAGAATCGATTGCGCGCTGGTGGCTGCGCCGATTTCGACCGGCATCCTTACGAAATGCAGCCAGAATGTCATGCCCTTTTCGCCGCTGCCGCGGAACGACCGCCAGATTTGCAGCCGCCCGTCGGATGAGACTTCAATCCGGTCTTCGCGCTCGCCAAAATCCTTGACCGCCACCACCGTGCACCGCTCGCGGTCCATCACGTGCGCCCAGCCTTCGGCGCGCCCCGATTTGGCCGTTACATAAGGCTCGTTTCCGACCAGCACGTGCCAGGATTGCGGCTGGCCGATCAGCGCGGCGCTCTGACCCGGGCGCAGTTGGGTATAAACCAAAGTCCCCGCGCCGAAATCGACCAAGGCCGGCCCGCTCGTAAGGTTCAGGTTCAGATCGGCGCCGAGCCCGGTGAGCAACGCGTTTGGATCCTCGACCGTCCAGGTTGTTTTCACCCACGACTTGGACCTGGGAAACTCCATGCGCACTTTCGATTGCACGCTGTAGTTTCCGCGCAGAGCTTCGGTGCTCGAAAACTCGATTACCGAATCGAGCGGACCCTGCTTCACGACACTGGCGCTGGTTGCCTTCCCATAAGGACCGAAGCCGCCCGCGCGATAGATGATATCGTCACGAAACCGCAGCAAAAGGCCCTGCGAACCGGGCCGCAGATAGTCCCAGCGCGGCGTCTTGACCGCGCTCAGCAAGCCGAGCAGGTTGTCTGGCACGATGTAATGCAAGGACTCGCCGTAGCTTACTGTAAATTGATCGCCTTCCCTGCTGACAATGGAACCGGCCGCTTCGGGCGCGTGCATTTCCTGCGGAACCACCGAGAATTCCTGACGCTCATAAGGGCCCAGATTGACGTTGAGGTCGATTTCGCCGCCCCGAACCTGGGCCGGCACGGGCTTGCCGTCGCGGAGCAGCCGCACAGTGCGGCCGGCCAATTGCGGCGGGAGAGCCGCCGTGACCGGGAAGCTGAAACGCCGGATTCCTGCGGTCTCTGTGATGCGCAACTGCTGGCCGGATAGAGGCAAGCCGAGAAGAGCGGCGGCCAGCGCCGCCAGCGAGGGAGCGGTGATTGTTTTCTTCAACCCTGGCGTTCGCATGAGGCCCGCTTCACATCAGCGTCAAGACCACGACGGTATCAATCGGGTCGCGCTGAGAATGATCCACCTTTAGCATTACGCCGAGACGATTTTCGATGTAATCGACCTTGTTTCCGCTCAGCAGCGCGGCGGCGCTGATCTTGCTCGGCAATTTCGGCAAAGCGAGCACATCGTCTTCCAGGTTGAGCAGGTGCACATAAACCTTCTTGCCCTTCTGCGTCGTCACGCCCCAGTCACGCGGAGGTATCGGGCCGCCGCGAGTGCCATAAATGCTATCCCCGTTCACCTTCATCCATTCGCCGACCTGCTGCAACCGCTCGACGAACTCCGGCTGGATCGTGCCATCTGGACGCGGGCCGATATTCAAAAGGAAATTTGCATTGTGGCCGGCGGCCCGCACAAGGTAATGGATCAGATCGCGGGCGCTCTTGAACTGCAAGTCCCCCTTGTTGTAACCCCAGGCCTTGTTGATGGTCTCGCAGGTTTCCAGCGGGAGCGAGCCGACTTTGGAATCGCGGTTGAACTCGGCGGTCTTGCCTCCCGGCAGATCTTTTTCGAACATCTGGAAGTCTTCGCCTTCGAACGGCAGATGATGATGGTTGTTGCCGATGAGCGCCGCCGGCTGGAGGCTGTGAATCATGCCGTAGGTTTTTTCCAGGCGCCAGTCGGCGTTCGGCTTGTCCCACCAGCCGTCAAACCAGATGCCGGCGATCTCGCCGTAGTTGGTCAGCAGCTCGCGGAGCTGCCCATCCATGTAGTCCAAATACTTATACCAGTCGCCGGACTCGGGGCGCCCTGTGTTCCATCCCGTGCGCCCGCGCGGAAAGTAATCGGGATGGTGCCAGTCGAGCTCCGAATGGTAGAAGAAGAGCTTAATGCCTTGCCTGTGGCACTCGTCGGCCAGCATCTTGAGAACATCTTTTTTATACGGAGTCCGATCCACGATATCCCAGTCGGTCAGCTTCGAGTCAAACATTGCAAAGCCGTCATGGTGCTTGCTGGTAATCGTGATATAGCGCATGCCGGCCGCCTTGGCCAGCGCCACCCACGCGGCGGGGTCGAATTTGACCGGATTGAACTGCGGCGCCAGCTTTTCATACTCCTCGACGGTCATTTTCCGGTTGTTCATCACCCATTCCCCGTCTCCCAGAACGCTGTAAACGCCCCAGTGGATGAACATTCCGAACTTGGCGTCCTGAAACCACTCTCGCGCCGCGAGGTTAGCCGCCGTAGGCTTATACTCGGCGCGCGCGCCGCTCGTAAGCCACGCGCCCAGCAAAAGGAAACTGCAAATTCTCAGGCAAGTTCTCATAACCGCCGTCCTCAAACTGCTTCGTTGCAACCGGATTTCCCCCAAGAATAGCAAAGGCGGCGGCAAAACGGCGTTTCCCCGAAATCGGCAGCGCGTTCAGCAATCCGGCGCGCCTCGGCAGAGGAGGAAGGAGATGTTCCATCTCTTTTCGCCCGTGCCGGCGGCCGGCGCCCTGCCGCCTATATCGTCCGGAGCTAAAATGAGAGCGGTAACCGGATGCCGCGCTCCGTTGAGTTCTTCGAGCACCAATTTCAACGCCAGGTCCAGATGTGCGAGTTCGAGTTGAACCCGTTCGAGCGGCTCGCGCTGGATTACCTCCAGGGCGCCGTGTTGGATCTGGGTTGCGGCCTTGGCAATTTGACCCTGGCAGCCGCGCGCCGCGGCTGCATCGTAACGGCCATCGACGCGAGCCCCACGGCGATCGCCAGGATTCGCGACGCTGCGGAACGAGAGCGCCTGCCGGTGAGTGCGCTGCAAGCCGATTTGGCCGATTTCCAGATCCAACACGATTACGACGCCGTCGTCGCGATCGGGCTGTTGATGTTCTTCCCCAAGCCGCAGGCGCTCCGCATGCTTGCTGAAATAAAACAGCACGTCCGGACCGGCGGATACGCGATCATCAATGTGCTCATCGAGGGCACGACGTATATGGACATGTTCACTCCCGGAGAGTATTGCCTGTTCCGCCGCGAGGAACTGGCTGAGCGCTTTTCGGACTGGACAATCGAGGCGGCTCGCTATGACGAATTCCCCGCGCCCGGCGAAACTCTCAAGGTCTTTGCAACGGTGATCACGCGTAATCCGGCGGTGAGTTCCGCGCACCGGCCGCAATGACGGCGGACGGCGAGTCCGCAATTATCATTTTCCGCAGTGAGTGATCGCCACCGCGCCGCGGGGACCGGGGATGACGGCTTTGCTCCACCCGCGCGATGGCCCTCGCGAGCGCGGAGGGATCCCGGAGCAGTGCCCGTTGCGGCCCCGCGCTTGCCTACCCTATATTGAAACGAGCGGAGACCGATTATGATTGTTCGCTGTTTGATCGCCGCGCTGGCGGCCGGCGGCATCGCCGCGGCGACTAGCCCTTCTCCCGTTACTTTCAGCCGCGATGTCGCGCCGATTTTGCAGAAGCACTGCCAGACGTGCCACCGGCCGGGAGAAGCCGCCCCCATGTCGTTCTTGACTTATCGGGAGACCCGCCCCTGGGCTAAGGCGATTCGCGAATCCGTACTGCTCAGGAAGATGCCGC
>Ga0070741_10011590_pt1 | contig 16231 bp, 13 predicted proteins | sample Coa_R1_4_FD_66440 | JGI IMG/M metagenome (GOLD analysis project Ga0070741, IMG submission 66440) | Surface soil microbial communities from Centralia Pennsylvania, which are recovering from an underground coalmine fire - Coalmine... | ecosystem: Environmental > Terrestrial > Soil > Unclassified ...
TCGCGGAGGCGTTTCAGCAAGTCGGCTCGAGCGCCCGCCACCACCTGTCTCGCAAACGCGGGCGCGATCGCCCGGCCGGCCTGCCGCATCCGCTGCTCCCACAACACGATCGAGGCGCCCTGCACCGGTTCGATGAGCGAGTTGATTTCCGGCGGCGCGCCGCCGCCGTCCGCCTTGTGGCAGCCTTGACAATTCAGGCGATAGAGGTCGGCGCCGCTCACGGTCACCGGCTCCGCGAGGTCTCCCGCCGAGAGCACGCCGCCGGCCGCGCGGAGGGGGAGGTCGGGTGGCGGTCCCCACTGGCCCGTCGATCCCATCGAGCTCTGCTGAATCGTCAGGCCGAGCCGATGGAGCGTGCTCGGTCCAGAGACCGGCGTGACCAGCCACGCCTGTCCACGCGGTCGCTGCCGTGGCTGATCGGCGCCCGGCTCGTGAGAGCGGCGCGCGCCGCTCAGCACCGCCGGCGCGGCCACAATCAGGAGCGCCACCGCGCATCGCATCCGCCCCGCGCGCCGCCGGCCCGACCTTCGCGCCTCCATCCTGCAGGGTCTCATTTGCCCAGGACAAGGCGCACCGTCGTCGGCTTGCCGGCCTCCACCGTGATCGGCTGTTTCAGCTCCTTCAGCTTCTCGCTCCACGCGACGAGCGTGTAGCGGCCAGCCGGCACGCCGCGAATCTGGAACGCGCCGGTCTGATCAGTCTTGGCGAAGTACGGGGTGTCGAGGACGATGACGAAGGCTTCCATCTCGGGATGAATCCGACACAGCTGTGTGTACACTCCGGCCTTCGTGAACGCGTGATCCCTGACCTCTCCCTGCTGCCAGCTCCCGAGGTCGTAGCGGCCCTCCGGCGAGAAGACGTTGTGCGCGAACGGGTCGCTGTTGAGGAACCTGACGGTCGTGCCGCGCGTCACGGGCAGCACGTGGGGGATGAAGACCTTGCCCTTCTGGTCCATCTCGACCGGCCGGGCCGGCGGCGTGACCGACAAGCCGGGCGCGAGCAGACTCACGACGACGTCGGCATTGCTGGGCAGCCCTCGGGCCGTCACTGTGCCCACGACGCTGCCGTCCTCGGCCGCGCGACCTCGCCCGCCGCCCAAGGCGAGCAGGCCGGCGGTCAACGAGCCCACCTCGAACAGGATCGGGCGTCGCATCGAGGATCTCCTCTCGTCAGAACGCGAACCGCAGCAGCCCGTTCAGCGAGTGATTCTCGCCCTGCCGCAGATCGCGCCGGTACTCGACCGCGGCCTTGACGTTCGCGCGCACGAGCGCGCTGAGGTTGAACACACCGGTCCGGAGGCTCTCCACCGCGCGATCGGCCGGCGTCACGGTCTCGTAGCGCGCGCTCGCCTGCAGCCACGGATAGATCACGTAATCCGCCTGCGTGAACCACGCGTGATAATCGGGCTCGAGCGCCTGGACGAGGGCGCCGGTCGCCTCGTCGAACACACGCAGCGTGTCGGTCCCGTGCAGGTACACGGCGAAGACATTGAGGTCCTGGAAGAACCAGCTGGCGTAGAAGCCTGTCCGCAGGAAGTGCTGGTCTTCGACGTTGCGCGCCACCCCCGGCTCCGTCGTCGCCGCGAACGGAATGCCGCTCGCGTCGCCGCGATAGGTGAACACACCAAGCCGCAGCGAGTTGTCGCGCCAGTTCTTCTCGGGGATGGCCGCCTGGCCGCCCGTGTCGCCGTCCAGGCCCATGCCGCCGATCTTGTAGTCGAACCGCGCATAGACATCCTTGGCATTGTTGCCATCGAAACGGCCCGTCGTATCCGTTGCCGGCGGCCCGACGCCGTTGGCGAGGCCGGCCACCCACAGCATGCGGTGCCTGATCATGCCGTAGGCCTCCGCGCCCTGAATCATGCCCGGCAGGGAAATCGGCATTGGGCTCATGTCCTCGGCCAGGCCCGTGCCGCCGTGCACACCGACGGGGTTGTACGCGAACAGCGAATCGATGCCCGCATCGGTCGCGATCCACATCTCGTGAAAGCCGTCCACTAGGTTCGGAGCCAGCTTTCCGATGCGGAAGTGGAACAGGTCCTCGGGCCCGAACGGCGAATCGATGCCCATGTGCGCGTGCTCGAGCTCGACCGACACCGAGCCGTCTGGCTGCTCACCGAAGGTCGCCTCGCTGAAGAAGGACACGTGATCGCCCAACGTGCCGGCGGCAAAGATGTTGAGCTCCTGGGGAAACTGCAGGTCATTCTTGATCGAGGTGACGGTACCGTCCTCGTTCAGCGTCGACGTGTTAGACGTCGGCCAGCTTGATGTTGACCGCCAGCGGCACGGCGCCGGGGATCTCGCCGGGCCAGACGGCCTGCGGCCAGAGACGCTTGTAGGCCGGCGCCCCGAGACTGACGGGCTTCTCCTTGATCTGCTCCTCCGTCTCGCCCGGCAGGCGGTATCCGCGCAGCCGGAACGCCTCGCCGAAGGCATTGAGCTTCGGGAAGACGATGTGGCACGTCTGACAACTCGTCTGATACTTGCGCGCGAACGCCGGCACCGCATCAGCGGACCGGGAGACAAGCAGGAAGGACAGCAGAAACAGGACGGCGCCGACCGGCGCGAGACCGTCCATCACTGAGCGACGCCTTGCTGTCTCCGGGCTCCAACGAGGCATGAACCCTCCACGACGCTTCGCCGCCCGCCACGCTGGTCCGCCACCGGCCGGCGCGCGACGCAGGCCTTCTCGCAAGGTCCGATCCGACGGCGATCAAGCGGCCGGGCCGCGGCGACGCGGCGCGAATGTGCACGAGGCTCGAAGGCGCCGCCATCGCTTGACGCAACGCCCGCGTAGATCCGCCGACTCGTTGGCGAGCCCGACCGTCGCCTGGGAACTTTTTCCATGCGAGATGAAATTTCCCGCATCACGGACGCGGCAGCAGGAACTGGTGCCCGTACTCCCGCCAGCCGTCGCGCATCTGCCGCGCGAGATCGCGATCGTTCAGCAACTCGACGATGGCCTTCGCGCAGTCCGCGACCGTCTCGGGGGAACTCGCCCGTTCCCGCCACTTGAATCGGTCACACGGAGGCCCAGCGGCGCCGCATCTCACCTCCCTTGCGCCTCGTCGACCGACGCGCGCCCGCGGCCCCTCCCACTCCTTCGGCCGAGGTCGCGCGGGAGATCCGACGGGCACCCGCTCGGCGATTTGCTTCGACGGAGAACCTGTCTCGCTCCAGTGTTCGCCTTCCAGAACGGCACCGTCATGAATTCGTACGTCGCCTGGCCCGCAGCGGGAGAGGAGGCTGGAATCCGGCCGCCGCTGCTCTCGCACGTCTCTTGCTCGCTCGCTGTCATGTCGGCGTGATACGGAAGGCGCTTGCCCACAGCGAGCGATGGCTCGCCGTCCCGGGCCGAGCTTGGCGCCTCGCACCACCATGGGCGTGTCTCAGGCGCAGAAACCGGCGAGCGGCGGAAAGGAAGGTCGAGCACGCGCTCCGCCTCGCGAGGAACGCGAGCGAGCCGGTGCTCACCACTCAGGCACGGCCCGTTCTTCAACAGTCACCGCATGGTGGAGGGGTCCATGTTGAAGGCGTACGGCTCGTGATCGATGACGAACGGGATTCACCGACTGCGCCCCGAGGACGCGCTGGCCAGCCTCCGATCGGGCGTCGCCGGGCTGACGAACGCCGAGGCGGCGCGGCGTCTCCGCGAGTTCGGCCCCAACCAGCTCGCCCGCGCGCGCGAGCGCCCGGCGATCGTCCAGCTCGTCGGCCAGCTTACCCACTTCTTCGCCCTGATCCTGTGGGCGGCCGCGGCGCTCGCGCTCCTCGCCGAGGTCCGCAGCCCGGGATCGGGCATGCGCACGCTCGCAGAGGCCATCGTCGCCGTCATCCTGATCAACGGCCTCTTCTCCTTCTGGCAGGAGCGCCGCGCTCATCACGCGATCGCCGCCCTCCAGCGGCTGCTCCCGCAGTCGGTTCGCGTGCGCCGCGAGGGCGTCCTGCTGGACCGGCCTAGCACCGAGCTCGTGCCGGGCGACGTGATCGAGCTCACCGAGGGCGACCGTGTGCCCGCGGACTGCCGGCTGATCGAGGCCTTCGACGTCCAGGTCGACAACGCGACGCTGACCGGCGAATCGCTGCCGCAGGCACGCGTCGCCGACGCCGATCCCAACGCCCAGGACGGCGCCCCGACCGAGCAGCGCAACATGGTGTTCGCCGGCACGTCGCTGGCCGCCGGCCACGCCGTCGCGCTGGTCGTCGCGACGGGCATGCGCACCGAGTTCGGCCGCATCGCCCACCTGACCCAGGCCGCCCCTCAGGCCCCTGCGCCAATCCAGATCGAGATCGCGCGCCTCAGCCGCGTGATCGCCGCGCTCTCCACCCTGCTCGGCGCCGTGCTCTTCATCGTGGGTCGCGGCATCGGGCTGCCCTTCTGGGACAATTTCGTGTTCGCCATCGGCGTGATCGTGGCCAACGTGCCCGAAGGCCTGCTGCCGACCCTCACGTTGTCGCTGGCGCTGGCCGCCGAGCGCATGGCCGCCCGAAACACCCTGACCCGCCATCTGCCGGCGGTCCAGACGCTCGGCTCGGCCACCGTCATCTGCACGGACAAGACCGGCACGCTCACCCAGAACCGCATGGTGGCGGCCCGCGTGTTCGCGATCGATCAGGTCGTGGAGGCAGCCGACCTCGGGATGCGCGCGGACTTCGTCGCGGCCCATCCTGGCCTGTTCGAGGCCGCGGCCCTGTGCCACACACTGCACCGTCAGAACCGCGCAGCCGGCCCCGGCTGGCGCGGCGACCCGATGGAGGTGGCGCTCGTCGAGATGGCCCGCCAGGCGCGGCCGGAGGCGCCGGAGCCAGCCCGCATCGACCTCATCCCGTTCAACCCCGACCGGCGGCGCATGGCAACGCTCCACGCCGCCGGCCAGGATTTCGTGCTGTTCGTCAAGGGGGCGCTCGAAGCGATCCTGCCGATGTGCGCGACGTACGAAACCGCCGGCGGGGCGGCCCCGCTGACCGACGCCATCGGTCGGCGGATTCTCGACGCCGAAGCGCAAATGGCAGCCGACGGCCTGCGCGTGCTCGCCTTCGCCTGGCGCCGGCTCCGCGCGATCCCCGCTCGCGAGCGGCTCGAGGAGGATCTGACGTTCGCCGGCCTGGTGGGCCTCCACGACCCGCCGCGGCCGGAGGTTCCCGCAGCGATCGCGACCTGCCGCGCGGCGGGCATCAAGGTCGTGATGATCACCGGCGATCACCCGCAGACCGCGCTCGCCATCGCGCGGGCGATCGGCCTCGCAACCACCGCGCACCCGCGCGTCGTCACCGGCCGCGAGCTCGAGCGCCTCTCCGCCGAGCAGCTCCGGTTCCTCCTCGACGAGCCGGAGTTGATCGTCGCCCGGGCCTCGGCCGACCAGAAGCTCCGGATCGTCCAGGCCTTCCAGCGGGCCGGCGCCGTCGTCGCCGTCACGGGCGACGGCGCCAACGACGCTCCGGCCTTGAAGGCCGCCGACATCGGCGTGGCAATGGGAGCGAGCGGGACGGACGTCGCGCGCGAGGCCGCCGACGTGGTGCTGCTCGATGACAACTTCGCGAGCATCGTCGCGGCCATCGGGGAAGGGCGCGGCGTCTTCGACAACATCCGGAAGTTCACGACGTACGTCCTGACCTCGAACGTCCCGGAGCTCGTGCCGTATCTCGCCTTCGTGCTGCTCCGCGTTCCCCTGCCGCTCACCATCATGCAGATTCTGGCGGTGGATCTCGGCACGGACATGCTGCCTGCCCTGGGTCTCGGCGCCGAGCCGCCCGAGCCGAACGTCATGACGCGTCCGCCGCGGTCGCTGACCGGGCGGATCATCGACGGACCGCTGCTGACCCGGGCCTACGTCTGGCTCGGCAGCATGGAAGCGGCGGCCGCGATGACGACATGGGCCGTGGTCATCGTACGCGGCGGCTGGCGCTGGGACGAGGCGCTGGCGGCCTCGGCGCCCCTCTATCGGCAGTCCACGACCGCGTGTCTCACAGCCATCGTGATCGCTCAGGCAGCCAACGTCCTCGCCTGCCGCAGCGAAACCGCGCCCGCCTCGCTGCGTGGCGTTCTGGACAATCGGCTGATCGTCGCCGGCCTGGTCGTCGAGCTCGCCTTGATCGGAGTCATCGATTACACGCCGGCTGGACATCTGCTCTTCGGGACGGCAAGCCCGCCCTGGATCGCCTGGCTCGTTCCCTTGCCGTTTGCAGTCGCCCTGCTGGGCGTCGATCGGCTGGTCAAGCGCTACCGTTCGCACCGCAGGGAAAGCCGCGCGGCGAACGTTTCGATGGCCCTCCGATAGCCTGCGCGTCCGAGGCCGTTCCGCCGGTCGTTACCGGTTCATCATGCCTCGGCCGCCCATCATCATCATCGGCATCTGGTCCATGTGCTCGCGCAGCGCCTTCTGCTGGCGCGCGAGCTCGTTGACGACCTGGGCCATCGCAGCCACCTTCGCGTCGCCGGTCGCGGCATTCATCTGGGCGACCAGCTGGTCGAGCTTTTCCTCGGCGGCCTTCATCTCCGCCATCATCTGCTGATGGCGCTTCATCATGTCGGCCATGGGAGATGGTGCGGACTGACCAGGCGGCGCCGACGAAGGCGGCGCCTGCTGGGCGGCAAGGAGCGAGGCCGTCACGGCGCCGCGCGGGGCGACAGCCATCAGCGTCATGGCCGCGGCTCCGGCGGCGGCGGCGAATATCGACTTCCACATGGGTCCCTCCAGGCCCCACGGACGCAAGGAACGTGCTCGTCAACCCGTCGGCCGGCGTCGACCGCCGGCTCGAAAAGAGCCCCCGGCGCCTCGCGGAGTGACCGAGCACCGCGCGGCAGTCGCGCGACACCGCGATCCTTTCCGACATCCGAGCCCGCATCTCATCCAGGAAAACTCCGCTCGAGCGCGCGGAAATTTCCGGCGCTTCCGTAGCGACCGGCATCGACAGGCGAGCTCGACCACGACGGAGCCCGGCTGGTCCCTCCCTTGCACGGCGTCATCCGTCATCTGAATCGCAATTGGAGGTGTCTCATGGCAGAAAAGCAGGAAACGGGGCGTACCGAGGAAAAGGGCCTGGCCCGTCGGGAACCGCTCTCCCTCAGCAGTCCGTTCCGGATCCTCGACCGGTTCGCCGAGGAGATGGACCGCCTCTTCGACGATTTCGGCCTGGGACGCGGATGGCTCTCACCCCGCCTCGGCCTGGCCTGGCCGCGCTCGCTCCTCCGCCGCACCGAGGAGTGGCTCCCCGAGGTGGAGGTGCTGCAGCGCAACAACGAGCTCGTGATTCGCGCCGATCTTCCCGGCCTCACCAAAGACGATGTGAAGGTCGAGGTCACCGAAGACGCCGTCACGATCCAGGGCGAGCGGAAGCGCGAGTACGAGGAGGAGAAGGGCGGCGTGTACCGCTCGGAGCGCAGCTACGGCAGCTTCTATCGCTCCATCGCGCTGCCGGAGGGCGCGATGACGGACCAGGCGAAAGCGACTTTCAAGGACGGCGTGCTCGAGATCACGATGCCGGCCCCGCCCGAATCGGTCAAGCGCGGGCGGCGTCTGGAGATCACCACCGAAGCCGCCACATCGAAGAAGTAACCGCCCAGCGTCGGGGGCCGGGCCGCTGGCGTTCGGCGTGGAGGAGCCATCGGCCGCCTCGCGATGCCGCGCGCCGTCCGGCCCCGGCCCGCGACCTGCGCCCCCTCTCGCCCTCGAAGGGCCGCGGCCGGCCCGGGGCACAATCGCTGCACATCCTTCACGCGAGGGACAGATGATGCACTACTGGGATGCCGGAGGACACATGTGGTGGATGACGGCAGGGTGGATCGTCGGTCTCGCCGCCTTTGCCGCCATCGTGTGGCTGCTGGTGAAGGCCGCGCAAGGCTCCGGGCAGGCCGCCCTCGGCGAGCCGCCCGAGCTCATTCTCAAGCGGCGCTATGCGCGCGGCGAGATCGACGCCGAGGAGTACCATCGACGGCTGGCCGACCTGCGGAAGTGACGGGGCCGAGGCGACGCCGTCTCGAGCCCGCGACTCCGCGGTGCCGCGAGGCGCTTCGGGCGCTCCGGCGCCGCCGCTTCCCGGCATCCTCTCACCAGACGCCGAACGCCCCCTTCCCCTTCTGCTTTCGATGCGGGACGCGATGATGCAGCCCGTGCCGCGCCGGCCTGGCCGGCCGCGCGACGCCGCGCCCCAGCAGCTCCAGCAGGTCGGAAACGGTGACGATGCCGACCAGCCGCTCGCCGTCGACGACCGGCACGCAGCCGATCGTGCGGCCGCGCATGAGATTCGCGGTCCTTCGGATTGTTGCCTTCGGATCCACCGTCACGACCGAGGCCGTCATCAGATCGCGGACGCGTGAACGCGCGCGAATCTCGGCGCCGGCGCGCCCCCCGGTGTCTCGATCGGAGAGGATGCCCATTACCTTGGACCCCTTGGCCACGACCAGATGATGGATGCGCTTGCGCCGCATCAGCTCCCACGCGTCGGCCGCTCCGGCATCCGGATCGATCGTCTGCACGCCCGTCGTCATCACCTCAGCCACGCGCATAGGCGCCCCCCTCGGGCGACTCGGCGCGCACGAGCGGCTCGTCGACGACGTGCGATGCGAGGAACCAGACCTGCAGCTCGTTGCGGCGGATCACCTCGCCGATCAGCAGGTCGGCGGTGCCGTGATCGTCCTTTTCCGCCGCCAGCCGCGCCATCGTCCGCGCCTCCTTCAGCACGATCTCGTGCGCGTGGAGCAGCCGTGAGATCTGCACGGGCACTTCCTCGCGCCCCTTCGGCGGGCGCGGGATCAGGGTCGTCTCGGCCACGTCGTGCGGCATGGCCACGCTGATGCCGCCAAGGACCTGAATCCGCTCGGCGATGGCATCGACGAGCGCATCCTGCTCCCGGTAGTGCGCGTCGAACAACTTGTGCAGCCCGGCGAACGTCGCCCCGGCGACCTGCCAGTGATGCTTCTTGTACAGATCGCGCAGCGTCATCGTGTCGGCCAGCAGCTGATTCAGGTTCTCGACCGCCTCCCGACAGGCCGACTCGGACAGCGCGATCGGCAGCTTCACGATGTGCCCGTAGGGCTGGATCTCAGGAGCTCGCTGGTACACGAGCGGTTTGGCGCGGCTCATGACCGCGTCCACATCGATGGCGTGTCGGCGCTCGGACATCTCTTCGACTCCTCTCGGTTCGGCGCGGCCGCGTGCGCGCGACGCGCATGCGGCGGCCGCGGATGAGCGACGCAATTGCGATACCATCGCCGCCGCGCACGGGGGCCTCGTGCCGCCCGAGCGGCCGCGTCGCTGACGCCGGCCGGCCGAAGAGCACGGAGGGGGGAACGACCTCGGCGGCGGGAACCGGCCGGTCGGCCGGTCCGGAGATCCGGCGCGTGCGAAGGCGGTGAAGATCGGCGAGCGCCCGGTCGAGCCTGGCGTCGTGCCGGTAGATGTCCTCCGCGAAGTGAAGCGTCCCGTCCTCCGGCATCACGGCCGCCGTCGTGTAAAAGAGGATCACCGTGATGGGCCGGTGCAGCCTCACGTGCACCGTCCGCGCGCCCATCGTCGCCGCTCGGATCCGATCGCGCGTCCACTCCGGCCGATCCCGCAGCACCCATTCGGCCAGGGCGATCGGGTCGGCCACCCGCACGCAGCCGTGGCTGAAATCCCGCCGGGTTTTCGCAAAGAGCGCCTGCGCCGGCGTGCCGTGCATGTAGACGTCCTCTCGATTCGGGAAGACGAACTTCACCAGGCCGAGAGCGTTCCTCGGCCCCGGCCGCTGGCGCACGCGCAAGGCGCCGCGCCGGAGCGCTTCGAGCGCCTCGGGCGAGAGATCGACGTGCGCGGCATTGTCGCCCTCGCCGCGCACGATCTCCATGTTCTCGCGCGCAAAGTACTCGGGATCACGCTCGATCCGAGGCAGCAGCTCGCGCAGCAGGATCGACCGCGGCACGTTCCAGTACGGCCGGAAGATCACCTCGCGCATCTCCTCGGCGAACACCGGCGTCTCGGTGCTGAGCGCCCGCCCCACGATCACGTCCATGCCGAGCGCCGGCGCCCCGCGCGGCGGAAGCACGTCCCACGCCCAGAGGCGGAACATCGGGATGTTGAGCGCGATCAACCGCTCGTCGCCGAGGTGCGGCAGCCAGCGGAGCCGCTCGAGCGCCAGCTCGATTTGCCGGACGCGCCAGGCCGGCGGCACGCGGAGCGCCGCCATCGTGCGCCGGCCCAGGACGCCGTCGGCCTCGAGCCCGTGGCGGAGCTGGAAGCGCCTGACCCCCTCGACGACCGGACCCTCGTAGCGTGTGGCGGTCTGAGGGAGCGGAACACCCGCCGACAGGTCGCCGAGGGCGATCAGCTCCTGCTGCAGGACGCCGATGTCGGCGTAGGGGTCGCCGGGATGAATCGCACGCGAGAGAGGCGGCGGCACGACCACGCCCGGATCGGCGGCAAGCGACCGGTAGCGCGGCAGCATGGCGCGCAGCTGCTGGTACTGCGCCAGCGGCGGCCGCAGATCCGCCGCGAGGGTCGCCACACGCTGCCCGGTCGTCGCGGCGCGGAGCAGCGCCGCGAAGTCGTGCCGGTCGCGGGGTACATCCAGCCGGAAGCCAATCGTCCGCGGATCGACGCGGCCCATGTGCAGGTCGCGCAGATAGCGCAGCATGCCCGCGCTGACGGCGACATCGAGCCGCGCCAGGTCCTGCGGCGTCGACGCGGTCCCGGCGCCGGGCGCGAGACGCGCGATGAGATCCAGGTAGTAGTCCGCCGGATCGAGCCCCTCGTCGGCCGCCTGGCCCAGCACGGCTGCCGCGTCCTGCAAGTTCCGGGTCGGCCGGCCAGCGGGATCGAGCCACACCGGCGCGCCGGCCGGCTCGTACAACGCCTGCAGCTCCGTGCGCTCGCCGCGCGACAGTGCGCCCAGCATCCCGTCACGCCCCTCGATCAACGCGGTCACGAGGCCGCGGATCGCCAGCGAGAGATCTGGGCGGCTCGTCGCCCGCGCCGACCCTGCTCTGGGCGCCGGTTCTGGAGCGTGAGCCGTCACGCCCGGTCGATTGGAGCACGCGAGCCATGCGGGCACGAGAAGCGCCGTCGTCAGCAGACGCTTCTGACACCTTGCCCAACCTGGTGGCGCAGAGCTTGGCCGCAAGAGGTCCGCCTCCCGCGCGAGGGCGTGCGGCCCGCGACGCGCGACGTCATGGCCGTCCGAGTCGAACGGCCTCAGGTCGGCGGCCGCGTGTCTCGAGAAACGCGTTCAGGCCGCCCGTCTCCGGGGCATCGCCACGTCCGACGCCGGCGGCGCGGCGGCCGGGCCGGCGTCGGAGACTCGCGACGCACCGTCATTGCCCGCCGGCGTGGCGGGACCGCCCCCAATCACCCATCCCGGCGTCTCCCTTCCGCAGCCCTCGCAGCGGAGAAAGAGGCGCCCCGGCGACCGCGCCAGCCGGTCGTCATGGCCCTGCACGAGACAGCCCAGGAATCCCACCCAGTTTCTGCGCATGACGACCCTCGCCGCGCGGGCGGGATTCACCCGACCACCGGGCTGGACTCCTGAACCGGAACGGCCTGCCGCCACGTCTGCAGGATCCGCAGGTACGCCGTGCGCTCGAAGTAGGCGGGGTTCGTGCACCGCGTCAGATTGGCCTGTCCGCGGAACGCCTCCACCGACTCGTGGTGGTGCCGCGCCATCCATTGCCGCAGGCCCTGCTCCATGACCTGGAACTGCTGCGGTCCATGCTGCAGGACGGCCGAGACCATCTGCACCACGTGTGCGCCGCTCAGGAGCGCCTTGATGCCGTCGAGCGCCGTGTGCACGCCGCCGGTCGCCGCAAGCGACACGTTGACGCGCTCGGAGAGAATCGCCAGCCAGCGAAGGCGCAGGAGGAGCTCCTCGCTGGTCGAGAGCCGAAGATTGGGGAGGGCCTCCAGCGTGTCCACATCGATGTCGGGCTGGTAGAAGCGGTTGAACAGCACGAGGCCATCGGCGCCGGCCGCGGCCAGCCGCGCGGCGAGACTCGCAAAGGCCGTGTAGAACGGGGCGAGCTTGACGGCCAGCGGGATGTGCACCATGCTCTTCAGGCTTCGCACGAGCGTCTCGATCTGCCGCTCGATGCTCTCCGGCGAATCCTGCAGCCCCGTCGACAGGTAGTAGACGTTGAGCTCGAGCGCGTCGGCGCCGGCCTCCTCCATCAAGGGCCCGTACCGCAGCCATCCGTCCGCCCCAAAGCCGTTGAGCGATCCAATCACGGGCACGGAGACCGCCGCCTTGATCCGGCGGATCTGCTCGAGGTACTCGTCAGGCCTCAAGGGGAACTCTTCCGGAGGCGGAAGATGCCCGAGGCTGCCGGAGAACTCCGGGACCGCGCGATTGAGCTCGGGGATCGTGCCGGACATGGCGTAGGCGATCTGCTCCTCGAACAACGAGTGCATCGTGATCGCCGCACAGCCCGCGTCCTCGAGGCGCCGCGCGTTGTCCAGCTTGCCGGTGAGCGGCGAGGCGCCGAGCACGAAGGGGTGCTTCAACGTCAGGCCCAGATAACGAGTCGTCAGATCCATAGCGCCCTTCCACGATCCGTAGAGCAAGAAAGACGCCGACGCACCAGCGGCCCGGCGAGGTTGCCTCGCCGGCCGCATCGAGCCCGCGCGCCCTACCCCTTCGAGTCGCCGGCGCCCGCTCGAAACGCGCGCGCCTGCCTCGCGAACGCCGCCAGGCGCGCCTCGACCAGGCCGTTCAGGCTCCCATCCGGGAAGCGTCCCGCGCCGTCGCGCACACCGGCCGGGAGGCCGGTGAGCACCTCGATGCCCTCGTCGATCGTCTCGGCCGTGTAGATGCGGAAGCGGCCCCCCTCGACCGCCTCGATCACATCGTCGCGCAGCATGAGGTGGCGGACGTTCCCGGCAGGGATGAGCACGCCCTGGTCGCCGGTGAGCCCCTTGGCCCGGCACACGTCGAAGAAGCCCTCGATCTTCTCGTTGATGCCGCCGACCGGCTGCAGGACGCCGTGCTGGTCGACTGATCCGGTCACCGCGATGGACTGCTTGATCGGCACGTCGGCCAGCGCCGAGAGGAGCGCATACAACTCGGCCGACGATGCGCTGTCGCCTTCGACGCTGCCGTAGCTCTGCTCGAAGACGATGCTGGCGGAGAGCGACAGCGGCTGATCAGGGACGTAGCGCCCGGCCAGGAAGCCTGAGAGGATGAGGACGCCCTTGGAGTGGATGGGGCCGCCCAGCTCCACCTCGCGCTCGATGTCGACGACCGTGCCCGTGCCGAGACGGGCGCGCGCCGTGATGCGACTCGGCCGCCCAAAGGAAAAGCCGCCCAGCTCGATCACCGAGAGGCCGTTGACCTGTCCGACGACGGCGCCCTCGGTCGTGATCCTGATCGTTCCGCGGGCGATCTCCTCGAGGAGCCGCTCGCGCGGCCGGCTGGCGCGCTCGACCCACGCGTCGATCGCGCGCTGGACGTCGCCGGCCTCGACGGCCTCGTGGCCGGCCTGGCCGGCCCAATAGTCCGCTTCCCGGAGCACGTCGGTCAGGCGGTCCAGCTCGATCCAGAGCTCGCTCGCGTCTCCGACGACGCGCGCGCCGTGCTCGATGAGGCGGGCGACGGCGCGGGCCGTAAACGGGCGCAGCGAGGCTCTGCGCGCCAGCGTGGCAATCACTCCCGCATAGGCGAGATCGCCGGCCGCCGTGCGGTCCACGTGCGACTCGAAGTCGACGGCCACCTTGAACAGCTCGCGGAAGTCGGGGTCGAGCTCGTACAGGAGGTAGTACAAGAGCCGATCGCCGACGAGGACGACCTTCACGTCGAGCGGGATCGGCTCCGCCTCGAGCGACACCGTGCTGACCAGACTCAGCGCCTCGCCGAGCGATTCGATCCGGATGCAGCGCGATCGCAGGGCCCGCTTGAGGCCTTCCCAGGCAAACGGCTCGGCCAGGACTCGCCGCGCGTCCAGAATTAGGTAGCCGCCGTTCGCCTTGTGCAGCGCACCCGCCTTGATGTGGGTGAAGTCGGTGACGAGCGTGCCCATCTGGGCGACGTGCTCGATCCGGCCGATCAGGTTGTGGAACGTCGGCTTGTCCTCGTAGACCACCGGCGCGCCGGCGACGCCGCCGTGATCGTCCAGGACGTTGACCTGATAGCGCGCGAGCGGCGAGCTGGCGCGCGCCTTGGCGATGAGCGCCTCGAGCTCGCTCGCACCTCCCGCCTCGTCGCCCTCCTTCGACCGCCGGAAGTCGTCCGCGTTGTCGATGACGTCCTTCTCCAGATCGGCGAGGTAGCTCTGGACGTCCGCCTCTCCCTCGTAGGCCCGCTTGAGGTCGCCGATCAGCGCGTCGACGGCCGCCTTCGTCGCCGCGCGCTTCAAGGCCTGCAGCTTCTCGTGGGTCTCGCGATGCCACTTGGGGATCTGGCTCAGCAGCGCCTCGAGCTCGGTCTCGAATCCCTCGATCGCGGCGCGCAGGCGCCGCTGCTCCTCTTCCGGAAGCCGCTGGAACGCCTCGGCATCCAGGATCTCGCCGCCGCGCATCGGCGCCAGGGCGAGGCCGAGCGGGGTCCGGATCAAGGCCACGCTCTGCTCTGCGGCCCGCCGGCGCAGATCCTCCAGCGCCTGGTCGCGGCGCGTGTTGAACTCGTCGTGGATCCGTTGATAGTGCTGGCGGTACTCCTCGGCCTCGAGCGCCGCGCTGATCGCCGCCCGCAGCTCGTCGACGAGGCGCCGCATGTCGTCGCGCAGCCGGGCGCCCATGCCCTTCGGCAGCGAGATCGCGCGCGGCCGATGCGGCTGCGCGAAGTTGTGGACGTAGCACCAGTCGCGGGGAGGCGGCTCGGCGGCGGCCTGTTCCTCCAGAAATTTGCGCACGACTGCGTGTTTTCCCGCCCCGGCCGGGCCGAGCGCGAAGAGGTTGTAGCCCTCCCGCCGCATCCGGATACCGAACTCGATCGCCGCCACGGCGCGGTCCTGACCAAAGACCAGGGGGCGGTCGGGCAGCTCCGCGGTCGTCTGGAAGGGTAGCTGGGCGGGATCGCAGCGACGGCGAAGCTCGGAGGCCGTGAGCACCACGGCGGCTCGCGGCCCCTCTCCCGACTGCGGGGAGGCTCCGGGTGGGCTGACTTGCGGTTCGGCGGTCGTTGTCGGCACGTCTGCTCCCTGAGGATGGCGCGACGCCGCTCAGGGCCGCGCACTGTCGCATGCCGGCAAGCCACGTACCAGGGGGTCGACTGCCGGGCGGCGGCCGCCGCGATCGCCTTGTCGGCGGCGGTCGATTTCGGGCCGTGCGGCCGGGCAGGGCGGCGGCCGATCGACGCCGGGCCGTCCCGTCGACCGGTTGAGTCGCGATTCGATGCAGGGCGTCCGGAACGGCGATGGGCCAGTGTGGCGCGCAGATCACCCCGTGGCCCGATCCCGGCGCCTTGTTCCGTCGAGATCGGTGAGCTACGATGGCGTGGCCGCCCTCGATCCCGTGGACACCCATCCGTCCGTCCAGCCCCAGCGCGCCGACCGACTCGTCTCCCTGGTTGGCGCCGTGCTGGTCGCCGCCATCTTCGTCCTCGATCTTCGGTTTCCCCTGGGCCTCAACATCCCGGCGCTCTATCTGGCCCCGCTGGTGCTGAGCCTCCGGCAAACCCGCTGGCGCGACACGTTCCTCCTGGCCGCCGGCTGCTCCGCCCTGACCCTGCTGGCGCTGCCGTTCAAGCCCGCCGGCGGCAACTGGACGGCCGGGGTGACCAACCGGGTGCTCGTGATCCTCGGCCTGTGGATGACGGCCGCCGTCATCGCGCGCTTCAAGCAGACGCTGGCGGAACAGCATCGGGCCAGCGCGCGCATCCGCGCGATGCTCGAAACAGCAGTGGACGCGGTCGTCGCGATCGACGCCCACGGCATCATCCAGCTCGTCAACCCGGCCATCGAGCGCCTGTTCGGCTACACGCCGAGCGAGGTCCTCGGGCAGAACGTGTCGATGCTCATGCCGAGCCCGGATCGCGAGCGCCACGATGGCTACATCGAGCGGTACCTGGCGACCGGCGAGCGGCGGATCATCGGGATCGGGCGCGAGGTCCTCGCCCGGCGCAAGGACGGCACCACGTTTCCCGTCTATCTCTCGGTGAGCGAAACCGTGGTCGACGGGGAGCACACCTTCACCGGTATCATCTACGACCTCACGGAGCGCAAGCGGCTCGAAGCGGAGCTGCGCGAACGGGCCGAGCTCGCCCGCCTCGGCCAGATGGCCTCGGTCGTCGCGCACGAGGTGCGCAATCCGCTCGCGGGCATCCGCGGGGCG
>Ga0070741_10011591_pt1 | contig 16228 bp, 30 predicted proteins | sample Coa_R1_4_FD_66440 | JGI IMG/M metagenome (GOLD analysis project Ga0070741, IMG submission 66440) | Surface soil microbial communities from Centralia Pennsylvania, which are recovering from an underground coalmine fire - Coalmine... | ecosystem: Environmental > Terrestrial > Soil > Unclassified ...
CGCGCCGGCGAGTCCGTATTCGAGCATGCCTCATGGCCCCGCTATGGCAAGCGGAGCTGAAGACGCTTCATCAGCGCCCCTCGGAGCGGACGTTCGGCGTACACGGTCGGTGCTGACCTACGCTTTCCCTCGCGAGCCGGCCCATGAGCTCGAGCCGGAGACGGGGATCCCTGGGCTCGAGCTCATGCGCCGGCCGGCGAGCTCGAGGCGTTACGGTTTGGCGACGCGCTCTCTCCGGACGGGCTCGACGGGCTATCCCCCCGTGGGTATCGAGCGGCTCGTTGCGCTTGGTCGCGTGGCCGTCACGTTCGGTGTGCGCTTTCCCGGAGGTCCGGAGCGGCTACCGTCGTCTGACTCGAGGGTCGGGGGGTTCCCTACTGGTGATCGGCTGCTAGATTGCGCTCACCTCCTTGGTGGTACAGGCAGACAGGGGGCATAGTTCGTGCATCTGGCCATCGGTGCGCCTCGCGCGAACGCTGAAGCGAATCCGGAGGGTCGGCGTCATGAGGGTGCCGGCCCTCCCGCTTTTCCCGCTGCGCTACCGTCGGCGCCGTGATCCATCATCACGTTCGCGTTGGGCCGGCGCGGGCTGCGCTCGAGGATGAGTCGCTGCGATGCCGGGTCGTTCGCGGCATCGGCTACCGATGGACGTGCAGTTGTGGCGCGCGTGGCGCGATCGTTCGTGATTACGGGACGGCTCGAGCTCAGGCGCGCGATCATCGTCTAGCCTCGCCGGCACCGTTTGCAGAGCCGGCGGCGGACGTCGGCGCGCCGGAGCTCGAGCGCGAGCTGAGCTCCGGCACACGACGGGACTAGATGCGCGACTCGGCTCCGCGGGCCGCAGTAGACATAGACGGGAGCCTCGAGCCGTAGGCGCGGCATCGGCGTCAGTGACTCCCGCCACCGAGGTCGATGCCGGCCGGGAGCGCGAACGGCATGCCGGCCGGCGAGCCGTCGCCTTGCAGAATCGTCTTAGTGGCGAACAGCTTCACCAACGCGGCGAACACGTAAGGCGTCCGGTAGTCCTCCGGGACAAGCTCCTCGAGGAGCTCGAGCGCATTCGTGACGTGTTGCCGCATGCCGGCCGAATCGTTGTGGTTTACGACGACGATGTTCGGCATGGCGGCTCAGATCCCCCCGGCGTCGCGCGGGAGCCCCCAGAGCGGGTGTCCGGCGATCCGGCCGGCCGGGTCGCTCGAGGCGCCCGGGACCGGCACGAACGAGAATCCGCCTTGCACGATCGCGCCGGCTACCTGCTCGCCAAACGGCGCCGGCACCGGGACAGGGGGCGCCGGCGCCGGCGCCACCGGGACGGTAGCGCCGTTCATCCGCTCGAGCTCGTTCACGGTCCGCTTGTCGCGGTAGCCCTGGCCGTTGCAGTCGGGGCACGGCTGCTGGATCATTCCGGCTCTCGCGCCGGTGGTCATGTTCCCCCAGCCGTCGCAGGTATCGCAGCGTTCGAGCGCCGGGTGTTGACGCATTCCAGGCTCGGGGCCGGCGAGGTACGACTCGACGGCGAGGAGCACGTGCTCCGGCATCTCGGGTGGCCGCGGTACCTGCACGTATCCGGGGATCGGGCAGAGGGGGCACTCGACGAGCTCGAGCGGTGTCGCGGCCTGGATCTTGGCCACCTTTTTCGTGTAGGCGTCGGCGGCTTTCCCGATCGCGTCGAGTGCGCGTTCGGCGGCTACGTCGCTTGGCGGCTCCGGTGCCGGGTCGGGTTCTCCGTCCGGGTCGGGCTCCGGGCCGGTGTCGGGCTCGGGCTCGAGCTCGTCGGGCTCGGCGTCCGGGTCCTGCTCGTCGGGATACTCGAGCTCTGCGGCCTCCGCTTCACGGGCGGCGAGCTCGGCGATCGATTCACTCATCGGCTAACTCTCTCCCTTCCATTGTTTCGTCGCTTCACTGATGAGAGCCCCGTATCGGTGTCCCCAGGCGACGCGCTTGGCGTGGAGCTCTAGGGGTGTGAGCCGGCGCCGGCCGGCCGCGGACCCCGTCGCGGTCGGACTGGACACCGGCACCGGCTCACTTGCCGATGAGGGCTCGGCGAGGCTACCGCTCGAGCTCGAGCTCGGCAAGTCAGGGCTCACGTTTTCGGTCCTTCCGGTGGCGCGCCTTGGCCTTGCACGAACGCGCGCTCGTTCCCCCACACCTCGAGGAGCCCGTCTATCGTCTCGGGCGGGTAGTGCTCGGCCTCGAGCGAGGCGATCACCGAGGCATCGTCGGCGCCGTAGGTGACGTACGCCTTATGCAGCGTCGTCAGTAGCTTGGTGCGGGCCGACTTGATTTCCGGGGGAGGTGTCGCCGCCGCGCTCGAGCCGCCGGCGCCGGGGTAGATCGACTGCCAATACACCTTGAGTGCATCCACGACTTCGGGCGCCTCGAGGTTGTAGCCGGCCCAAAGTGCGGCCGTGTCGGGATCGACGGCGCCGGCGCGTACGAGGTTATTCAGCTGGAATAGCGACGGATAGTTGTAGCGAATCTCCCAGAGGAGCGGCGCGTATTCCGGCCGGATATTCGAGCGGGCGATTGCGAGTTCGTGATCCTCGAACCCGGTTAGGCGGCCGTTCGCGGGTTGGTCGGGATAGTCGGGCGCCTTTACCTTGCGCGCCCATCCAAGCCAGAGCTGACGCGGTGTGGCCGGCCGGCCGCGGTTTCGGTAGAGCAAATCCATTTGCTCGGGTGTGTAGCCGGTGAGCGCGCCTCCGGCGTATGCCTCCTCGCGGGTGATCCACGATCGCAGCCATGCCTCCGCGTATTCGCGCGAGCTGATAACGCTCCACCGGAGCCTCATCACCGCTTCGATCCACTTGGTTTTCGTGTGGCCCTCGCGGATACCGGAGGTGAACGTGCTCTCATCGATGATCCCTCGATTGAGCATGTCGCGGAGCTCGCCTTGCGGCGGGGGTAGTCCGGCGAGGTTCGCGAGGACTTTCAGGCGGTCCTCATCGATGCCGGCGCCGGCGGCCTCATGGATCGGATCGAGCGGTATCTGAGTTAGGGGAACCTCGCTCGGCGGGGCGCCGTCGGGGCTCGTCGGTGTGACGTAGCCGGCCGGTTTCGGCGAGTGGATCGCGGCGTCCGGCAGAACCCCGTGGTTCGGCAAATGGCCTTGCTGGACCGCGTTGGCGACGACGTCGGGGCTCAGGAGGTCGGAAAACAGGGCCTTGATCGGTTCGTGCCATTCCTTGCCGAGCCCGTGTCGGGAGAGGACGCGCTCGAGCTGCTCGGGCGTTATCAGGTTGCGGTTGGAGAGCGCATCGAGCTCGCCGCGCGAGGGGTAGCTTTGCCGCAAGGCGGCGAGCGCGGCCAACCGGTTCGAGCTGTAGCCGTTGCGGGCGGCCTCATCGGCTACATCGCCGATCGCCGCGAACCCGCGGGCGACGAGCTCGGCGACGCTCCCAGGATCTAAGACGCGAACCTGATTCTGTTTCCACGCATGCTGCCGCGCCGGCTCTAGTGCGGCCTCGACGGCTCGGCTCGCCGCAGCGCCGATCGCCGAACCAAAGATCAGCGATTGAGCACGGTTCCAGAGCGGTGATGCCACGGGCTAGACGAGCTCGAGCGGTCGGTGAACGGGCGTCGGGCTGACGCCGGCGAGCCGGAGCGGTTTCGCGCGTGTGGCGCCGTGGCAGCCGATCAGGGCGTTCTCGACGTCAACGAACGCGATCAGCACGGGCTCGAACCGGTGGGCCGCATACGTCATGGCGGCGACGACGTCGCACAGATCGGTGACAACGAGGGCCTCGAGCGCGTCGCTCGCGAGCGTTTCGATCAGGCCGGAGGCAGAGCAGAGCTCCCGACCGACACGGCCAACGCCGCGGCACTTGAGCCATCCCAGATTGAGGGTGTCGAGTGCGGCAGCCGCAACCAGGCCGGTGATGCCGGCGGGCGTGAGAACACGGGTGACGGCTCCCAGCTTCGCGCGAACCTCATCGATCCCCCGGTAGACCACGCGCGTCGGCACGGTGATGATCCGTTCGGTGGGTACAACGGCGCCCGCAGCCGCCGCAGACACCTGTTTGTGTAACAGGTCTACTTCGCGCTCGAGCGCGCCGACGCGAGGGTCTAGCGTCCGGGTGACTGTGCGGACGATCGTTGCCGGGTGCGCGCTTAGGTGAGCGAGCCGCTTTTCGAGGAGCGCGACGGTCGCGGTGATGCCGGCGAGGGCGAGCGTTATGCGAGCGGGGATGAGCCACCGTTTGACGTAGTGCAGCTCCGACCAGGTTGATTCGGCAAAGTCACCCATGACGCGGGCTGTCTGCTCGGCGAAATACGCGGTGTAGTGCCAGAGCCGTTTCGCCGCTGTCTCGGTCGTGTCGATTCCCTCGCCTAAGAATCGGAGTGCGAGTTTGTTCACGAACCGGAGAACGTCACCCAGGAATCCGAAGCTGAGCCGGACGTGGATTACCGGCAGGGTGACGCCGATAGCGTCGAGGGCATCCGCGGTGTAGGTGAGCAGGCGGCCGAACGAGTACACCCAGACGCGGCGTAGCAGGATTAGCGCGACGGCTATCGCGAGGATGCCGAGCTCGACTATCAGGTCTACTGCGACGACGGGCGCGACGGCGGCGAGCACGGCCGGCTAGAGCCCCTCTGTCTCGGTTAGTTGCTTGGCGAGGTGTGAGAGCCCCGGCACGACGCCTTGCGGCGAAATCTTTGCGATCGGGACGGTGAGCTGCGCGGAGCTGTTGCCGGAGTCGGATACGACGGTGAACACGGCGACGTCCTCGAGCTGTCCGCCGGCCGATCGTTGCCCCCATGAGACGGCGGCCACGTTCGAGTTACGGACGAGCTCCTCGAACAACGTTGCCCAGGCGTTCGCGGCGACGTTGACGGCGGCCGGCCCGATCTTGTCGAACGTCGCTTTCGGTGTGCGCGCCTCGACGTAGATCCCGGACGGGATCGTCCGGATTCCCGTCACGATCACATCTTGCGTCGCTGAGCCGCCCAAAAACTCGACGTCCTCGTAGCTTGAGACGACGCGATACTTGTCCGCCATGTCAACGGCTCCCTCTGCGCATGAGCTGCGCGACTCGAACGGTGCGGTTCAGGTGATAGGGGACGGTGGTTCCGACCGAGGTCATCAGCGAGTGCCACGAATCGTTCAGGTCGGCCGGCAGGCTCGCCGGCGCACCGACGCTCGCGCTCGGCTCCGGCGCCACGGCTCCGTACGGGAGCGGCGAGGTGAACGCGGACGGGTCGATCTTGGGCGTGATCGTCTTTGGTGGCGGCCCGGTTGCGTGCTTGCCTACCTCGCCGATCGTTGCGCCGGAGCCGCCAACGCCGATCGGCAGGCCGGGTTTCCGCGGGCTCGAGCTCGAGCTCGGACGCTGCGGGCCGGTGGCTCCCTCGGAGCTCGACACCGGTTAGGGTTTCGCCGGCGGGACGACGGGCGGAACGGCCGGCGGCGGCGGCACGGTTCCTTGCTTCGCGAGCCCGCGGGCGAGGGCGTAGGCGGCCGATGCGATCGCTGAGGCGACGGCGGCCCAGTGCGGCGAGAGCGCGCCGGCGAGTGCCGATGCGTCGAGGCCGACGATTGTAACGACGGTGAGCCAGAGCTCGGATGAGCGGAGGCCGGCGGTCATGGCTAGATCACACCTCCCGTTGACGGTTGGGCCGCAAGATACGGGCAACCGTGGCAGCCGAGCAAGCGTGGCCGCGCTAGGAGCGGGCAATCAGAACAGGTGGACCAGTTGAACCACCGACGCGGCAGCCACCACCAACCCACTGACCGCGGCCACAATCCACGCGACGTTCCGCCTAAACCGGGCGTTGCGGGAGCTACGCTCCTGCATCCAGCGAGCGCGGTACGCCTGATCTTCCGCAAGCTGTTTGAGCATGGGAGCCACTGAGGTTTGCCACCCTTCCAGGAGCTCCAAACGCCGGACAATCGGGTCTTCCGAATCGTACGCCACATTGGCTACGGGACGGCCGTCGGCGTTGGCGCCCAGAGGGGAGCGACGTCCGGCTCGGCGAGAGTCACTGTGACGTCCGAGCTCCCTGCGGCATCGGCGGTTACTGCGTAGATCGCGAGGTTCGACACTTTGACGCCGGCGACGGCCGCTCCGGTGGTCGGGTCGATCGCCTCGAGCTTTATCGTCATGCCCGGAACGAGCGTTGTCCGGGGAAGGGGTGCGATCAGCTCGGCCATCGGCGGACTAGGAGCCTAGCTTGCCTGCTCGGTTGAGTCGATCGCCGGCGGTTGAAACGCAGCGATCATCGCTCGGCGCCACGCTTCGAACCGCGGCCCACGGTGCGCGACGAGCTGATAGACGTTGTCGCGGACGATCGCCTCGCCACACTCGAGGCAGAGCCCGGTAGCTGAGAGCTCCTTAAAGCGCCGGCCGGGGGCGCCGCAGCTCTTACACCCGCGTATCCAGGGTCCCGTAGACAACCGGTCCGGAAGCGTACCGACGTTGCCGGCGCCGGTGGATATCCAGGGGTGGGTACCCCTATCCAAACCGAGCGTACGCGACGAATAGCAAGTAGGGTCGTATCGTCTACCAACCTCGATAGGAGGGTTTTCCAGTGGCAAAGACGCTCGACCAGGTAGCCACCAAGTGGCAGCAGAATGCCGGAGCGGCGCAGCAGGCGTACGTGGACGGCATTCGCAACACGACCGTGGATCCGACGCAGCTGGCAATCGCCAATGAGCAGGGTTACCTCTCGGGCGTGCAGCAGGCGGTCCAGACCGGTCTTTGGCGGCGGAACCTCGCCGCCGTTGGCAAGTCAGGCTGGCAGAACGCCGCGGAGGCGAAAGCCGGCAACTTCGGGACGGGGATCAGCGCCGGCCTCGCGAAGTACGAGGCGAAGATGGCGACGTGGCTCCCGATCATCCAGAGCGCCGCGGCTCAGGCGAAGCAGATGCCGGGGCAGACGCTCGATCAGCGCATTGCCCGCTCGGCGTACCTCGCTCGGACGCTCTACAACCGCAAGCGCGGCATCAGCTAGGGGCGGCGGCTATGCCTCCGGTACTGACAAGCATCCTGGCTTTCAAGCAGAGCCTCACGGGGGGAGCGTTCGAGGCTCTGTCTGCCGGCGCGAGCGACTCGCTCACGATCATTTCGTTCCCGGACGGCTCGAACGCCTACGTCGAGGAAATCTGGGCCGGCAACTCCGCGCACAAAATGGAGGTCGCTGTCTTCTCGCCGCGGTTCGGCGACAACCAGTACGGGCTGCGGTTGCAGCAGATGTTCAACCCGACCCTGTCGGGTGCCGACGGTGACCCGCAGCTCCTCCTCCCGCGGGAGCTCGACGTCCCGATCTACTCGAGCGACACCTTGAATGTGCAGGTGAACGGCACCGCGTCAGACAATGCGGACGTCGTCTTGCAGCTCTACTACGAGAACATTCAGGGGGCCGGCCAGAGGATCGCGACGTGGGAGCAGGTCCAGCCGCTCATCGCTCAGGCGAACGCGACGCAGAGCCGTGTCCTCGCGATCGAGGTGACGGTGACGCCGGGAACGACGGGGAACTACGGGACGGCTGTTGCGATCAACACGAACGACGATCGCCTACAGGCCGACTTCGACTACGCCTTGCTCGGCGTGCTTCACGACCAGCCGGCAACCTCGTTCGGTATCAAGGGACCCGATACGGGTTACTACCGGATCGCGTGGCCGGGGCATTGGGATTCGCGCATTACTGCCGACTGGTTCATTCAGCAGGCGAAGTGGCGCGGCACCCCTCATATCCCGATCATCAACGCGAACAACAAGGCGACGACGTTTATCGACGGTGCGAGCTCGAACAACGCCGGCGCAACCAAGGTGTCGCTGATCTTGGCGCAGCTAGCCTCCCGGTTCCAGGGCTAGCGGAAAGGGGCAACTGCGATGCAGAGCGAGGTACGCCGGATCGAAACGACCGTTCACGAAACGGGCGTCGCGGTCCAGGACCGGACGGACGTCACCTACGAACTCGGCGCGGTGATCGATGGCGCATGGGTGCGGTTCGGGTCGGTGACGCAGAGCCAAGTGGACGCTGCTAAGGCGGCGCAGCCGGAGGCGGCCTCGAGCCCGCCGGCACCGACCGATGAGGGTCCGACGATGGAGGACGTGACGCCGGTTCCTGCGCCGCAAGCGGAGGCCGGCGCCGGCGGGAGCTCGAGCTCCTAGCAATCCACGATGACCCGTGATCTAACAACGGGGCTCGTCCAGCCGTTCGGGTGGGGGTTGGGTTACGCCGATTGGAGTGACCCTACCTCCCCCGCGGCCGGTGCGAACTACAACCGGGTCGTGGCCGGCAATCACTTCGAGCGGGTGATTGCGGCTACCTGCACTCTGACGACGAGCTCGGTTGCGGCGAACCGGTTCGTGTCGCTCGACTTCATCAACGCTCGAGGAACGACGTATTGCCGCAATGCGGCCGGTGTCGTCGTCACCGCTTCCACGACCAATCAGGTGTTCCATTGGAATGCGGCCCGGTCGGTTGGCGAGTGGGCGCCGGGGACACCGATCCTCTGTCCGCTGATGTTGACGTTTCTACCGCCGGCGTTCCAAATCCAGATCACGGTTGACAATATCGACGCTACCGACCAGATCAGCGCGGTGCATTTCTGGCTTGAGAAGTGGCCGACGGGTCCGCGCGGTGAGCCGGCCGGCATGGTGACCGAACGCGAGTACCTGCTCGGGCCGCTCGCCGCCGACGCTCGCTGAGCTCGAGCAGGCCGGCGCGGTGAGCTCCCAGGTCATCACTCGTACGCTCGGCGGGAATGCGCCGCAGTCGTACGCTCTCGGGGCGAGCGAGACGCTCGAGCCGACCGCGATTTTCGCTCAGTTCGACGGGAGCGCGGCGGCGAGTGCGTTTCGCCCCTGCGTCAGTTACTACACCCAGGATGGGAAGCTGTTTGCGCGAGCGTTCCCGACTGACACGGTCGCCGCTGGAGGTTCGGCGAACGTTGCCTACTTTCCCGGTCTGAGCCAATCATCACGGCCGTCCGGGTTGTTCTTCGACGTCCGCAATAGCGGCGACTGGCTCGATATCACCTTGACGGGCTCCGACTCGTTCGGCAACGGCATGACGATTGCGGGGACGCCGGTTGAGATTGACTCGGACGTGTTGTTCAACGGCTCGAACGTGAGCGCCGTGCTGGACAACAACTTCGAGGTGACGGTGGTTGAGTGGATCATCCTCAACGGTGACTTTGTCGAAATCGTGCCGGCGGCAACTCCGTCATGGCAGACAACGACGCACGCGTCGGGGAAGCTGCGGCTCGGCGATCAGCATTCGGACGTGCAGATCGGCGACGACCGCAGCGGCGCGGGTGGCGCAACCTGCGAGGTGAACGTGACGACGCTCAACCTCGGCAATCCGAACAACACGACCACGTTTGTGAACGGGACAACGTTGCGGGTGCTGACAACGAATCTCGGTTTCTACGGTGCGGCGGCCGTGGCTCGGCAGACAGTGACGGGCTCGAGGGGCGGCAACGCGGCGCTTGCCTCGCTCCTCACCGCTCTGGCGACGCTCGGGCTCTTCATCGACAACTCGACATAAGGGACGGTGCGTTATGCCTTTGCCGATCACGCTTGACGCAAGCCACTTGGATCTATCGCCGCGGCTTTTCACCTCGACAGCGGTTGCGGCGTCCCCTTCGGCCGCCGCGGAAACCACGGTTTGCACGATCACGTGCACGGGGGACATTGCCTCGCTCGTCGGGGTTGTGCTCGTCGGCACCGTCGCGTTCACGGTCGGGACGTCGGGAACGGCTGTCACCTACCGGATTCGCCGCACCGACACCAACGGGACGGTCGTGTTCACATCGGGGGCGACAACGGCGGGAATCAGCGCCGGCAACCTGGTTGCGCAGGAGCTCTCGGCGTTCGACGCCGGCGGGTTCACGAACGGCCGGGTGTACGTGTTGACGTTGCAGGTTACGAGCGGTGCGGCGGCCTCGACGGTGAGCGCGGCCAACCTGATGGGCCTGGTGGTCTAGCGGTGACGAACACTCAGGCGTGGATTCTGATTGTCGAGGTCGGGATTCTGGCGCTGATGGCTGTTGCCGGCCGGGTCGGGTAGGGCTCTAGTTGCCGGTCCAGCCCGCGCGGTCGTGGCAGCCGATCGTCCCGCCGTTGGCGTGGTTCCCGTGGCAGTCGGGCCGTTACTACTACGCTCCGAATGTCGGCATCGGGACGAGCGCGGCTCTCGGTGTTGGGACGCTGCGGGCGACGCCGTTCGTGGTTCCGAACGCGGTGACGGTGACCCGGATCGGCGCGGAGATAGCGACCGTGGGCGACGCGGGCTCGGTGCTTCGGATTGGGCTCTATGCCGACGACGGGACGGGCCGGCCGGGGGCGTTGGTGAGCGACGCGGGGACGATCGCCGGCGACTCGGCGACGGTGCAGGAAATCACGGTTAGCCTGGGCCTCGGGCCGGGGACGTATTGGGCGGCGAGCGCGGTGCAGGTTGTGACGGTGACGCAGCCGACGGTGAGGGTCGCAAACGGGTTCGGGGTCCCCCCGATCGATGCCGGCCCGTCGGCGCCGACCGCGGCTACCGTTTTCGTCTCGTTCAACCGGACGGGGATCGCCGGCGCGTTCCCGGACCCGTTCGGCACACCGACTGCGAGCGGTACCGGTCCGCCGCGGTTGTTCCTGAAGGTGGCATAGGGGCGAGGGATGCCGGCGCTACGTCCTGAGTCGAGGGAGCCGTTCGTGCCGGTGTACGCGTGGGCGCCGTGGCAGTCGGGCCGCTACTACTGCGTCCCGAATAGCGGGAGTGTCACGACGACTGCGAGCCTTTCGACCGCGGTTGTGCGGGCGACGCCGTTCGTGGTTCCGAACGATGTGACGTTGGTTCGGATCGGCGGCGAGGTGACGGGCGCCGGCGACGCCGGCTCGGTGCTGCGGCTCGGTATCTACGGTGACGACGGGACGGGCCGGCCGGGGCCGCTCATCATCGACGCGGGGACGATCGCGGGCGACTCGGCGACGGTGCAGGAAATCACGATTAGCGCGGCGCTGAAAGCGGGGGTGTACTACTCGGCTGCGGCGCAGCAGGTGGTGACGGTGACGCCGCCGACGGTGCGGGCGATCACGTTGCTTGGCGCGATGGGCCTTGACGCGGGGGTGAGCCTGCCGGGGGCCGGCTCGGCGCCGCTCGGCTACACAATGACGAGCATTAGCGGCGCGTTCCCGGCGTCGTTCACGGTCGCCGGCTTGAGCGGCGTCAATCACCTACGGATCTTTGTCAAGGTCGGATAGGGGCGCCGCGATGCCAGTCAAGCCGCCTTACTCGCATTCGCCGCTCGTTCCGCATGTGGCGTTACCGCCGTGGCAGTCGGGCCGTTACTACTTCGTGCCGAATCAGAGCTCTGTCCAGACGGTGAGCACGTCGGGGAACGGGACGGTTCGCGCCGGCCCCGTCGTCGTGCCGTTGAACGTGACGCTCGTTCGGATCGGCGCGGAGGTGACGTCCGCGGGTGACGCCGGCAGCCTCGTCAGGCTCGGTATCTGGCAGGACGACGGGACGGGCCGGCCGGGGGCATTGATCCTTGACGCCGGCACGATCGCCGGCGACTCGGCGACGGTGCAGGAAATCACGATTGCGCAGCCGCTCACTCGAGGGGTGTACTGGTTCGGGCTCTGTGTGCAAAACGTGACGGTGACGCAGCCAACGCTACGGTTCAACGCGAGTAGCGGGCTGGTGCCGCTCGACGCGGGAACCTCGACGCCGGCCGCAAATAAGGCGTCGCTCTCGGTGACGCGGTCGGGGATCACGGGGGCGTTTCCGGCGACGTTCGGGACGGCGGGGCTCGATCCGACGCCGGTCCCGCGGATCGTCGTCAAGGTCGGGTAGGCTCCGGCGCGGATGCCGAGCTCGAGGGCGAAACCGAAACCGCCGGCGCCGGTGGCGCCGAAGGGGCCGAGCGTGGCCGAGCGGATCATCGCGGAGGCGCATTCGCTGCTCGGGATTCATGAGGTTCCGCCGCACTCGAACGAGGGGCCGGACGTTCGGCGGATTCAGAGCTCGACGGGCGCCTACGGGGCGCCGTGGTGCGTCTCAACCGTGCAGTACATCGTCAAGGCGGTGACGGGGCACACGATCGCGAACGCAACCGCGAACGTGTATTACCTCGCTGACTTCGGGGCTCGAGCAGGGTGGGTGCGGAACGCGCCGGTGCTCGCCGGCCCGGTCTGTTATCACGTTGGCGCCGGCCATGCCGGCACGGTGGTTTCGGTGCTCTCGGATGGCTCGTTCTACGCGGTTGAGGGGAACGAGGGCGACGCGGTCCGGTTGATGCACCGTTCGCCGCGGCAGCTTCGGTGTACGTTTCTGCATCCCCCGTATCTCGGGTGACTTCGAGCGAGGAGGTAGTTCGGATGGCGGCAGAGGTTGGGCAGTTGAACCATGAGGACGGCTCGAGCGATCTAGCGTTGGCCGTCGAGGAGAAAGACGGGGACGGGCTGAAGGTGGTTTGGTTCCCGGAGCCGGGCGGGACGTACAACGTCGATCATCACGTTCCGCGCGGCACGGCCGGCGGACACTTTTCGAGCTAGCGCCGGCACCGCTCACCCCACGGTTGCGGTGTAACTCAGTTACGCTACGGGTGTGAGCTCGGAGCCGATCCATTCGCAGGTAGTTCGTGCGGCGATCACCGCGGACGAACTACGCGCGCTGAAGGTCCGGGCCGCGGAGCGGGGCGAGACGCTGAGCGTGTACCTCGCTGACATTCTCCGGCGGGCTCTCGCTCGGCCGGCTAACCGAAGGGGGTAACAGGGATGGATTCGATTCTGACACCGACCGAGCTCCTCAGCATCGAGGCGACGGGAAAGCTGCTCCGGGAGCTCGAGGAGCGGGTCGTTCCGCTCGCGCTCTCCGGCGAGACGAGCCGCGGAACGGCTCTGCATCTTGGGCAGATGAGGGGGCATGCCTCCGCGGCCGTGGACGCGATTCGGCAAGTGACGATTTGGCATGAAATCCTCTGTCCGGAGCCGGCGACGACGGAGCTCGAGCCGGCCGCGCCGCTCGAGGATGAGGAGGACGACGACGCTCTGCCGTTCCTCGAGGACGTCGAGGCCGAGCCCACGCTCGAGTCGTGAGCGAGCCGAGTTACCGGATTACGACGGAGTACGATCCGACCGAGCCGGACGGGCTCCGGTGGCAGGCGCGGATCGTCTCGCTCGCGGACGGCTCGAGGGTGGCGACGTCGTACGGCCACACTGAGGAGCTCGCGCTCGAGGCGGCTCTCGCGCATATCGCGGCGCTTGCGGCTCCGCGGCCGTCGGGGGGTGTGTACTTCGCGAACGAGGACGGTTCGCTTGATCCGGCGACGCCGGCTCCGGACGGGGGCGAGGTGGCGTGAGCGAGCAGGCAGAGAAGCCGGCGGGCCGCTATGACGCGATGGCTCGCCGGCGCTCGTTTCGGGTTGGCAGGGAGCGCGGCGTTCGGATCTTCATTCCGGAGGAGGAGCTCGAGGCCGCGGGGTTCAAGGGGGATGAGCCGGCGCCGTTCTACCGGACGTGGGGGTATCGGCGCGGCTCGGTCATTGTGCGTTTCTACAGGGAGGGGTAACCGATGAGTGGCAAGCAAGGCGAGGTGCCGGCGGCGGGCGAGGCGAGGCCGCACCGGACGACGGTGAGTGAGCTCGCGCGGACGCTCGCGGAGCGGCGTTCGGCGGCGACGGCGTACGTGAACGTGAAGGTGAGTGCGCAAGGGGCGTTGCAGCCGGACGTGAACGTGACGCCGGATACGTCGAGGGACGACGTGACGCGCATGGTTGAGCTCGCGAAGTGGGCCGTGCTCGAGCTGATGGCGGACGCGACGACGCGCGAGGACGGGGACAAGTGAGCGCACGGGCCGGCCTGCTCGTTGCCGTGGTGACGGTCTGCGTTGTCGCTCTTGCGGTGTCGATCGCGGCGCTCGTTCTCTCGGCGCGTGGCGGGGCGAGCTCGAGCTCGAGCTCGGATTGCGCCGGCGTCGTGTGGGCCGGAAAGGGGCCGGCGCCGGCGTGGCTCAAGCCGGATCTCGTCTCGGCGGATTGCGGGTGAGCGGCGCAGGGAGCCGGCGGAAGGGGCTCGTTGGTGAACGGGAGGTGGCCGAGCGGTTTCGGGCTGCGGGGTTCGGTGTTCGGGGGCTTGAGAGCTCCGGGGATTGGCTCTGCATCGATCCGGGGCCGCGTCGGCTGCCTCCGCTTCACCTCGAGGTGAAACGGCAGGAAAAGCTACGGGTGCCGGAGTGGCTGCGGCAGGCGGCCGCGGAGGCGCCGGCGGGCGCGGTGCCGATCGTCGCGTTTCGGCAGAATCGCGGCCATTGGTATGTCGGGCTCGAGCTCGACTACCTGTTGGAGCTGCTGCGGTGAGCAGGCAACGCCGGCGCTGCGGGCTCTGCGGCGGGCCGGTGCGGCGGGAGAGCTCGACGTGGGACGATCGGATCGCTTATTGTGCGGCGCATGAGGCGATCGTCAGACGGGGGGACGAGCTCCCGCCGGACCCGCTCGAGCGGCTCCCGTCGCGCGCTGATGAGCTCGAGCGCGAGCTCGAGACGGGGGAGTCGGTGACGGAGCCGGACGCATAGGTGCGGCTCGTCGTCGCGTTTTGTCTCGCTACCGGGCCGTTCATGGTTTGGGGGTGGCCGTCGCATTGGTGGGTTGCCTGCTCGTCGTTTGCGGCGGGGGCTCTCGGGCGGCTGCCGCTCGGGCATGGCCGCTCCCGCCGGCGTGGTTCCGAGCCGACGCCGCTTGCCTCGAGCAATGGGAGAGCGGGGGTGGCCGAACGAGTCGGAACCTATACGGGCTCCTCGACGGTTGGGCCGTTGCCGGCGGCCACGGTTACGCCGGCGATGCCGCTCCGTCTGAGCAGCTCTACCGAGCGTGGCGGCTCTACGAGTGGTCCCGACATCGGTTCGGTGATGGGTGGTTACCGTGGCCTGGAACTCGCCACAAATGCGGCCTTTGAGCCGCATGGGCGCCTCGAGCGGTATCGGCGTTTGCTCTCGCCGGCGCAGGCGGCCGTGTTCGATCAGCTCCGGGACGACGCTCGAGCTCTCGGCGTGGTTCCGGACTATGCGCTCGAGGTGATGGCGCCGCATGGGCCGTGGCCGGACCCGTTCGAGGACACTTGCGAGGGGTGCGACCAGTGAGCGAGCCGGCGAGCTCGAGCGATCGGCCGGCGGCGACGTGCTCGAGCTGCGGCGCGCCGATCGTCTGGGGACGAACGGCCACCGGCAAACCGATGCCGCTCGACGCCGAACCGGTCGATATGCGCGGCCTACTGATGCGCGACCGGTTCTCCGGGAGCGTGATTACGCTCGAGCTCGCCTACCCCGTCCACCGGACCCACTTCGCGACGTGTCCGAACGCAGCGAGTCACCGCAAACGCTCCCGCGCTTGACGTACCTCGAGGCGTGTCGGGAGCTGCGCCGCTCGGGGGCTCTGTACGAGGTTGGCCGGATCACCGGCGATCAGTGGGTGGCGAGCGTTCGGCGGATCCTTGCGGCGCTCGAGCGGGGACGCTCGGGTTGAGCGGCGAGCCTCGCGAGCCGTCCGAGCAGGCGCCTCGAGTCTTTCCGTCGCTCGAGCTCGTTAACGAGGATTGGCGCCGGCGTCGGCTGCCGGTGCGCCGGCGGCGAGCTCGGCTGCGAGCGATTCTGGCGGACGTGGCGCGCCGGCGGGCTGCGCGGTGAGCGGTCGGGGCTCGCGCCGCGGGATCGCAAACGAGCATTGGGAGCCGGCGTCGTTCGAGTGGTATACGCCGCCGTGGATCTTCGAGCGGCTCGGGCTCCGGTTTGACCTTGACGTCGCCTCGCCGGGGGCAGAGGTGGTGCCGTGGGTGCCGGCCGATCGGCATTACACCTTGCGAGAGGACGGGCTCGCGCAACCGTGGTTCGGTCGGGTGTGGTGCAACCCTCCGTATGGCGACCAGGTCCCCCGCTTTATCGGCCGGCTCTCGGAGCACGGAAACGGGCTCGCACTCGTATTGGCTCGCACGGACACCCGTTGGTTTCACGCGGCGCTCGAGACGGCTGCGGCGACGTGTTTTCTGCGGGGGCGCCTCGATCACGTACCGGGCGCCGGCGCGACCCCTTCGAGGCCGGCCGTGGGGAGCGTGATGTTCGCTTGGGGTGCGACGTGTGCGGACGCGCTCGAGGCAAGCGAGCTCGGCTCCGTGGTGACGACGGCGCGGACGTGGCGCGCCGCGGCATTGACCCTGCTCTGACGCGCTGAGAGCCCGCGTACGGCTCTGCGGCTCTCGGACGGCTGCGAGGTAGCGCGGCGCGCCGGCAGGCCGTG
>Ga0070741_10011592_pt1 | contig 16227 bp, 13 predicted proteins | sample Coa_R1_4_FD_66440 | JGI IMG/M metagenome (GOLD analysis project Ga0070741, IMG submission 66440) | Surface soil microbial communities from Centralia Pennsylvania, which are recovering from an underground coalmine fire - Coalmine... | ecosystem: Environmental > Terrestrial > Soil > Unclassified ...
GGAAGCTGCCGTCGCTCGCGCGGATTGCGATCATCGCCCCGCTGCTCGGCTGTCCGTCCAACCGCTCCAGCGCGCCGGAGAACACCCAGGGATGGCGGCGGCGAAGGGACTTGTCGCGGCCCGGCTTGAGGATCAACTGCGCGCGAGCCGACGCCCTGGCTTGCAGCGCCTGATTCGGATCCAATCGAGGTGCCTGCGCACGACTGGAGTCCATACCGCGTAGCTGCGCCGGACTGGACGTCGCACGACCGAGCGCGGGCCGTTTGGGCCTGGCTGGGCTTGGCCTGGCTCGCCTCATGGTCTACTTTGTCGGCTTCTTCTTGGCCCGAGGATGCGCGGCGTCGTAGACCTTGGCCAAGTGCTGAAAGTCGAGATGCGTGTACACCTGCGTCGTCGAGATGCTGGCATGCCCCAGCATCTCCTGCACCGCGCGCAAGTCACTGCTCGATTGCAGGACGTGAGACGCGAACGAGTGCCGCAGCATGTGCGGGTGGACCGTTTGGGCGAGTGCTTGCCGGCGCGCGCGATCGCGCAAGCGCTGTTGTACGCTGCGGTTCGACAAGGTAGCGCCGTCTCGATTTAGGAACAGCGCGCGCGTGGCTCCTCGCTGCAATCGCGCCCGATGCGGCAGCCACTTCTGCAGTGCCTCGAGCGCTAGCCGGCCGACCGGGACCACACGCGTTTTCGCCCCCTTACCGGTTACGCGCACGGTGCGATCATGGACGTCGACATCGTCGAGGGTGAGTGCGGTCAGCTCGGACAGCCGCAGGCCGCAGGAGTAGAGCAGCTCGAACATCGCGAGGTCGCGGGCGACGATCGCGTCGCTTGCCTCGAAGTCGAGCAGCTTGCTTGCTTCATCGGGCGATAGAGCGTTCGGCAGGTGCTTGGCGCTGCGCGGTGCGCGGACGCCCTGGAATGGATTGCATGTGACCTGCGCCTCCCCTTCATTGCTCGGTGTTCGCACGAGAAAGCGATAGAAGCTGCGCCATGCGCTGAGCATGCGCGCGAGCGAGCGCGGGTGCAATCCGCGCGCGTGCAGTTGCGCCAGCGCGCGGCGCGCGAGATGCACATCGACTCGCGCGAGCTCGACATCACCGAGCAGACCGAGCAACGCGTCGAGATCACGACGATACGCACTGACTGTGTGCGCGCTCAACCTTCGCTCGATGAGCAGGTGGCGTAAGAAGGCATCGACCTGAGGCGGCCGCGCCGGCTCGTCGCCGCCCGACGAACCTAGACCGCGCCCGGCGCTCGTCATGGCCGATCGGATCTCACGTCGAGATAACGCCGCAGCGCCATGCTGATCAGCTCGCCGAGCCGCACGACGTAGAGCGTGCCCATGTCGGCGCTGAAGCGTCCAGCGTCGCTGCTACCCAAAGCCAGGACACCGAACGGCCGTTCCGCTCGGATCGGAACATAGATCAGCGAGTTGAGCTGCTCCGGGTCGGCTTTCTGGAGGTCATCCGCGGCATTCGGCTGCGCGGCGCCGGCGCCCGAAAACCACCCGCCGCTTTCGAACATCAGTCGATCGCAGAAGTAGGGATTGGCCAGGCTCTCGGCGAACACGCGCATCTCCTGGCTGACCGGTTCGTACTCGGCGAAACGGCGATCCGGCTCGCCTGCCCATAAGCGCAGCGCGACCGCCGGCACGCGGAAATCCTCACGCAGGTTCAGGTGAATGGCCTGGAGGACCTCGGGCAGCTCGTGCGCGGCCATCAGCGCGAGGGAAATTCGATGCACGCGATCGCTCAGTGTGTCGTTCTCCTCGCCAAACTGCACCAGTTCGCGCAGCTTGCCTTCCAGCGCACGGCTGCGCTCGCGCAAGGTGAGCACCTGGCGCTCAGACAGAGGAATAGCGTGCTTGCCGTGCGGGTGTCGGACTTGGATCGATGAAAGCAGCTCCGCGTACTCCTCGAAGAATTCCGGGTGGTCCTTCAGATATTTCGCGACCTCTTCTGGCCGAATGCTCAAAGCGCGATCTCCCCTTCGAAAACGGTTTCGGCAGGTCCGGTCATGAAGACCGAAGCGTCCCCACCTGCCCACCGAATGATCAGTTCGCCCCCGCGGGTGGCGACGTGCACCGGGCTGTCCAAGCGACCGTTGGCGATGCCCACTACCGCGGCTGCGCAAGCGCCGGTACCGCACGCCAAGGTTTCGCCGACGCCGCGCTCATATACCCGCAAACGAATGTGGTGGCGGTCCACGACCTGCATGAAGCCCGCGTTGACCCGCTCTGGAAAGCGAGCATGACGTTCGATCAGCGGCCCTTGTATCGCAACAGGTGCCGCATCGACGTCGGCGACCACTTGCACCGCGTGGGGGTTGCCCATCGATACCGCACCGATCTCGATCGCTTCGCCGTCGATGTCGAGCGAGTAGGCCAGCGCGCGTGCCTTGGCGGCGAACGGAATCCGCGCGGGTTCGAAGATCGGGCGGCCCATGTCCACGGTCACCAGTCCGTTGTCCTCCAAGCGCGGCACGATGATCCCCGCGCGCGTCTCGACACGAATCTCGGTCTTATCGGTCAGACCGCGGTCGACCACATAACGCAGAAAGCATCGAGCGCCGTTGCCGCAGTGCTGCACTTCTTCGCCGTCGGCATTGAAGATGCGGTAATAGAAGTCCGTGCCGCTCGAGCGCGGCTTCTCGATCACCAGCACTTGATCGCATCCCACCCCAAAGTGGCGGTCGGCGAGCCTACGAATGGTGCTCGCGTCGAGGGGAACGGTCTGTTGGGTTGCGTCCAGAACGACGAAGTCGTTGCCTACGCCTTGCATCTTGGTAAAGCGCAGCTTCATTCTGCGATCCGATTCAGTGTTCGAAATCAGCCTCGATCCCTGACACCCTTGGAAAGCACATAGTCGTCCATGACGAAACCGCCGCCGATGTCGAAGACTGCGGCGCGAGCAATGGTGAAGCCGTAGCGCTGGTACATCTCGATCGCTCCGCGATTGTGTTTGTTGACCTGCAGCTCCAGTCGAGTGCAGCCACGCTCGAGCGCTTTGGACTCGACGTGGCGAATGAGCAAGCTGCCGTAACCGCGGCCTCGCATCCGAGCGTGCACATAGAGCTTGTCCAGCTTCATCGTGTCAAGCGTTTTGCCCAATTCGTAGCTGGTGAAGGCGACGAAGTTTCCGTCCACGAGCAGCTTGTCCCACCAGGCTCGCTCGGAATCCAGTTGCTCCGCAATGATCTGCGGTGTGTAGCGCTGACCCAGCATGTATTCTATCTGCTCGATCGTGATGATCGCGGGGTAGTGCTCAAACCAGATCTCGCGTGCGAGCCGGATGAGAGCGGGGATGTCCTCCTCGCGCACGGGGACAACGCGCACGGTAGGCTGTTCGATTGTCACTTTCGATCCCCCTTCAATGAGTGTCCGCGCAGTTTGCAGCCCTACCTCGTTGGAGTGCAACGTCATGGGCGAGCGTACAGACTTGGTTCCCCCGGCGGGCGTGTTTTGAAGCGCCGGTGCGTCCACAGGTACTGTTCCGGCATCTCGCGGATGCGCGCCTCGATGAAGGCATTCATCCGTCGCGCATCTTCCTCTAGTGAGTCACCCGGGAAGTTGTCCCAAGCCGGATAAAAGCGCGCAATGTAGCCCTGCGCGCCGGGCAGTTGGCGGATGACCAGTGGAACGATGCGCGCGCGCGCAAGCCGTGCGATCCGCGACAGTGCGGTCACGGTCGCGGCGGGGACGCCGAAGAAGGGCACAAACACGGAGTCCCGCCGTCCCAGATCCATGTCCGGCGATAGCTGCAGAGCGTGTCCACCTCGCAGCGCCCGAAGGATAGCCTTCACCCCCTCTTGGCGCGCGATCAGCCGCGTACCCGCAAAACGCTCGCGCTTGCGCTTGAGGAAGGCATCGACATAGCGGTCGCGCTGCTTCACGTAAACGGCTGCACCGCGGTAGTCCAGAGCCATGCGCATTCCCTCCAACTCGATGCCGACGAAATGCGGCACCAGCGCGACGAACGGCTCGCCCTTCAGCGCATCGACATATTCCTGCCCCTCGATGCGCACGACACGACGCAGTCGCTCGGGCGAGCCCCACCACGCAATGCCCGATTCGACCAGCGCTCGGCCGAACGCTTGGAAATGCCGCCACAGCAACGCCTCGCGTTCGTTCTCGGGCATCTCGGGAAAACACAGCCGGAGATTCGTTCGGGCGATATGTCTTCGCTTGGCAATCAAGGCGTAAGCAAACACGCCCGCCACACGTCCCACAAGCGCCAAAACACGAAGGGGAAGAAAGTGCAGCAGCCACAGAACGGTGATGCCAATGCGGCCCGTCATCGGTTCGGCGAGGGCTCAAGTCGGCCGCTTGTACGGAGCGCCATGCCAATATCGTGAGTCGACGACGCGCGCGTCGTTTGAGGTGTTGTTGTTTAGGACAGAGCCGACTGACGCTGGCGTCAGCGCGGCCATGGGTGGCCGAAGGCTAGCGCGGAATGGACAATCCACACACCCGGCTTCAAGCTGCAGTCGCAATCTGCTATTCTCGAACGCCTTGCTCAAGCGTGGATTGGTCCCTTTACAATGAGTGAATATCTGTTTACGTCGGAGTCGGTGTCGGAAGGCCATCCGGACAAGGTTGCAGATCAGATTTCCGACGCAGTACTCGACGCTATCTTAGCCCAGGACAAGCACGCGCGGGTAGCCGCGGAGACCCTGGTCAACACCGGTCTCGTGGTCATGGCAGGTGAAATCACCACAACGGCAGTGGTCGACTTTCAGCAGATCGCGCGCAATACGATCAAACGAATCGGCTACGACAACACGGAGTACGGCATTGACTACAAGGGCTGTGCGGTGTTGGTCGCCTATGACAAGCAATCGCCCGACATCTCGCGGGGGGTCACGGAGGGCCAAGGTATCGATTTGGAGCAGGGCGCCGGCGATCAGGGCTTGATGTTCGGCTATGCTTGCGACGAGACGCCACAGCAGATGCCGCTGCCCATTTATCTCGCCCATCGGCTCGTCGAACGGCAGTCGGAGCTGCGCCGCGACGGGCGGCTGCCGTGGCTGCGGCCGGACGCGAAATCTCAGGTGACCGTGCGTTATAGGGATGGCAAGCCGGACGCGATCGATACCGTTGTGCTGTCCACCCAACACGCGCCCGACATCGAGCACAAGCAGATCGAAGAAGCCGTGATCGAGCAGATCGTCAAGCCGGTGCTGCCGCTGCATCTGCTTAAGGGCAAGATCAAGTACTTCATCAACCCGACCGGCCGCTTCGTTGTCGGTGGTCCTCAAGGCGACTGCGGGTTGACCGGGCGCAAGATTATCGTCGACACCTACGGCGGCGCCGCGCACCACGGCGGCGGCGCGTTCTCGGGCAAAGATCCGTCCAAGGTCGACCGCTCGGCTGCTTACGCCGGTCGCTACGTGGCGAAGAACATCGTCGCGTCCGGTCTTGCCAGACGGTGCGAAATCCAGGTCTCCTACGCAATCGGGGTTGCACGTCCAACCAGCGTAATGGTGACGACGTTCGGGACGGGCAAGATCTCCGACGAGAAGATCGCGCAGCTGGTACAGAAGCATTTCGACCTGCGGCCGAAGGGCATCGTACAGATGCTGAATCTGCTTCGACCGATCTACGAGAAGACTGCGGCGTATGGTCATTTTGGGCGCGAAGAGCCCGAGTTCAGCTGGGAGGCGGCTGATAAAGTGGAAGCGCTGCGGGCGGACGCCGGTGTTCCGCTGCACGCCTGAGTTCGTTTGAAATGCGAACCAGGTAGACGGCCAGGCGCGGCTTCGCGTTCTTTGCACTCGGGAACGCTCGCGGTATAATCGCACGCTTGCTGAGGAGCGCTGCGACTGTCCAGCCGGACAGCCAGGCTCAGCGATACAAACGGCGCTCGCATTCGAGATCGGATGCGAGCGCTTTTTTTTGGTTGATTACCAGCCGCCCGTGAGCCTTTACGGCAATTGGCAGCGGCTTAAGCTGTATGGGTAATCAAGCTATTTTGGCGCAGGGAAGATCGATATCGCGACCTTGCAAGTGCAGGGAGCGCGCCCGTGCTTCCCGGCAACGGCTCCCGAGGGGCGCTGCGACGGGTGGACAGGACATCTGCTTCCACGCCTGCCAGGCTCGGAGGCCTGAAAGAGGTCGAACGGCGTCCGTCCTTCCATCATGGAGGCAATATGAGCGCAGTGCTGCAACCGAAACAGTTCAAGGATTTCCACGTGGCCGACCTCGGCCTGGCCGATTGGGGTCGCAAGGAGATTCGCATCGCAGAGACCGAGATGCCCGGACTCATGGCGATTCGCGAGGAATACGCCAGCCAGCAACCGTTGCGCGGTGCGCGGATCACCGGCTCGCTGCACATGACGATCCAGACCGCCGTGCTGATCGAAACGCTGCAGGCGCTCGGCGCCGAAGTCCGTTGGGCATCGTGCAACATCTACTCGACTCAAGATCATGCAGCAGCTGCGATTGCAGCGAAGGGAACGCCGGTGTTCGCTTATAAGGGCGAGACGCTGGACGAGTACTGGGACTTTACCCATCGCATTTTCGAGTGGCCTGACGGCGGATTCTCCAACATGATCCTCGACGATGGGGGCGATGCGACCCTGTTGCTCCACCTCGGCGCGAAGGCGCAGAACGACCCCTCGGTGATCACTCATCCGAGCAGCGAGGAGGAGCGTGCGCTGTTCGCTGCGATCAAGGCGAAGCTGGCCAAGGATCCGATCTGGTATTCCACCCGCATCGGCAAGATCAAGGGCGTGACCGAGGAAACGACGACAGGCGTCAAGCGCCTCTATCAAATGGCCAAGGAAGGCCGGCTCGCCTTCCCCGCGATCAACGTGAACGACTCGGTGACCAAATCCAAGTTCGACAATCTGTACGGTTGTCGTGAATCGCTGGTCGATGGCATCAAGCGCGCAACCGACGTCATGATCGCCGGCAAGGTGGCGGTGGTGTGCGGCTACGGCGACGTCGGCAAGGGCTCGGCGCAGGCATTGCGCGCGCTGTCGGCGCAAGTTTGGGTGACCGAGATCGATCCCATCTGCGCGCTGCAGGCAGCAATGGAAGGCTATCGTGTCGTGACAATGGACTACGCGAGCGACAAGGCGGACATCTTCGTCACCGCGACCGGCAACTTTCATGTGATCACGCACGAGCACATGAAGAAAATGAAGGATCAGGCGATCGTGTGCAACATCGGCCACTTCGACAACGAGATCGACGTGGCGGCACTCAAGCAATACTCCTGGGAGAACATCAAGCCGCAGGTCGATCACGTCATCTTCCCGGACGGCAAGCGCATCATTTTGTTGGCCGAGGGCCGGTTGGTGAACTTGGGGTGTGCGACGGGGCACCCGAGCTACGTGATGAGCTCGTCCTTCGCGAACCAGACCATCGCGCAGATCGAGCTCTACAGCAACACCGTCCAATATCCCATCGGAGTATATGTGCTGCCCAAGCATCTCGACGAAAAGGTCGCCCGCCTGCAGCTGAAGAAGCTGGGGGCGCAGCTGACCGAGCTGACCGATGCACAGGCGCGTTACATCGGTGTCGACAAGGCCGGGCCGTACAAGCCCGAGCACTATCGCTACTGATCGCGGCAGGGCGAGCGCAATGACAGCGAGGACGTTTTCCTTCGAGCTGTTCCCGCCACAAACGCCGGAAGGTATCGAAAAGCTGCGCGTGACGCGCCGACAGCTCGCGCAGCTCAAGCCGGCTTACTTCTCCGTCACTTACGGCGCCGGGGGGACCACGCGCGACCGCACACTTGGCATCGCGCTCGAGATCCAGACCGAAGGGCAACAGGTGGCGCCACATATTTCGTGCGTGGCGTCCACCCAGGCTTCGATTCGCGAGATCCTCGAGCAGTATCGGGCTGCGGGGATTCGCCGCATCGTTGCGTTGCGCGGTGATCTTCCATCGGGCACGGTCGAGGCAGGCGAGTTCCGCTACGCGAGCGATCTGGTCGCGTTCATCCGCAAGGAGTTCGGCAGGGCGCTGCACATCGAGGTGGCCGCCTACCCGGAGTACCACCCGCAGGCGCGCTCGGCGCAAGACGACCTGGTGAACTTCAAGCGCAAGGTCGAGGCAGGCGCCGACGCCGCCATCACCCAGTACTTCTTCAACGCGGATGCGTATTTCGCCTTCGTCGACGAGTGTGAAGCGGCGGGCATTACCATTCCCATCGTGCCGGGAATCATGCCGATCAACCGGTTTTCGCAGTTGGCGCGCTTTTCGGACGCCTGTGGAGCGGAGATCCCGCGCTGGATCCGCAGAAAGCTCGAGAGCTTCGGCGACGACCTTGCGTCGATCCGCTCCTTCGGCCTCGACGTCGTCACTGCGTTGTGCGATCGTTTACTGCGCGGTGGGGCGCCGGGCCTGCATTTCTATACCTTGAATCAGGCAGGGCCGACCTCGACGATTTGTCAGCGGCTCGGACTCTAAGCCGCTCTTCCTCTTACTCGACCGGCTCGGCTGCTGGTGCAGCCAGGCTGCGCACCGCTTCGATCAGCCGCCTCTGAGCTGCATAGGTCGCTGCGGACAAGGCCTCGATCTGCAGCCGCCCGCGGCCTTCTCGCAAGCTCGCTTCCAGCTCGCTTGCCAGACGTTGCAGAGCGCTTGCGCCGATGCATGCAGCAGCACCCCTCAAGCTGTGCGCCAGAGATTGTGCCTGCAGGAAGTCGGCAGCCGCGCATCGCGAGCGCAGCACTTCCGCGGCTTCGCTGTGGGTGTCGGCGAACATCTTCAGTCGGTTCGCATAGCGATCCAACCGTCCTCCGGCGAATCGCAGGCCCTTGGTCATGTCGAGGCCCGGAATGGCGGCGATCGCGCTGTATAACCTGTGGTCTTCGCTCGCACCGCCCGGCGTTCCTCCAGGTTCAACCTGCGGGGGCGACGACATTGGCAACCAGCGCTTCAAGGTTGAGCGCAACACCTGGTCGTCTACCGGCTTGGCGAGATAATCATTCATGCCCGCTGCCAAACACTGCTCGCGATCTTCTTCGAAGGCATTGGCCGTCATCGCGAGAATGGGTGTGGAATGGAAGCCGGGCAAGGTTCGGATGATTCGAGTGGCTTCCAGGCCGTCCATCTCAGGCATCTGAACATCCATCAAGATCAGATCGTAGCGGGTGGTTTTCGCGCGCTCGATCGCTTGCCTTCCATTGCGCGCGATATCGACGGTGAATCCTGCATCCGACAACAGCTCGAGCGCGACCTCCTCATTGACCGGATGATCCTCGACCAGTAAGAGCCGCCATGCCGCGTGCTCGTTGGCGTTGGGCCTCGACCTCTGCAGGCCTGCCAGGTCGGGCGGATCCCCTTTTTCGTCGCGCATTTGCCCGCCGACAGGCTCGAGGCGCGCAGTGAACCAGAACAAGCTGCCCATTCCCGGGCGGCTGTCGACGCCCACTTCGCCGCCCATCAAACGCGCGAGCCGGCGGTTGATCGCCAGCCCCAGCCCCGTGCCGCCATACCTGCGCGTGGTCGATCCGTCGGCCTGCTCGAATTCATGGAACAGGCGGGACTTCGCTTCCTCCTCGATACCAATGCCGGTGTCCTCGACCTCGAAGCGGACCAGCAAATCCGAATCTCCGCGCTCCAGCGCGCATGCGCGCAGCGCGACGTGTCCCTGCTCCGTGAATTTGACGGCATTGCCGAGGTAGTTGAGCAAGGCCTGGCTCAGACGTGTGACATCCCCACGCAGCTTACGTGGCAAGCCGGCATCGATGTGAACGATCAATTTCAGCTGCTTTTCCGCCACCCGTTGCGCGATGAGGCCGCATACCTTCTCGATCATGCGCTCGAGGTCGAAATCCTCGCGCGTCAGTTTCATTCGATCGGCTTCGATCTTGGAGAGGTCGAGAATGTCGTTGATGATGGACAACAGATGCTGGCTGGCTTCCGAGAGCTTGCGCAGCCGCTCCTGTTGACCCGCATCGGATGTCTCGCGCCGGAGCAGTTCGGTCAGTCCCACGATGCCGTTGATCGGCGTGCGGATCTCGTGGCTCATGTTTGCGAGAAAACTGCTCTTCGCCTTGTTGGCTGCTTCCGCCTCCCGCGCACGCTGGGTCAGCTGCGCGTTGAGCAGGGCGACCTCCTGCGTTCGTTGCGCTACGACTTCCTCGAGATGATCGCGATGCCGCTCGAGCTCGCTGTCCATTTGCTTGCGCTCGGTGATGTCGGCGAGGCTGCCCACCATGCGCAGCGGCTCTCCTTCGACGGTGCGTTCGACCACATCGCCCCGGTCCAGCACCCAGATGTAGTCGCCTTCGCTGCGCCGAATCCGATGCTCACTACGATAGGAGCTGCGTCCCTGGAGGCACTCATGCAGCCGCCGGCTGACGTTCGCTCGATCCGCCGGATGGATCCTTTCTTCGTAGTCCTGAGGATGATGCTGCAGATATCCTTCATCCAGTTCGAGCAGGCGACACCATTGCACGTTATGGGTGACACGCCCCGTGGTGAGATCCCAGTCCCATACGCCCTCTCCGGTAGCAGCGAGAACGTATCGCAGCCTGCGCTCGCTTTCTTGAAGCGCGCGCTCGGCGACGGACTTTTCGGTGATGTCATGCCAAATCGACGCGAGATATTCGCGCCCGCGCAGCTCGACGCGCCGATTGCTCACGCGCCGATCCCTCGACTCGCCGGTCTTGGTGCGATGCTTCACGTCGAAGGTCATGCCGCCGCTCTCCAGCGAGGCACGCATCCGCGCAAGGATGTCGGCTGCGGTCAACCGACCGCCCCCGATATCGGTCAGGCGTAGCTGTACGAACTCCTCGCGCGTGTAGCCGAGCCCGGTGCAGGCTGCGTCGTTGAACTCTTCGAAGCGCAGCGTTTGCGAGTCGATCAATACGATGCCGTCGCGCGCGGTGTCCACGATCGCCCGGTAGAGCTCGTCGCGCTCGCGCAACTCTGCTTCGGCGCGCTTGCGCGCGGAAATGTCGCGGCATACGCAATACATGAGCTTGCGGCCTTCCCACATCGCGGAGGTCGCGGTGATCTCGACTGGGACCAACGTCCCATCCTTGCGGCGATGGCGGACTTCGAAGCTCTCGCCGACGGGTTGGTAGGCGGGCATCTTGGCTTCGACCAGCTCGCGCGGGCGATCCACGTCCCAATCCCAAACATGCGTGCGATGGATTTCCTCGAGGGTGTAGCCGAGCATGTCCGCGAACGCCTGATTGGCTTCGAAGATCTTGCCGTTCTCGTCGAGCACGATCATGCCGTCCTTCGACCCGTCGATCAGGATCTTGCGCCGTAAAGCCTCCTTCGCGATTTCGCGGCGCTTGCTGGCGGCGACATGCAGCCGTCCGGCCACGAGCACGATCGTGAGGCCGGTCAGAACAAGGAAGGCCAGAAGGAAGGGCGAATGGATTTGGTAAGGTGTGCCGGTCGAGGTGAGCAGCATCACGCCGAAGGCGCCGATCGACAGCAACAGGGCGATCAGGCCCAGCATCGGCCCGCCCCAACAGCTGCTGACCAGAATGGCGAGCAAGAAGAGCTCGAACGGTGCAACCGTGGCCGAGCTGGGGAGCAGCCAGGTAAGTGCGCCGGCAAACACAACGAGCAGGCCCGCCGCGAGCAGCCCATAGGGATGGGTCGCGGACCAGAGGATCGATTTGGCGTTGAAGCGGTCACCCATCGTCGGCTTGTGAGGAAAACTCCGCACGCACGGTGTTTCGGGTTGGCATGCACCGCATGCTTGCGTCCCGCCCCTCGAAAAGGGTGTCCCCGGGACAGATGCAGCATTGGTGCACGAAGCGTATCTTATAGCACGTAGGCATGCATCCGTGCCGCGCTGCGTGCGGCCGCCTGGCATATCGCCTATTGGGCCGCAGCCGCGCCTATTTCGATGTTCTCTCGAAATCGATTCGCTCGTCGACGGGCAGTCTCATCAAGTATCGACGCAAGCAATCGAGTCCCAGTTCGATCGCGCCCAAGCGCAGCCATTCGCGCCCGCCGGCGAGCCGGCTGCGCCGCGTCGCGCAGCCGTCGCCGGATGCGACGGCCAAATCGATCACGCCGCCGAATTCCACACCCTCGCCCTCGTCGACCTCGACGAGGACGGCGAGTCCATGGCTCGCGCCACTGGTTTGCCGGGCACCCTGCGCGGCGGCCTCGGCGGTCAGCTCGCGGACTCCGAGTGCTTGTACCAATTGAGCGCGATCGAGCGCGACCAGCCCGCGGCGGAACACACGCTCTGCGCCGATCAGCGGCGCGAGTCGAGCGGCGATTTGTCCGCCGGTGAACGTCTCGACGATTGCCAGCGAGGCCTGCTGTGCGCCGAGCGCATCGAGCACGTTGCGCTCGAGCGTTTGGTCGTCCTCGGCGACAATGAAATTGCCGAGCCGTCTGCGCACCTCGGCTTCCACCGGCGCGAGCTTGCGGCGCACCTGATCCATGTCCTGGCCGCGCACCGCGAGCTTGGTCTCGAGCTGAGGATAATGCGCGCGGAATCCAAGCTTGACTTCGCCTTCCGGCGCGAGTGCTTCCACGCCGGCGAGCATCGCGTCGACGCGCGATTCGCCCAGGCCGAAAGAGTGAAAGCGCTTGAGATGGATGGTCGCCTGAGCGCCGCTTCGTGCGAGCAGGCGCGGGATGATCTGCTCGTCGAGCATGCGGCGTAATTCGCGCGGCACGCCGGGCGTGAACATGAACCGCGCCTTGCCGATGTCGAGAGCGAAACCGCATGCCGTGCCGATCGGATTGTCGAGTACTTCGGCGCCTTGCGGCAGCATCGCCTGCTTGCGATTGTTGGAGGGCATGACGCGCCCGCGTGACCGGAAATAGCCTTCCATGCGCGTCAACCAAGCTTCGTTCAATACCAACTCCACGCCGGCGGCCTTGGCCGCGATCTCTTGCGACAGATCATCGACCGTTGGCCCCAGCCCACCGTTGACGATTACCGCGTCGGCCCGTTGCCCAGCTAGCTGCAACGCGAGCAGGAGGTTGTCGCGGTCGTCGCCGACCGTCGTTTCCCATTGCACCGCTAGGCCCATGTCCTCGAGCTTCTGACTGATCGTGCTGAAGTTCGTGTTGATCGTCTTGCCGGTGAGCACCTCGTCACCGGTGCAGATCACTTCGATGCGCATGGCACTCTTTCCTTCTTCTTCGTGACGCCGCTAACCGTTACCACGCGTTGCGCAGTTCGCGCAACTTAAGGAACACCGTGCGCGCGTCCGGCTTCTCCGGCAGATCCGGAAAGCGCTCGCGCAGGCGTGCGATCACCGTCGGGCTGCTCAACCGAAAAAAGGTGTTGATCTCGCGCTCGACCGCAAGCGTGCTGACATAGGCGTTGTTGGGATCTTGCCCCGCCAGCCGCTCGAGCAAGGTGCGCGCGCTGGCGTTGTTCGGCTCGCGATCCAAGGTAAAGCGCAAGTTGTTTTCGATGTAGTCGTGGCCGGGGTAGATCCGGGTGGCATCGGGCAGCTTGGCAAGCTGCTCGGAAAAAGTCTTGTACAGCTCCGCCGGATGTCCGCCGTTGTGGCAGTTGCCGGCGCCGGCGTTGAACAGCGTGTCGCCGCAGAACAGCGACGGTTGATCGGTGTGCGAAAGCAGGCAGACGTGGCTCATCGTGTGCCCCGGTGTATCGAGCACTTCGAGATCCACGCTCTTGCCGACTTTGATCACGTCGCCGGCGCTTAGCCCGCGCGCGATGTTGGCGATCTTGTCTTTGGCGTTCTTGTGAGCCAGGATTTTCGCGCCGGTCTTTTCTACCAGAGCGTCGTTGCCGCCGGTATGATCCCGGTGCTCGTGCGTGTTGAGGATTTGCGTGATTTGCCAGCCTGCTTCCTCGGCGGCTCGCAGGCATTTCTCGTAGTCGAGCGGGTCGATGGCGAGCGCCTCGCCGGTGTCGTCGCAAGCGATAAGGTAGTTGAAATTCCGATAGGCGTTTGCAGTCCAGATTTGCTTGACGAGCATGATTGCGAATCCTTCTAGTGCTGGATGGGAGATGGTAACGCGCCAGCCGCGGCGACGCGGCGGTGCTTCGTACACGGTGCAGGTCTCGATCCCAGCAATTATGATTCGATTCCTCGCCGATCCGGCCGGACACGGCGCACCCGAGAGGAATGCGAATGAACCAAGCTTCAGCCGCGATGCACGAGGCGAACGCGCTTTGCGCGCGCTTCGAGCGCATCGTGAAGCAACGGGCAAACGGCGACCGGCTGCGCGTCGAACAGCCCCGCACGTTGAGCGCCGTTTGCATGATCGAAATCGGGGGCGTGGCGGCGCTGCTGCACATCGAGCGCGGCGCGATCGTCAACTGCACTCGCGAGCTTGCGCTGCTCACCGAGTGGGACTTCGCCGTGCGAGGCTCCTGCGCAGCGTGGCGCGCGCTGTGGCAGCCCTTGCCGCCGCCGGGTTGGCACGATCTGTTTGCGCTCGCCAAGCGTGGCGAGATGCGCTTCGAGGGGCGCCTCCATCCTTTCATGGCGCACCTGCAATACTTCAAGGATCTGTTGGCACTGCCTCGAAGCGGATCGGAACGGAGCGCGCCGCAATGACGATCGAAATCGAGCCGATCGTCGGGCGCTATACGCGGGTTCGCATCCAAGACGACTGGTGCCGCGTCTATTTCGAAGAGGCGGGCCGGGGCATTCCGTTACTCTGCCTGCACACTGCAGGCGCGGACTCGCGCCAGTTTCGCCATTTGATGTGCGACGAGGCCATCACTGCGCAGTTCCGCGTCATTGCCTTCGACATGCCTTGGCATGGCAAGTCGTACCCGCCGATCGGATGGGAGCAGCGCGAGTATCGGCTCACCACGGCGCTGTACGTCGACACCATCCTTGCCGTCTGCCGAGCCCTCGATCTAGAGCGTCCGGTCGCGATGGGCTGCTCGATTGGCGGACGCATCGTCCTGCAACTCGCGCACGCGCACGGCACGGCGTTCCGCGCCTTGATCGGGCTCGAGAGCGCGGACTTTCAACAGCCCTGGTACGACACCGATTGGCTCGATCGGGCCGACGTGCATGGCGGCCGCATGTGCGCGGCCCTGGTATCTGGCCTGATCGCCCCGCACAGTCCACCACAGCATCGGCACGAAACGCTATGGCAATACATGCAAGGGGGCCCGGGCGTGTTCAAGGGCGATCTGTACTTCTACCGAGTCGATGCGGATCTGCGCGGCACGCTGGGCGGCATCGACACCGACCGGTGTCCGCTCTATCTGCTCACCGGCGAATACGACTTCTCTTGCACACCGGAGGATACCCAGCGCACTGCCTCCACGATCGCCGGCGCCAAGGTCACGATCATGCAGGAGGTGGGACATTTTCCGATGAGCGAGAACCCGGAGAAATTTCGTACTTATCTGCTGCCGGTCCTCGAAGAAATTCGCGGGCGAGAAGAGCGCGCGAAATGAGCACCGAAATACGCGCCGTGGTGCCGCTGATGATCGGAAGTCAGGCCATCGCCGACACGTCCGAGCGATTCGACTCGATCAATCCAGCAACCGGCGAGGTGAATCATTCGGTGTGCTTGGCGGAGTCGCGGCATGTCGACCAGGCGGTTCAGGTGGCGGCGGGCGCAGCTTCGCAACGCGCATGGCGAACCATGCTGCCGCACGTTCGAGCGGCCATCCTGCGTCGCATCGGGGATGCGATGTTGGCAGACGGCGAGCGCTTTGCGCGCTTGCAGATGATCGAGAATGGCAAGGTGTGGTCGGAGTGTGTCGCGCAGGTGAAGAGCGCGGCCGCGACCTTTCACTACTACGCCGGCGTGTGCGAGACGCTGGGCTCCGAGGTCACGCCCTCGCGCGGTCCTTACCTGTCGATGGCGGCTTACGAGCCCTATGGTGTGGTGGGCGCGATCACGCCGTGGAACTCGCCGATGACGATGGAGGCGCAGAAAGTGGCGCCGGCCCTCGCCGCCGGCAATGCGGTTATCCTCAAGCCTTCCGAGCTTACCCCGTCGGCCGCCGTGGAGCTGGCACGAGTCGCCGCGCGAGCGGGTCTGCCGGAGGGACTACTCAATGTGCTGCCAGGAGACGGGGCCGCGACCGGCAGCGCGCTCGTCGCGCATCCCGGCGTACGGATGGTTTCTTTTACAGGGGGAACCGCGAGCGGCAAACGGATCGCGATCGCCGCGGCGGAGAAGCTGATGCCGGTTGCGCTCGAGCTGGGCGGCAAGTCTCCACACATCGTGTTCGCGGACGCCGATCTCGACGCCGCGGTCGCCGCGGTGGCATCGGGTATTTTCGAAGGCAGCGGACAGTCGTGTGTGGCGGGCGCTCGCCTGTTCGTGCAGCGTAAGGT
>Ga0070741_10011593_pt1 | contig 16226 bp, 14 predicted proteins | sample Coa_R1_4_FD_66440 | JGI IMG/M metagenome (GOLD analysis project Ga0070741, IMG submission 66440) | Surface soil microbial communities from Centralia Pennsylvania, which are recovering from an underground coalmine fire - Coalmine... | ecosystem: Environmental > Terrestrial > Soil > Unclassified ...
TCGGCAGAAACGTATTTACCCAGCCAAGGCCCTTAAAGAGAATATACTGCGGCACGATTAGCACGTGAGCCGGGAGCAGGATCGAGCCTTGCATTAAGATAAACCAGAGCACTTTATACTTAAAGCGCAGACGAGCAAAGGCGTAGGCCGCCATTGAGCATGAAATGACATTGCCGACGATCGCACCAAGGCATATAATCAGCGAATTCACAAAGAACTGGGTAAATGGATAGTCGAGAGCGTTCCATCCCTGAATATAATTGTCAAATGTCCATTCAGATGAGAACAGGCTCAGATTACTGAAGATCAGGTCCTGCGGCTTGAATGATGCGCTGATCACCCATAACAGGGGATAAAACATAATCAGCGCACCGGCTATCACAATCAGATACATCAGGAAACGATTGAACATTTTTTGCGCATGAGGGGAGGAAGGGCGTTTCCTGGAGACGGGTCTGGTTTCATAGAAATCAGATATACGCATCGTCATCGATTAACTCCTATCATCCTGGTAGAACACCCAATAGCGAGATGTCAGAAAAGCTATCGTTGTAAAAGTGGCAATGGCAATGAGCAGTATCCATGACATAGCCGATGCATAGCCCATCTGTAGATAGCTAAACCCTTGTCGATAGACGTAGAGGGTATAGAACAAAGTCGCGTTCAGCGGTCCTCCACTGCCCCCACTCACCACATATGCAGAAGTGAAAGCCTGGAACGCGCCGACCATTTGTAAGATCAGGTTGAAGAAAAGCAGAGGAGTAATCATGGGCAACGTGATTGAGAAGAACTTTCTCAATGCCCCCGCACCATCTGTCGAAGCTGCTTCATAATACTCCTGTGGAACCTGTTTCAAACCAGCCAGGAAACTGAGCATCGGCGAACCGAATTGCCAGACAGCCAGGATGACGAGTGTAAAGAGAGCAGTGTTAGGCGATGAAATCCAGCTCGTCGTCGCGGGAATGCCTACCAGACGCAGCGCTTGATTGACAATGCCATCCGTCTCAAACATTTGTCTCCAGAGCAGCGCAATAGCCACGCTTCCACCTAGCAGCGAAGGCACATAGTAAACAGCCCGGAAGAGTCCTACAGCACGCAGTCCCTGCTTGAGCAAAAGCGCAACCATCAGCGCAAATACCAGCTTGAGCGGCACAGAAAGGACAACATAGAGTAGCGTTACCCTGACCGCATCCCACCAGTCCGGGTCCTGAAACATCTTCACATAATTTTGCAAACCAATCCAATTGGGCAAACCAATCAGATTATAATTCGTGAAAGACAGATAGAGTGAGCTGATGACTGGTCCTGCTGTAAAGACAATCAACCCCAGGAACCAGGGGAGAAGAAAGAGGTAGCCAGCGATATTTTCTTTCTTCTCAAGCGATGTGCGAGTGCGTATACGCTTCTGCATAGAAGCCGCCTCGCGTTTCTGTTGCGTTTTTACCTCAGTGTACATAGGAGCTTCTAGCTACCTCCGTAGATTATTTCGTATCGTTCTACCTGGCCGTATCGATTTTTTGTGTACTTCCGCGCACAACCAGATTGGGCAGTAAGACCCGTTGATGCAATTTCATATCAGGATCGTTCAGCAGTTCGATGAGATATTTGACAGCCATTGCATCTTGTTGACCGAAATCAAAGTCGATAGTCGTCAGAGGAGGTTCGGTAAAGGCTGCTAATTCCGCATTATCAAAGCTGATGACCGAGACATCGTCGGGGATACGCAGACCCCCTTCGCGCACTGCACGCATTGCTCCTAGCGCCATCGTGTCTGAACCAACCATCACAGCAGTAAAAGGGCGCTGCGTCTCCAGAACCTGCCTCATTGCCTCATAGCCACTGCGAAATGAATACTTTGCTTCACATACCGGCCCCGGCTCCAAGCCATGTTGCAACAATGTCTCTTTCCAGACCTTATAACGGTGCTGACCATTAATGAGATCTAACGAGGGGGGAATAGCAGCAATCTGGCGATGCCCAAGCTTGATCAGATACTCCACAGCCATGCGTGTCGCATAGTTCTGATCAAAACCGACCCAGGCAAGCCGAGAATCAGGAACGTAATCTCGTCGCACCAGCGGCATTTCGTTGCACATTTCCAGCAATTTCTCGTCACTAATGCGCAGGGAAGGGGCATGCATCACCACCCCGTCTACCAGACGCGCAACAGCATTCCCCAGCGCCATGCTCAGTTCAGCAGCTTCTATCATCGTCACGAGCAGATCATAGCCAGCATCCTTGGCTGTCGTTGCCATGCTCTTGATAGAGTCAGCAAAGCGACCACCATGCAGGTCAACGGCAATCAGCTCCAACGTATGAGACCGACTTGTCGTCAGCATTTGTGCGATTTTGTTGGGCACAAAACCCAGTTCGTGCATCGCCTGTAGCACGCGTTTCCTCGTATCTTCCGCGACACTCTCATTCTCATTCATGACACGCGAAACGGTCTGGTAAGAGACGCCCGCTCTCTGTGCGACATCACGAATAGTAATCTTCCTCTTTTTCAATACCATGACAGATCCTGGCTCACCTATCTGAATTTCGTGGAATAATGTGACCGATCACATTATAACCAGTTTATTTACTCATGTCAATGCTGTAAATGATGCTTAACATAACAGAACGCACAAAGCACATGGATATTTGTAAGAAAACTAGCCGCGAATTTATGTGATCGGTCACATATTAGACCATTGAACGGCTATGTTACTTTTCATCTTCCTCATTGACATCATCTTTGCCCGCAACCGGCTGTTGTACATCGTCCTCATTCTCCTCTATTTCTATCCCACGAACGAATTTGACATCGGGCTCAGAAAGGGGATTAATCCAGCTGCGAAACTTTCGGACGTACTAGAGGCGCTTCCGCATCATTGTGCTTCGTTGAGCATGTTCTGAGATATATTCCATAATCGTACAGCGTTCTCAGGGTCGATTGCATATGCCGCTACGCCTCGACGAATACCCGGCTGATGCAGCCCAGCTTCGTTACAGTCTTCAAAGTAGCGACCGCTGACGCCCTCGACCAACGGTGAGGCAGCCAGCAAAACAGAGGTCGCCGCGCCTTGCTCGATGTTCTTGACCGACACCCCCGTGCTTGCTGGGCCTGATTGTGCGGGATTGGTCGGCGCATCTTCCAGGTAGCGTCCAAGATTGGTACTGGCGATTCGGCCAGGGTTGAGCGCATTGGCAACGATGCCATCATTTGCCCAACATCTGGCTGCTTCTACGGCAAACAGAATGTTGGCCGTCTTAGATTGTCCATAGGCGACCCATGCGTCATAGGGGCGTGCGTGAAAGTCAATGTCATCAAAATCAATCTCTCCATTGATATGACCCACCGAACTAACCGACACAAGACGAGCATGCCCCGTCGCTGCCAGAGCCTCATGCAACCCAAGCGCCAGCGCAAAGTGGCCAAGGTGGTTCGTGGCGAATTGCATCTCGTGCCCCTGTCGACTTTCCTCCCGCTTAGGAATGGCCATGATACCGGCATTGTTGACGAGGATATCAAGTGGACCCTCCCAGCTTCTCACAAATGCACGTACCGAATGCAGGTCTGACAAGTCGAGTTGCCTGACATGGATATGCTGGTTGCCTGTCGTCTGCCTAATATTTTCGGCTGTCTGTGTACCTGCATCGATATTGCGAACGGCGAGTATCACTTCAGCACCAGATTGTGCCAGAGCGCGAGCCGTTTCCACTCCGATGCCGCTTGAGCCACCGGTAACAAGTGCCCGTTTTCCACGTAAATGTATCCCTTCAATGACTTCCATCGCCGTTGTTGTAGCACCGAACGGTGTTGTTATTAATTCTGCCATTTGCCTCCCGCCTTTCTTGATTATCTTAAATCCTTCACAATACTCTCGTACTCAAGAGCGATGCGCGCGGCTTCGTCCAAATCACCACGGGCTCGGGCATCCCAATAGGCGACTTTCCATGAGAGGTAGCGTTGACGTATGTGCAGCTGCGCAATCTGCTTGCCCACTTCTTCGGCGTGTGCCTGAAAAAGGTCTCGCTTTTCGACTGCTGTCTCGTCGCCCTGCTCGCGAAGTGTCAGATAGGTACGCATCTCTTCTATGCTCATGCCAACGGCACGCAAGTTTGCCAGGGACTCGATAATCTGGAGCATGTCAGCACTATAGCGTCGATGACCACTGCTTGGATCACGCCAGACATCGGGCACGAGTCCGATCTCTTCATAGTATCTGAGGGTTGGAATGCTCAACCCACTTCTTTGAGCTACTTCGTGAATGGTATAGGTTTCTTGATGCTCAAAAGATGATGTCTTCTTCATGTCCGTAGTATAAAATACCTCAAGTGCTTGAGGTCAAGAGCTTTTCGTGTTTCTCTTGAACGTTGTGGGCTGTAACCAAAACGTTAACCAATCTCCCTCTGAGCAACCAACCACAGATAGTCCATATGCTACAATAGAAAAAGTTTAACTAGAGAGGAGCACAGCATGAATGTTCCATCATCGCCCAATAGGGAAGCATTGGCCTTTGACCGTTTTATTCTTAGTTCGCTGGATCGTTTTATGCAAAGCATTGAGGGGCTGACTGAGCAGCAATTGAACTGGCGACCACCCGCCGCAAATAGCAATAGCGTCTATGCGCTTGCTGTTCACACTCTGGGGAATACTGAGGAAAACGTTCTCAAAATACTCTGTGGGCAGTTGCTCGAACGCCAGCGCGAGCAAGAATTCCAGGCGGCAGCGCCATCAGCAGATGCGCTCCTGGAGAAGTGGCGAATCCTACGTGAACAATTACATACGGCGATCACGCAGCTCACGGCAACCGATCTCGACTCTGAATATCTGCACCCACGTCGCGGTATACTAACCGGACGAGAAATCTTGCTCGTGGTGGCACGTCATGCGGCTGAGCATCTTGGCCAGGCAGAACTCACTCTTGACCTGGAAAAAGCTCTCAGAAGATAAGAAAATGCCCCTCTATCTCCGCATGCTTCGCCAGATCGCTAGTTCAATACATGCTTGAGACTAGCCAGTAAATCATCTAAGTCAATCGGTTTACCAAGCAACTTCAGGTTACGCTTTTCGATTTCGCGTGTGACGCCCGCCAGCGTGTTAGCACTCATGAGTATAGCTGGTACATCCTCTAACCCGGGAGTGCGATGAATGATATCGTAGAGTTCCAGACCGTTGAGTAAGGGGAGGGAGTAATCCAACAGAAGCAGATCAGGCTTGATTTCTTCGGCAGCTTGTAATGCCTCAAAACTATGCCTAGCAAGACGAACATAGTACGGGGTTTGCGACGAGATAGCAAGGGACAGAAACTCAGCATTGAGCGCATCGTCTTCCACAACAAGTACGAACTTGACTGCGGTTTGCCTCTGCACAGAGGAGAGTTCTGGATAGTAAAGCATAAAAGGCACCTTCTCCTAAAGAATGCGATGAGCTTGGAAGGAAACACACATACCACAACCTACAAAAATTGTGTTACACACAAAACAAGCGGGCGAATACGATCTAGCCTCCATGAGGTAACTAAGCTATATGCAGTATAACACAGCATTCCAGAGAATTCCAGGGAAAAACCACTCGATTTTTCACTAAAACTACGGCAGAGCTTTGATAACTGCTGGAACCGGTCCCATATTATCTATCAAGGAGGATGGGGCACGACCGTTGTGCAATAAGCAGGACTCAAGGGTCCGGCAGACACGGAAGATATCGGCACTGCATCAAGTAGAGGCCTCTCGTCATCGACCCAGCCAACCATCAAATGACGTTCATCAACTAACCACAGACGCTGTGGAATACTACTAGCATATCACTCAAAAATAGAGCATAGCAAATATATCCCATACTTTTAGTCAAACGTCATGGCTTTACCTCCTCATAACTACCACCCCATCATTGTAAACGCGATTTTTTCTTATGTCAAGCAGACTTCCTGCAAAATTCGCAGTATCGTTAGCGCTTCGGTCTAGTATACAAGGGAGTCCAGGTGCTATAATAAGATAAAAAAAATATGGAAAATAGATGAATGAACAAGAGAAAAATTTTCCCTTCTGACTAATAATGGAGCCATATTTCACGATCAAATTGATAGCAATGAGCATTATTATACTAATATAACTATTTGGTGTTTTCAGATATCTTAGCGCGATCAACGTTCCTGGTTCATTTACCAAATTGATGATGAAAAACGCGGATAAGCCCTGGGGGTCGCCTTCCCAGCTTTCATCCTGGCATCAAAGGTCCTGAATGTACTGCGATTTACCGAACACACCATCCGCAATATAAGTTATATAAGTATGACTTTTGGCATTTCTGCACCCTGAGAGGAGAACAACACGTTGCATAATTAGGGATTAAAAGTGGGGGCAAGGAAAAGAACATATGTGAGGTAATCGTAAGGTCATCGTTGTCATTGCTATTTTCGCAATAACATTCTGATATAGTGGTAAAAACCTATCCTAAGGAAACAACTGTTGCACCCGTTCAAATTACCCGAATCTCCGTAACATCTCAGGGGTTACCTGCGTAATGATAACCACAAGGGTATGTCACTACACGGGGTCTGGAATAACAGTTCAGGTCCAATGGCCCCCAAGGGGCGATCTATCCTGGATAATTATAAAAAGAGATGTTCTATCTCTATCCACTTAAGGAGGTATGAGCAGTGAAAATCAGCAGAAAACAGCTCATCATATCCATCTCTGCTCTACTTATACTAGTTTGTATAGCTTCTTTGGTAGTATTTATAGTGCCATTACTGGGAAAATCAGGTCAGACTGATGAAACCACAACTATAGAAACGCGAGGTTCAAACCCAACACTTACACCGTCACCAACACCAACGCCTCAACCAGCTGGCACGCCGCGACTGGATAGACTGGAGATGGTCACCGATCAAGCATTCGGCGACGGTAACAATTATGTCCCCAATGGCTGGGGTGTACATAAAACGCGTATTGTACGTACTTCAACAGGTGATATCTTCACTGTTTATATTTCAGAGGGATCGCATGATAATCGTACATGGCACCTTATGCACAGACCACCAAATGGCAGTTGGGAGGAAATTAAAAATGGGAATGCAGGTGCCGAACCAATCAATATTGTGCTTGGCCCGCACGATGAAATTCATCTGTTCACCTGGCCAGGCACAAACGCGATCCTGGACCACCTCGAATCAACCGATCTAGGGAAAACATGGACTAGCCAGACACTCCCCGGAAAGTGGATCGTCGATCAAGGATACGGCGGTGCCGCTATCAACAGTCAAGGCGATATTATTGTTTTCCAAACCGGCGCAGATAAACCCGGCGCGTTCCTCTGGTCCTACTATACTCCAGAGACGAATCAGTGGAAGTTCAACTCGGTCCAGATCGATTATCGCTGTACCTACGCGTTTTTCTTCCCCGGAAATAACAATGACCTCACTATCACTTGCATGCGCGATCTATTACGCGATGAGATCGGTTATCCACCCGCTTCCGGCGATTTCCAGTATGTCTTCGATGAAAGCGAATATTTCTACATCAAAGATATAAATAATCCTCAACCCACCCAATTGGTAGTGAAAAAAGTGCCTCCACAGAGTGGTCAGGATTACAACCTCACCTATTCATCTGATGCTTATATGGATACACAGGGAAGGACGCATATCCTCTACAATAACCTGTATTCAGGGCCTCACCATGTGATCATCCAGAACGGTCAGGTCATCAAAGATGTAGCTATCCATCAAATCAACCAGAAATATGGCAATAAAATGAGGATCACCCAGGATGCAGCGGGGCGCTTTTACATTCTCTGGATCGACGATAACGGCTCATTATATGTCTTACCAGGGGCCGCCGACGATACCGATGGAACGAACATGGAGCCTGTGGTTAAGCTGAACATCTCAAAATATCCCGGCTGTATCGACGACGATTTCTGCCAGATTCCCACGTTCACCATTCCAAGAAGTGGCAACCCAAGATCAAACTACATAGATGGCACCTATGGAAACTTTAACAAGGTAATCTACTTCCGCATAAACCTGCGTGGAACCAACGAAGGCAGAAGCTAAGGAATAGGTCTTTTGAGCAAATAATCTGACAATCCATCCCAAGGTGGATTGTCAGATTATTTGCTCAAAAGACCTATTCCTTAGCTTCTCTCCAAAAAAAGGGCCTGGGCGCGTTTCTTTACTAGACAAAAACCACATTTGTTAGGAGGGAACCATTGGCGAAGAAAGCCACACAAGCGAAGCCAAATTCGCTCTTACGCTCGGCTCGCTTACAACGCAACTGGACGCAACAGGAGGTGGCCAACCGCATCGGAGCGCCTCTCGCCCTTAATATCACACGCTGGGAACGTGGCACCACAACACCTAGTGCATATTATGTCAAGCAGTTATGCCAACTCTTCGGCAAAACACCTCAGGAACTGGGCTTGCTGATCGAAGAGCAGAGCATAGACGAAGCTGCACCACCTCCCTCAACCTCCTGGATGGTGTCCTATCGGCGCAATCCCTATTTTACCGGGCGCGATGCGATCCTGATGGAACTGCACCAGCAATTGAACGCCACCTATGCTGCCGCTCTCAACCAATCCTATGCGATGAGCGGTCTGGGCGGCATTGGCAAGACGCAGATCGCCGTTGAATATGCCTATCGTTACCAGCAGACCTACCAGGCCATCTTCTGGGTGCGTGCCGCCAGCCGCGACACGCTGGTCACCGACTACGTAGCGCTAGCAAAGTTAGTGGGCCTGTCGGGCAGCAATGCTCCCGATCAAAGTCAGGTGGTAGATGCAACCAAACGCTGGCTGGTCGAGCATCAGGGCTGGCTGCTGATCCTGGACAACGCCGATGACTTGTCGCTGCTCTCAGACTTCCTTCCTCAAGGCAACAGTGGCACTCTATTGCTGACGACACGAGCGCAAGCTACCGGCAAAATTGCTCCCAACATCCAGATTGACAAGATGGAGCTTGAGGAAGCCTGCCTGCTACTGCTGCGTCGTAGCAGGCAACTGGCTTTGGATGCCGAACTAAAAGACTCATCGGAGAAAGTGCTCTTGCTAGCTCGCGCCATTGTCAGCGAACTGGATGCTCTGCCATTGGCCCTCGATCAGGCGGGAGCCTATATTGAGGAGACTGGGTGCAGCCTACACGATTATCTGGAACTATACCGCAGCAGGCGTTCACAGCTCTTGCGATGGCAAAGCGAACTCTCTTCGGAGTATCCCTACACCGTCGCCAGCACCTGGTCGCTCTCCTTCGAGCGCGTCGAAGCAGCCAATCCAGCCTCGGCAGACCTCTTGCGGCTCTGTGCCTTCCTGGACCCCGATGCCATCCCCGAATGGCTTCTGACTGAAGGAGCATCCCAGCTTGGCCCTCTACTCGCTCCGGTGGCTGACGATCCTTTGAGCTTGAACGAAGCGCTGCGGGTACTGCGTAGTTACTCGCTCATCCGCCGCAACGCCCAGGAGAAAATGCTTTCCTTACACCGATTGGTTCAGGAAGTGCTCAAGGAGGGCATGGATGACGAGACGCGGCGGCAATGGGCTGAGCACACAGTCAACACAGTCAGCGCCGTATTCCCCAAAACTGAATTTGCGACCTGGACACGCTGTCAATCACTTCTCCCCCACGCCAATCGCTGTGCAGAACTGATCGAACTGTACCAGTTCACCTCGCCAGAAGCAGGACATCTGCTTACACATGCAGGCTTGTACTTACTCGAACGTAGCCAATCTGAGCAGGCCGAATCCCTCTTGAAAGCAGCCCTAAGCATCAGAGAGCAGACCCTTGGCCCTGAACATCTCGATACTATCGCCACTTTAGATATTCTAGGGAATCTCTATAGCACACATGGACACTATAGCGAGGCGGAGACGTTGCTGCAACGTGCGCTTTCCATAAGGGAGCAACAGCTTGGCCCACAGCATCCCGATGTTGCCACGACGCTGCGCGAACTGGGTGATACCTACACATTGCAAGGACGCTATGAGCAAGCTGAGCCGTTGTTGCAACGTGCATTGGTGATCAGAGAGCAGGTTCTTGGCCCCAAACACCTTGAAACTGCCGACACCCTCAATTCTCTGGCAGTTCACTACTATTATCGAGCGCGTTACACTACCGCCGAAGTATTCTTTCAAAGAGCATTAGAGATCTACGAGCAAACCGGCACTCTTGAACATCACCAGTTCGCAATCGCTTTAGATGGTCTGGGTATAATCTACATACTGCAAGGGAAATATAGACAGGCTCAGACTTTGCATCGGCGAGCACTCTCAGTCTTGGAGAAACTGATGGGGCCTGAACGTTTTGAGATAGGTAGGACGCTCAATAACCTGGCAATGGCTTGCCTCTATGAGGGCGAATACGAGGAAGCAGTTGCACTCTTCCAGCGCTCTCTTACCATCAAAGAAAAAACCTTAGGATTGGAGCATTTTCGGACTGCAATATCTCTTGACAATCTGGCACGAGCCTACACCCTTCAGGGAAAGTATGAGCAAGCCGAAGCAATGCATATGCAGGCGCTGAGCATCTTCGAGCGAGGCGGAGAAGTCGGAAGCGAAACTGGTATTACTCTCTACAATCTGGCCTTTCACTATTACCTTCGCAGAAAATATGGGCAGGTCGAACTGCTCTGTCAGCGTGCCCTCTCGATCTTCGAGCGCGTACTTGATCTTGAAAACTACAGAACGGCTAGCGTGCTGTACCTGTTGGCCCAACTCTATGAGGCTCAAGGCAGAGACCCGGAGGCGCAATCCTTCTATCGGCGGGCCATTGCCATGAGAGAGCACGTGCTTGGGCCTGAACATCCTGAGACAAAAGCCGCCTTGAAAGACTATGCTGCCTTTATCAAAAAAGGAAGGGATGGAGAAGGATGACTGTCACTCGGGTTGCAATGGAAGTGGACATTGTGCTTGAAGCTTGTCTCTTGCACACAAGAGACGCTATGGGATACCATACAGAGACAGTTATTAGATCGATAAACTGTCTTTCGCATAGTTCGATCATCCTCAAGGGATGGCGCTACGCGGACCACGCTAGCGCCATCCCTTGAGGATGATCGGACCGTTTCCTTCCTGACTAGAAAAGAGGCACCTGATGACAGCAAACATTCGTGTCACCATCTGGAATGAATTTCGCCACGAGCGCAAATGGCCCGAAGTAGCCAAAATCTATCCAGAAGGCATGCATGTCACCATCGCCAACGCATTGAGTAAGGCAGAAGGACTGACGGTGCGTACTGCTACGCTCGACGAGTCGGAGCATGGTCTGACAACTGAGGTCCTCGATAACACGGATGTATTGATCTGGTGGGGACACATGGCCCACCACGAGGTCAAGGACGAGATTGTGGATCGCGTCCAACAATACGTTTTAAACGGCATGGGCCTGGTTGCGCTCCATTCGGCTCACTACTCCAAGATTTTCAGGAGGCTCATGGGCACGAGTTGCGCGCTGAAATGGCGTGAAGAAAACGACCATGAGCGCCTCTGGGTAGTCGCGCCAGGTCATCCCATCACAGAGGGCATTGGCGAGTATATCGAGCTAGAACACGAAGAGATGTATGGTGAATTCTTCGATATACCAGAACCAGACATGCTGGTCTTCGTCAGTTGGTTCAGCGGCGGCGAAATCTTCCGCAGCGGCTGCTGCTATACACGCGGACAAGGCAAAATCTTTTATTTCCGCCCGGGTCACGAAACCCTCCCAACGTATCACAATCCCGATGTGCAACGCGTCATCACCAACGCGGTACGCTGGGCTGCATCAGTCGTAAAAACACCCATTATCTACGGCAACAGACCAGCACTGGAGAAATAACAGAAAGCATCATTTAAGGAGCATACATTGACAGAATCCGAACAGCATCAGTTCGCAAAAGATCGTTACGAGAACATGATCTACCGACGATGCGGGCGTTCAGGACTCCAGCTCCCGGCAATCTCGTTGGGAGCCTGGGAAACCTTCGGCGGCTATCGAGGCGAAGAGGTCGCTCGTGCCTGCCTGTATCGCGCCTTCGATCTCGGCATCACCCATTTCGACCTTGCCAACAACTATGGACGCCCTCCCGGTAATGCCGAAATGGTTGTCGGCAAGATCCTCAAAGATATGCCGCGCGACGAACTGATCATCTCAACAAAGGCCGGATACTACATGTGGCCGGGACCATACGGCGAATGGCTCTCGAAAAAATACCTGGTTGCCAGCCTGGATCAATCGCTCAAACGCCTCGGCCTGGACTACGTGGATATTTACTACGCGCATCGCCCCGATCCTGAGACACCGTTAGAAGAGACGATGGCCGCTCTGGACCTGATTGTGCGCCAGGGAAAAGCTCTCTACGTCGGCGTCAGTAATTTTTCAGGAGCGCATCTTGAACAGGCTGTACAGGTCACGCAGCGCATGGGATTGACGCCAATCACCATTCACCAGCCCAGCTTCAGCCTGCTACGTCGCGGCCCTGAGCACGACCTGTTTGATCACACGCGGCGCAACGGCATCGGAGTCATCACTTTTAGCCCTCTGGCGCAAGGTATACTCACCAGTAAGTATCTGGGCGACAACGTACCTCAGGACTCACGAGCCGCTGAATGGTGGGACAAACAGTGGGCAGAACGCCAGCTCAATCCGCAAACTCTCGACAAAGTACGCCGCCTCAATAAAATCGCCCAGGAGCGTGGGCAAACGCTGGCACAAATGGCCCTCGCCTGGAATCTGAACCACCCGGAGGTCACGAGCGTTCTCATCGGTGCCTCCAAGGTCGAACAGATCGAAGAGAACGTCGCCGCGCTGCAAAATCCCTACTTCAGCGATGAAGAACTCGCAGCCATCGACGCCATTGTACCACGCGTGTATTGACGGTTTTCTCTACATAAGCCAATTTTCTCAACATCTGTTCAGCCATACTGAATCCCCGCCTGCAGCGGGGATTCACGGGAAAACAACTTCTTTCACCACTGCCTGCGGCAGTTGGTGAAAGAAGTTGTTTTCCCACCCCTCATTCCCCTTTAAGAGCATCGAGCTGCTGCTTGCGCACCGCTTCGCGGCTTGTGCCCAGGTCGCTCAGCACATTGGCAATAGAACCGGTCTCCTCACGCGTCAAACCAAGCAATATGTGTGCCGCGTTAATGGATGTGTGCCCCAGCCGCTCAGCTTCAACTGCGGCCAGATGAAGATACGCTTTAGCCAGCAGAGTGAAACCGCGTATACCAAGAGGACGCGGTTCCCCCTGATCAAACAGCTTTTTGACGCTATTGCGCACCTGATCAAGATGGATACCAAGCTCCTGAAAGATCCGTTCAGCAACTGTTTCATATATCAATCCAAGCAACAGATGTTCGGGGCCAACTGCGGGATGCTGCAAGCGTAGCGCCTCCTCTCCTGCATGGCTCAACACCCTGTATGCCTGATCATCCAGGGGATAATCGAAGCTGCTGAGGCTTTGGAGAAGTTGTTTGCGGTCGTAAAGGTGGATGCCCTGTTCCTTAGAAGATGCATCTACAACGGTTACCCTTATAGCCTCTGCATGGCTGACAATAGTTACCGTCATCGTCCGTATCTCTTCCAGATTGATCCCCATGCTTTCGAGCACGCCCGATGCAATGCCATTACCTTCACGCACAAGCCCTAACAGTAGATGCTCTGTACCAATATACTGATGGCCCATGCGATCCGCCTCATCTACAGCATATTCGATCACCTTTTTCGCGCGTGGGGTCAGACCAATCTCACCGAGCACAATACGATCCCCACGCCCGATAATATATTCCACTTTCTCCCGCACCCGCTGTAAATCTACACCAAGGCGAGCCAAAACTTTTGCCCCTACCCCCTCCCCCTCTCGTACCAGACCAAGCAAAAGATGCTCAGTACCAATGTAATTATGCTGGAAACGTTGAGCCTCTTCCTGGGAAAGGCTCAGAACTTTCCGAGCACGTTCTGTAAATCTAGTAAAACGATCACGACTTTGCATAGGATTCCCTCCTCTTCCCTCAGTCTGGTATTCTATTGTCTTTGTTACGCCTACTCCATCTAGAACATGAGCATCTAAGCAAACGAAGCGATCAGGTCAAATCGCTGATAAAGGGCGGTGCTACGGGATCTGCGCTAGCGCAGACCATTATCGGCGATTTGACCTGAGCCACAAGAAATCTCTCAACAGAATCTTCAGACACCTGTGCGTCTGGGTTGCTCTACAACATAGAGGCGGAAGTGCTGCCCCCACTGGTCCACATCGCGCTCATAATGCATGCCGATCTTCTCTGCGATATGTATTGATGCGCTATTATCAGGCGGGATCAGCGAAACGATGCGTGGGAAGCCCAATTGCTGCAATCCGTAGTCCTTGAGTGCTCGAATTCCCTCCACAGCCAGGCCATGTTGCCAGTATTGCCGCGCCAACACATACCCTAGCTCTATTTCTGGCTGCTCCTCTACCTCCTGGTTGAGCAGCCCGCATTGCCCGATGAAACGTTCGTCGCTTTTGAGAATGGTCGCAAAGAATGAGTGCCCATACATCTGATATTCTCTGATATACCTGTTGAGCACGCGCTGCACTTCATCACGGCTGCGCGGCCCACCCAGGAAGCGCATCACCTCTGGATCTGCATACAGCGTCGCCAGATCATCCAGGTCAGAAAGCGCCAAAGGTCGAAATAGCAGGTGGTCCGTCTCTAAAATAATCATATTACCTCTCTCAAATTATTAGTCATAAACAATAATCCTTATCCCTATCATCTTCCATCCACTCCCATTATATTCCTCTATTGCTGCTGTGACAATCAGCTTATTTACTGTTTGCCTCTTTGGAGGGAGCGAAAATATCATGTGGATCAGGAGGCAGATCAAGTTCAAAGCGTCCAAAAGCCTCTCTTTCATCAACTCTCATTTGCGTCCCTTATTATACAATGAGGTCAGTGAGGCAATACCCGGCAACAGAGTCGCGCACAGAATAATCACGCCGCCCAGCAGTGTCCTGATCGTCGGAATGTCGCCGAGCAGCAATACACCAAAGACGATGCCCCAGACCGGCTCAAGGCTTGCCAGCAGGCTCGCCGATTGAGCGGTGATCGCTCGCATGCTGGCAATAAAGAGGGTATGCGCCAGAGCCGTACAGGCCACACCAAGCACGAGCAGGATTAGCAGGGCACGCGGCGTCCAGAGGATGGGTGAAGGCGTGAGGAAAAGAGCAGGCAAGAGGACGATGATTGCTACGCCATCTTGATAGAGACTGATGGTCGGGCTGGGATAACTGCGGCCAAGCCAGCGGTTCGCGACCGAAAGAAGCGCGAATGTTGCTCCCGAGAGCAGGCCCCATAATACTCCAACGGTTGTATTGTTTTGCAGACTGAACGATGGCACCAGCAGGTAAATTCCGGGCAAGATGAGCAGGGCTGCGCAGACCTGGATGCGACTGGGACGCTGCCGCAGCAACAAGGTCTCGAATGCAGCTGTAAAGAGCGGAAAGCTGGAAAACGTAAGCAGCCCGATAGCAACATTCGAGACGTTGATGGATTGAAAGAAGGATGTCCAGTGAAGGGCTAACAATACGCCCTGTCCAAGCAGCAATAGAGCATCACGACGCTGCTTAGGCCAGAGAGGAACATGCTGCAAACGCGCTACAATGAGCAGCGTCAGACCCCCAAAGACCACACGCCCGAGCACAATCAAGGGAGATGGCAGGGCGGTCATTTTGCCGAGCACACCCGCCAGCCCAAAGAACAAGACTGCCACGTTGGCAAATAGCAATCCACGCCATTGTATAGCTCGCCCTTGCACAAACCATTCCTCTCTCGATTATCTCAACCACTAATAAGGTCTGCCAGCAGATGCACTTGATTCAGTTCGGCAACAGCTGGCATAAACAACAGTTCGTCCGTTCCGATATCCGCAAACGCTTGAATAGTAGCTCGTATGGCTTCTGGAGATGTGGGAACAGCACTCGCCCTCTGTTGTGCCATTGGCCCCATGAAGGCATAATAGTCAAGGATATACGCCGTTGCACGCTCGGCAGCGCCCGGACCAAGCGCAAAATAGGTCATAGCAACTAATCGCGGTTTGCCAGGTTTGCCTGCACTCTGCCAGTAGTTTTCTGCCATGCGGAACAATCCATTCATGCGCTGTGGATCACCACCACCCGCGATATAGCCATTCCCCCACCGCCCGAGACGGCTGATCGCCGCAGGAGTATAGCCACCGATCAACACTTCGGGGCCTCCCCGTTGTACAGGCGCGGGACCTACCTGCCCA
>Ga0070741_10011594_pt1 | contig 16226 bp, 13 predicted proteins | sample Coa_R1_4_FD_66440 | JGI IMG/M metagenome (GOLD analysis project Ga0070741, IMG submission 66440) | Surface soil microbial communities from Centralia Pennsylvania, which are recovering from an underground coalmine fire - Coalmine... | ecosystem: Environmental > Terrestrial > Soil > Unclassified ...
CCCGATCACGATCAACGACCAAACGGGGAATTTTGCCGCTTTCACCGGCTTGAACGACCCCAATACGACCGTGGGGGATTATGCGTCGAATGTTTTGAGCCAAGTTAATTCTGACGTTTCCAACGAGCAATTGGTCTATAACCAAGCGAATGACTCGCTGACCCAATTGAACAATGCCCAAGCGAACGTCGCGGGAGTCTCGACTGGGCCGACCATTCCGGGAGGGCCGACCCCGCCGGGTGTTCCCATCGCCACTATCCAACAACAGGCGATGCAATCCCTGATCACCTATAACGCCATGCTCCAAGTCATGCAAGTCATCGACAATATGTATTCGGATCTGGTGGGCATCATCAGCAGTTCGACCCCGCCGGGTAGTTTCCAGAACCAATCGACGCCGGCGCTTTAAGAAAAGGGAACGTTTTGAAAAACATTAGTGAACTTCTAAACCTACTGCTCTCGCAACCGGCGGATCCGTTCGCGCTGTCACAGGGCAAAAACCAGGTTTCCCAAAAAGGCTCCTCGCCCGATGGGACTAACTTTGGCAATCTATTGGCCCAATTGACCGCTCAGGGGTCCGGCTCCAACGCGGAGGGCAATTCCCAATCCAACCAAGCGCCTGCGGGCAACGTGCAAGGGGCTGGTCAGAATGCAACTCCAGGAACATTGGCCCCGACCGCGATAACCCCAACAGGACAAACGGAAGGCTCCATTTCCGTTTCCCAAACAACGGTCGCTATTACCGAGTCGCTCAAAGTCGACAACTTGAACCAATTGGCCCAAGCGGAACAGGCGTTGGCTTCACTAGCCAATGGCTTGTCGCAGATCATCCAAATGCTTTCCCAACTTGAACAGCAACAGCCCCAACAAGCTCAAACGGCCATTTCGTCTTTAGCGGGATTGAATTTAACCACAGCTGACCTTCAAACGATCTTGAATAGCTTACAGCCCCTGGTCCAAAAGCTTCCGGCTGATCAGAATCCCCTGCAAATGACGCCGGAACAACAATCGGCCTTTTTAAATCAAATGCTTCAGCAAATGATGCAGGCCCAGCAGATCCTTCTGGGTGTGGCGTCCCCGAATCCCGGTGCAGCCCAAACCTCAAGCGGTTCGGCGGCTGGTGTTGCAGGCCTGGGATCGAATGCATCTCTCGCAGGACAAAATGTCACCCTTCAACTTCTTTTTTCTAACACCAATATCAATGAAGCGATCCAAAACAATAATCAGACAACTCAGGTTTTCATCAATCTCGAAACATTCAAGATGTCGGCCACTTTCGTTAATGCGGGAGTCAATGTTCCGGTTGGGCAAAACCCGACTCAGGGGTCCGGCGTTCAATTCCAGCCGATCGCTCCGGTCAATTCCCCTAATCTTGCCGCAACCCTAAACCAACTTTTAGCCAATCCAGAATCAGCTCCCCAGGTTGCTCCCAATGCCAACCCAACGAGCGCTGTTGTTGCCCAACCTGCGACACAAGCGAACATGAACCAAAATTTCAACGCCTTGGTCCAGATCTTGATGCAATCCGGCGTGACCCAAGCGGCTTTGACCTCGTTCATGGCGGGCCAAGCCAGCGGGACCAACGACAAAACCAACACTTCGCAAACAGCGAATCAGCAAACTTTAACATTCGGTCCGAATCAAATCTTGCCTGTGACGAATGAGATCCAACCCGTGCTTCCAAGCGTTCAGACTGGGGCCGCTTCTAACAATAATGTTAATTCCCAACAAGGAAACCTAGGGCAAAATGTGATTTTGGCCACTGAAGCCGGTCTGGTTTCGACATTTATCGAGCAAAACGACCTTCAAGTAAATCAAGCCAAGCCATCGTCTGTAAACAACACCGAAAACATCGCGATCAACCAAGTAACGGTGCCGATAACGAGTTCGAATAACCAATTGCCGCCTTCTCAGCCGCTTTTGGGGACCGGCCAAAATAATCTTCCGAAAGCCACTGTTGTCAACCCGTCGTTGCCAGTGGTGACCCAAGCGCCTCAAGTTCCCCAACCCAACTTAACCACGCCGATCCCCACTTTGTTGAAGGGAAGTGCGCCCCTTATCGATGTCAGGGAAATCGCTATTTTGAATGACATTGTTTCAAGATTGAATGCCGTTGCTTTACATGCGACCCAGGGAAGCTTGACGTTCGGAAGTTCGGGACAGATCACCAACCCCACCATCACCTTGGATCAAGTGACGGCCGCGGTCGCCGCGACCCAATTGAATTCTTTCAATCCGCCGGTACTGAGCGGTAGTCCTTCTGTTCCTCAAAATGTTCAGGTTCCCTCGCCGCAGCAATTGGAAGTCCTGGATCAGAACGTCAAAGTGGAAGTGGTGGCCGCGGTGACACAAGTCGAAACTTCTCAAACTTCCTCATCCCTTCAGAATAATGAATCCGGCAATCAAACCGTTCCGCCGCCTGAAACGGTCCCTGCCACTTCGAACGCTTCGCAAGGGCTCTCGAATCCGACAAGCCAAACGCCCTTATCCGCGGTTTCGAATAGTTCCGTGGTTAATATCCAACAAAATGCCGGCTTAACTCCGCCGGCCGTTATTCAAGGTCCTTCCGCCCCAATAACAGCGGCTTCTGTTGGGTCCACCTTATTGACTCCGGTGAACGTTAAAAATAATTCTTTTCAAACACCGCCGGCGAATAACGCGAATAATATCCCTCCGACCATCTTTTCATTACCGCAGCCGGCTACCTTGCCCATTACACCTATAACCGCTCCGATGGTTGTGAGCACTCCGCCGCTACCCGAGCAAGCTCTCCCTCAAGACTTGAACCGAAATAATGTTCCTTTACCTACGGCGCAAGAACCGATTCTCCCTTCCGCCGCCGTTGCTGGGGAAGCCGTTAAAAGCGAAATAGTGGTCCAAGCATCAACATCCAACACAAACGCCAATAACCAAGCATTCGTTCCTGACACTAAGCCTACGGCTTCTTTGCTGCCTGTTTCTCCGGAGGCGGTCGCTTCGGTTGCAACGGTCCCATCGAGCGATACCACCCTTAAAGTTGTGGCAACCGCCGACAAAAACCTCCCGAACGCCACCGCCATCTTGAACGCCAATGCGGTATTGGGGGCCACTGTAGTTACCCCTGGAAATCCACATTCGAACACTCCGTTCGTTCTTCCCAATAATTCGGCCAATAGCCTGCCAACGGGAAGCATCGATAGCGCCCAGATCCTTAATCAGATAAGCCAACAGGTGGCCAATCAAGCCGCGGAAGGCAAGAACATTTCCCGGTTGAATTTCCAATTATTTCCTGAAAGTTTGGGCAAGGTGACGGTGCAGATCGCTTTGGTCGATCAATCGGTATCCGCTCGGATAATCGTATCGAACCCTGACGTTCGGGACGCCATTCAAAACCACATGGTCGACCTCAAAACGGCACTTAGCCAGGCAGGCCTCCAGATCGATCAATTACAAGTGCAGGTCCAAGGCGGAGGGGCCAATTTGTTGGCCCAATATTATCAATATCAGCAGGAAGGTTCGTCCTATAGGGGCTTGGTTGCACCGCCCTCGAGTATCGTGGAAAACGCGGAAAACCCTGAAAATTCGGGGCTTTTAGCGGTTTCCAGCGGCCGGTTATCCCTGGTGGATCTACTGGTTTAAGGGCGCTTTTTACGGTAATTTGGCTTAAGTTTTTGGCTGGAAAGCCGTTAGTAGAATCAGGAAGAGGGGTGATTTAAATGGTATCAGGAGTCGGAGGAAGCTCGAACAGCAATGCGTTATCCAACGCTTTGAGTTCGGCTACCAACAACAATGGTTTTGTGTCGCAGAACACGTTTTTAACGCTTCTGTTGACGCAATTGAAGAACCAGGATCCCATGAATCCGCAGGACAGCAGTCAGTTTGTCTCCCAGTTGGCGCAGTTTTCGTCGCTGGAGCAAATGACCCAAGTCACCAGCAAAATGGAGTCGGTCCTGGAAAATTCAGTCGTGAACATGATCGGTCACACGGTTACGGTCGCGGATTCCACGACGCAAAGCGGGTTCACGTCGGGCGTCGTCAGCGGGATCGTTTATTACGCGGACGGGCCGGCCATCGTGGTCAACGGCAAGAATTACGCTTTATCTTCCGTGCAGAACGTTTCGTAATAGTCGAAATCGGCCCGGACATCCGGGCTTTTGAAGGGCAGGTGAAGACAAAGTGGTTCAGCAAATTAACTTTAATGATCCTCATTTCAACGGGGTAGAGAACGTCCAAAACCAGGCGCAGCTGCAGATCATGCAGCAGCAGGCCAGCAAGGCAGCTCAATCCGTTCAGCCGTTCGACGCGCTTTTACAGTCAACGGTGGAAAAGGGGGTGGCTTTAAAGTTTTCGGCCCACGCGAAAGAACGGTTGAGTTTGAGGAATATCAACCTTTCGGCGGACGACTTGAACCGCATGAACGATGCGGTGAACAAGGCGGCTTCCAAAGGAGCCCGGCAGTCCCTGCTGGTGATGGACAACCAGGCTTTTATCGTCAGTGTTCCGAACCGAACCGTTATTACCGCGCTGGATGGCGGCAGTATGAAAGAGAATGTCTTCACGAATATCGATAGCGCGGTGATCGTTTAGTTTTGTTTTAGTTTCAAGCAGCGATCGGGCTGGACCTCTTAGAGGAAGCCCGAAAACAAGGCGGGTTGATTGCCCGACCTAAACTCTAAGGAGGAAGACAATGGGTCTTCGAGACATGTTTAGCGCAATTTCCGGTTTGCAAGCCAACAGCACCTGGTTGGATGTGATCGGAAACAATATTTCAAATTCCAACACGGTGGCTTACAAGGCCAGCCGGGTTGAATTTTCGGATCAATTCAGCCAAACACTCAACGGCGGAACGGGCGACAACCCGGCTGCGGGATTAGGCGGTACCAACCCCGAACAGATCGGTTTGGGAACCCGCGTGGCTTCCATCACGACCTTGTTCACCGAGGGTGCCCTCCAGAACACCGGGATCTCCACGGATATCGCCATCGTCGGGAACGGCTTTTTGGTCGCCAAAACGGGTGGTTCGACCCTTTTGACCAGGGCCGGGAACTTGACCTTTGATAGCAACGGTAATTTGGTGGATCAAAACGGCGGGATCATTCAAGGTTTGTCCGCCACTGTTCAATACACCACCAAGACCATTATGACCCAAGCCGGTGTCGGCGGCGCTCCCGCCCTCCCGATGTTGATCACCTCGGCCAAGCTTGGCTTTACCACGACCAGCGCGGCCGCGGCCACCAATATCCAGATCCCTCGGGATATGACCCAGCCGCCGAATGCCACCACCGTGATCAATTTCTCCGGCAACTTGGATTCGTTCCTCCAAGCGACGGACGCGGCCCATGGCGGAATTTTGGATCTCGGCGGACCGGCTGTTCCAGCGGTCGCTCCAGTTCCTCCCGAAGTCTTGCCCTTGGCTGACGCTACCACGACTTTGAACCCGGATGTTTGGGTGCCTGGTCCAACCGGTGGATTGGTCGTTGACCCTAATAACCCCAATGGCCAGGTCCTTCAACAAGCCGCCGATGCGGGCATTGACGGTGTTGTTGGAAATGCCGATGTCGCCGCAAAAGGCAACGTGACGACCGCCAATCCGAACAACTGGAGCGCGGCCATGCTGACGTTCGCTGGCGGTGCGATCAAGGATGCCTTGACCATTCGGACACAGGCTTTCAACGGTACGGCGAATTATGCTTGGGACCAGCAGCCCCCGATCAATCCGGCCCACCAGATCGTTGAGAAGGTATTTGATTCGGAAGGCAATCCGCGTCAGATCACCATCAATATGTACCAGGTTAATGACTTGGGTAATGGCGGAGTGAATAACCCGGCTGGGCCCAACCAGGTGGCCTATGCTTGGTACGCTTTCGACACTACGGGAGGAACCCAGCCTAGCTCCGCGAATATCGTAGGTGGAACGGGCTTGTTCGAGGGTGATGTGAATGGCGTTCCTTATGATCGTGGAGTCGCGGGAGACACTTTTATGGGTGATCTCTTGGTCTTCAATACGGACGGTTCCTTGCTTTCCACCGGCGGGCTTCAAGCCAATGTCCAGGTTGCTGGTATTAATGGCAACATCAACCAGCAAGCTATTCCGGATATTTATCTGCCTCCTATGGATAATCCGGGTGCACCGCCCAATCCGATTCCGAATCCTCTTCCTCCGACAAACCCAATGGGCGGACCGGCTTCGCCGATCCCAACCCAAGGCGCTGAGATCACCCAGATCTCCCTCGATTTCGGAACGGCCGGAGTCTTGGGTAAGGGTCAAAGGGATGGTGTCTACAGCGACGCGGAAGGGACTTATCAGATCGTGAACGGGGTCAACACCTACGTTCCGAACTCGACGGCCTTCGCCAAGAGCCAAGATGGTTTCGCCATGGGTCTCTTGTCGAGTGTGTCCTTCGACGCGACGGGTACCATCAATGGGACCTTCACCAACGGCCAGACCACGGCCATTGGCCAGGTCGTCATCGCGATGCCGAACAACGCCGATGGGTTGAGCAAGGTAGGGGATAACTACTACCAGGCATCACCCAACTCCGGCGCCATGTTCGTCGGTTTCGCGGGGCAAGACGGAGTGGGAACGGTCCAGGGAAGCACCTTGGAACTTTCCAACGTCGACCTCACGGTGGAATTGACCAACATGATCATCGCTCAACGCGGGTTCGACGTGAATTCGCGCGTGATCTCGGTCGAGAATTCCAACCTCCAGATCCTGAGCCAATTAGGGCAGGGTGGTTGAGGTTAAGGTTTGACCAAGACTTTCAGCGCCTGAACTTTAGGAGCTGAACTTGAATCGAGCGGCGCTTCCTTCGGGAGGCGCCGTTTTTTTTTTGACAGGATCGAAAAGTTTGCGTTTTTAATTGTGGAATTGGAGTAAAATGCCGTTAGGTAAATTAAGTCAACCTACACTTGAGGCCTTCTCTTGAGGAATTTTAAAGCTCTCTTTTTGATCTTCTTTGTCATTGTTTTCATGGTCGGTTGCAAGAAGTCCGCGACAAGCCCCGGCTCGGGCTCCTCTTGGATCGAGGCCACCGCGCACGCGCCCTTTGCCCCTCGCTACGGGCTTTGCGGCACAGTTTTCAATGGATTGATGTGGGTGGTTGGCGGCGCCAGTGGGCCCGTGACGACCTACTATTCCGATGTTTGGGACTCTTCCAATGGTTCCAGTTGGACCCGCGCTTCCAGTGGTGCGCCCTTTGGAGGGCGTTTTGGAAGCCAACTGCTATCCTATAACAATCAACTTTGGCTCATCGGTGGAAACAATTCAGGTGCTTTCAAGAACGATGTTTGGACCAGTACGGACGGCGCCAATTGGACCCAGGTCTTAGCCCCGACCGTCAGTGGAACGGCGACCCAGTTCAGCCCCCGGGAGGACTTCGCGTCCCTGGTTTATAACAACCAAATGTGGGTCATTGGCGGGTATAGCAACGGGAACCGGAACGATATTTGGAACTCGACCGATGGGGTAACCTGGAACCAAGTTCTTCCTAACGGGCCGGCTTCCGCCACCCACTTTTCGGGCCGGTGGGGGCTTTCCGCCACCGTTTACAACAACGCCATGTGGGTCCTTGTCGGGGCCCAATCGACCTCGCCTAACGTCGATCCGGTCACGGTTTATAGCGATGTTTGGACCTCGACGACGGGAACGACTTGGAACCGGGTTTCGCAGGCGAATATCTTTGATTCGATTTATTTCAGCCAGGCTTCCGCTTTCAATGGGGAAATATGGCTAACGGGAGGATTCCTCGCGGGATGGGGAGCAAGGAATATCGTTGATACCACCGTCGATGGTATCAATTGGACAGGCGCTTTTGGGCCATTTCTCTATCGGTTCGACCACCTGAGTTTGACTTACAATAATGCGCTATGGGTCATTGCCGGTTGCGATAATGTTTGCCAAAGCGCAAGCGGCTGTGCGGTGACCTATTTGAACGATGTTTGGTATACCCGGTAATTCCGGCTTGCCTTAGGGCCTTTAGCTTATCCAACGACGCAAAGGCGGAAAGACCACAATGATCCTTGTTACCAGGCTCAATGGCCAAGAAGTCTACATCAATGCGGACCTTATCCTTTTTCTCGAAAGTTCACCCGAAACCATCCTGACCCTTGAAAACGGAAAGAAAATCACGGTCAAAGAAAGCATACCCCAAGTGGTGGACCGGGTCGTTGAGTTCAAGGCCCGCTGCTATCCCAAAGTCGTTCCGTCTCAATAGCGATATCGTGTCGATGTGATAACCCTTTTCTGGGCTTTTTCTTGGGGTGGGAAGGACACGAACCCCTGATTGAAACGGTTGCACGAATAACAGTTCAAGGGGATAATACCCTATGTCGGTTGTCGCAATTGTTTTAAAAAAACCGTGATTTAACCTTAATACGTTTACATGGTTTCATCTTTACTATCGATGGCTAGTCACGCCGTGAGGAATCGGAAATCTTATGCACAGAGGGACGCCTGAAACCGATTCAACAGCCTGCATGGATGGGCGATTGGTATTCCGCTTTTTCTCAAAGTTACGGATCGATATAAAGTTTCGAGGGGTTTGAATGATTGTTAAAAAGCTGTTTTATTTTCCCTTTGTATTATTTTTGTTTTTTTGTTTTTTTATAAGTTGTAATCCCTCCTTCGCCTTGACTGGCGAGCCGCAGGAGTGGTTTGGCTCCGGAGTTACGACACTGACCAATTGGACCGCCTCCTCCTCGGGCGGGTTTACGGCGACCCTTTCCCAAGGTGTTTCGCCACCGGCCGATCCTTACGATTTGAATCCTAGCGGGCCGAAATACTATGGGAAAATTTCGATGGCATCGGATTGTGGAAGTTGCAATGTTACCCTGACCTATACCGACCCAACCCCCTCCAATCCCACGACCTTTATCCAAATGGATTTTTATAATTCTTTTAATACTTTCAGCCCCGCCTTGATCGTGAGCGACGGTAGTATTTCGGCCACCGTTACGAGTAACGACATTTTGGACTGTACCCAATCCCCTCCCCAACAAACGACCACAAATCCCGGGGATTGGACCACCATTTACATCGATTTAACGGGATTGGGTTTGGGTAACATCCAGAAAGTCACGTTGGTAGTTCCTGCCGCCGCTCAATTGAATCTGTATCCCATTTATGTCGATAACCTAAAAGGAAGCAATATTCCGCCCGCCAGTTGTGGTGGTACTCCAACGGATACCTATACCCCTTCCCCTACGATAACTCCGACTCCTACCGACACCGCTACGATAACACCAACCTATACCCCAACTTCTACATTCCCCAATACCCCCACTAAAACCCCGACCCCAAGCGTTACCGATACTCCCACGCCTTCCCCCACGGCCACCCACACATTTTCTTCCACTCCGACCTCTAGCCCGACCGCCACCTTGAGCATTACGCAAACTTTCACACCGACGAGCACAATAACCTTAACACCGCCTAACACTTCAACCCCGACCAATACTCCTTTATTTACTTCGACCAATACCTTTTCGGCAACCCCGACATCAACTCCCAGCGCCACCTTGACGCGGACCCCGACCAATACTCCTTTAGCGACTTTTACCAATACCTTCACGTCTACGCCCTCGTCCACATTTACCATCACACCTACCTCCACTCCAACCCATACCTTTACGACGACTTCAACCTTCACCCATACCTTTACCCCGACCATTACCAATACTCCCGGGCCTACCTCAACCTTTACCCAAACCCCATGCCCTATTGTTGTCTATCCCGATCCGATGGATTTCCAACATGTGCCCGCCTACAACAATCAATGTCCAGGAAGTTCCGCCTGCATCAAGTTCGGCTGTGTGCCAGTGGGTTCCACACTCAAAATTTATACCGTTTCGTTGGGATTGGTCCGCAGTTTTTCTTCTAGCGATCCTAATTTCACCTTGGCTTCGAGCCTTAATGTCGGTACTTTTACTTGGGACGGAAATAACGGCGATGGAAATCCCGTATCGTCCGGTTTTTATCTCTATGTGGTGAATGGACCGGGCGGCAGGAGTTTTGGTAAATTCGCGATATCGCGCTCTTGGAACGGACCGTAATGCAATTAGTCCCACGGCTACGAACGACCATTGGCATGTTTTGCCTATTGTTTTTGACATTTTCCCACTCCCATTCCCAAACCGTTAGCAATGGGGGCCGGGCGGCCTATGACTTTTTAAAGATCTCGCCAATTTCCAGGGCCATCGCCGTAGGCGGTGCCTATACCGCCATGGGGGATGATGTCGGATCCATTTATTACAATCCCGCCGGTCTTGCGAGTGTTTTGACGAACGAATTGAATGTGACCTATCTTTCCCTTTACCAAGGATTTAATTACGAATTTTTGGCCTACGCCTACCCCTTGGGGGAATCACTGCCCTCGGTCGGCGGGACCGTTGCTTTGAGCGCGAGTATGCTGCAACCGGGAAGTTTGCAACGAACCAATGATTTTGGCGTTACAACGGGCACCTTTTCCAGCGGGGACCAGGTCTTTTCATTGGCCTATGCCCGAGCATTCGGGCCGAATGTCCATGTGGGCCTCTCGGTCAATATGATTCAACAACAAATCGACACGGTTTCAAGTTCGCTTTTCGATGTGGATGCGGGACTGATTTTTTTGCCACCCTTTGACGGTATGCGAGTGGGTCTGTCGCTTAAGAATATGGGGGCCCAGTCTTCGGGGTTCAATCTTCCTTTTACGGCAAACGCGGGGATTTCTTACCGCCGATATGAAATTTTCAACGAACAGGACGACGGCGCCTTATCCGCCGAGGTCGCCTTTCCCCTTCAGCCCATTGAGGATCCGGTGGGGGTCAAGGTGGGTGGGGAATATAACTTCAAATGGGTGGGGAGCCGGGCAACCTTACGAGCGGGTTACGAGTTCCTGGATACTTCGCTGAATGGTGTAGGCCTGGCTTTAGGCGCGGGTTACGGTCTGGATTTTGGGGGAACGGTGCTCTTCCTGGATTACGCCTATGCCCCCGCGGATATTTTTGGAAGCGCCCATCGGATATCTTTAACGACAAAGTTTTGATTCAATAACTGGAACCTCAAATGACCTTTTTTTTCAAAAATCAATTTGTTTTGATCCTTCTCCTAACCATTGGAGTTTTTGCGACTATAAGCTTTTCGCAAGCCCAAACCGTCGGCACAACGACTGCTGATATCCTTAAGATCAATCAAGGAACCCGTCCGTCGGCCATGGGCGGGGTTTTTACCGCCATGGGGGACGATGTTTACTCGATCAATTACAATCCGGCGGGACTAAGTTACATCAAGGCCACCCAAGTGGTGGTCATGCATTTGGATAGTCTTGCCGACATTCAATACGAATATTTGGCTTTTGGTACGGCTTTTGGCTCCAGTAACGTGATAGGGGTGAATTTGACTTATCGACACATGCCCCCCATCGATAATCAGAATAACGATCCCGCTGGCGCGGTCAATTCGGATGACCTACTGGGCTCTTTGTCCTATGCCTGTAAGTTGGGGGATAATCTACGTGCGGGGTTGACCTTCAAATACCTTAAGAGCACCTTGGCTTATTATTCGGCATCGGCGGTCGGATTTGATATCGGGGCTATTTTGGACCGTCTTCCTTACGGCATCCGTATCGGAGCAGCAGTCCAAAACTTGGGAACGGGTATGACCTATACTCCCGGCGGGTCAGGTTCCACTTCGGGTTATCCCTCCGAAAATCTTCCCATGTTCCTGCGATTCGGGCTTGGGACGCACCAAGTGATCGACGGGACCAAGGACTTGAACGTGGCCCTTGAAGTTTTCAAACCCGCCGATCAAGACATCAAGTTGGGGATCGGGGGGGAGTTTTGGGTGTTTCCGGAACTTTTCGCTGTTCGCGGCGGATATAAGATCGAAAACCTTGGTTCGCCTTATGGCGGGTATGACTATTTCAATAATGCCGTTCCGGGCGTCCCCAATGCGTTCAACAATTATACGATCGGCTGCACTCTGACCCGTCGTGTTGACGGCGATGATTTTTCCGTCGATATCGCCTACAACCCCGCGAATTTCACCTCGACAACCACGGACACTTTTTTCTTTGCTTTAAACCTCAAGTTCAATCAGCTGCGCATCTTTTAAGTAGATCTTTACCTTCCTCCTTTCTGTAATTGACAAGCGCTAGTGGCCCTGTTAATCTTCAAAACCTGCAACTTATGGTTTTGAATCATTTTCAAAACATCCAATAATATTGGAGCCGAGGTAGCTCAGTTGGTAGAGCAGCGGACTGAAAATCCGCGTGTCGGCAGTTCGATTCTGCCCCTCGGCACCACTTTTCCAAATACTTTTCCACATCACGCATGGGTTCAAGGGGATCGGATGACTACAGTCCCGGTTGAAATTTTAAACTCTTGCGATATCCGCGGGACATATCCCAAGCCGCTGGGTAATCCACAGGCGGAGCAAATCGGATGGTCGCTCGGTACACTTATCAAGGGCGAATCCCATCGAAACATCAAAGTGATCGTGGGACGAGACGCCCGACATTCCAGCGAAAATCTGCATCGATCCTTAATCCAAGGTCTCCGGAATACCGGCCTTAAAATTGTGGACGCGGGAATGGTGTCATCACCTCTGCTTGCCTTTTCCACTCGTTTTTCCGGGGCGTCGGTCGGGGTCATGGTTACAGCGTCCCACCATCCAGCGGATTACAATGGATTCAAGTTTTTTGTGGAAGGTACCCCCGCCCCTGTTTCCTGGATCGAGCGCCTCTACGGGGTCTTGAAAAGCCAGATTTTTCGGAAAGGAGCAGGGATTGTTGAGCGTAAAAATTTCTTTCCGGATTACCGGAACTCGCTTGTCAACACGATCGCTCAAAACTTCCAAGGAATAAAGATGGTCGTGGACGCCGGAAACGGGATGGCGGCTTTGACCGCGCCGATGGTTTTCGAGGCGTTGCATTGTGACGTTAAAGTTCTGAATGAGAAGCTGGATGGGGATTTTCCGGGCCGTGGAGCGGCCTCTTCCGATCCCCAAGGTCTTGAGGTGTTAGGCACTATTGTTCGAAGGGAAAAAGCACAAATCGGGGTTTCCTTCGATGGGGATGGAGATGGTGTGAGTTTTGTGGACGAGAAAGGCCGGGAAATTCCCAACGAGTCGATCCTTTGTCTTTTCGCAAAGGATCTTTTGATCCAAAATAAGAATGCCCGGGTGGTTTACGATGCGAAGTGCTCTGATTGGGTTGAGAAGACTGTTCGGGAAGCGGGGGGGACGGCCATAATCGAGAAGTCAGGCCACACCTTCATCTTCAGCAGGATGCGGAAAGAAAAGGCCTTTTTAGGCGGGGAAGCTTGCGGTCATTTTTTTCTTCCGGGTCCTTTTCCGGGGGATTCGCTCTACGCCACTTTGCGTCTTTTGGAAATACTTAAGGGCGACCCAAGATCGCTGTCCCAAATGTGTTCCGACTTTCCGAGCCGAGTCACCACCCGTGATATCGAAGTCGAATTTTCTAAGGAGCAGTATCAAAATGTCCTCGAAGGGCTTAAATCCCACGCGGTTGAAATGGGAGCCCAGGTCTCGAATCTGGATGGAATAAGGGCCGTTTTCAAGGATGGATGGGGTATCGTTCAACCCTCTGTTGCGGGTTTTTTTCTCTCCTTCCGATTGGAGGCCCCGACAAAAACACAGTTAACCAAGCTGATCACCGAATGGTTTCAGGGTTTTCCGGAAATTCAGCAGTTGATTTTGAAAAGATATGCTGAATTTTGAAAAAACCGTCCGTTTTGATCGACTGGGCGAGGGATTGGAAGGTTTTCCGTGATCTATTGTGTTTTTATTGGTCCGACGAAGGATAAGCGTCTTAAGGGGTTGGTGGGGGAATTTCACCAAAGACTGGAACGCCTTTGGCCTGTCACCTTGGTTGAGTTGCCGGAAAAAACAAAGGATATTTTAAAGTGGATCGAGGGCAAAGAAGGCCGGGGTTTGGTCGTCTCACTGGATGCCCATGGAGAGTCGATGGACTCAAAGTCTTTTTCCAATTGGGTGACCCAGTCCGCGCGGGATATTTATTTTTTTGGATGGGGAGCGACGGGGCCGCCGCCGCAGTTGTTGCCTCCCGGTGTTAAAAGTTTGAGCCTTTCTCCCATGACCTTCTCGCACGAAATCGCGCGACTTTTGCTCCTGGAACAATTGTACCGGGCGGGAGCCATTTTGAGAGGGCACCCCTACCCCAAATAAGCCGCTTGGCCGATCTTTTTAACTTCGGGAGGTCAAAACATGGAACCTAATTCGGGTTTTGCCCGTCTTACAGTAGGATAAGACCTTAATGTCATTCTGGAGGTTTGAAATGGTGAAGCTTAAAAGCGAATGGTTGTTCGCGACCTTGCTGACGACTCTATTGATGTTCTTGTCCATCCCTTCTTTATCCAACTCGAGAGCCGACGAGCAGACCACCAATGGGGCCGAGCAAGTTGAATATATCATCGAGGATCTTCAGGGATCGGATGTCCGGGTACTAGAAGAGGGCTCTAAGGATTGGGAGTCGGCTGAAGAAGGGCAGGTATTGGATAGCGGGGATGAAATTAAAGTGGGGAAGGGATGTGAAGCGACCTTGATGCTTCAGTCGGAAACTTCAGTCCATTTATCCGAAGGCACTGATATCAAGGTCGAAGAGATTACAGCCAACTCATCGAGCGGTTTCTTAAGCCGTCTTCAGGTATTTACGGGGACCCTCCTAGCGGATGTCAAAAAACATTTGGAGGAAAGTCATTCAACTTTTGAGATCGAATCTAACGGGGTCGTTTGTGGTGTTCGCGGGACCGCCTTTGAGGTAAGTGCGCAAGGAGAAACCGCCTTGGTGGCGACCCATGAAGGTTCGGTCTCGGTGGGGAATGGTTCTGAATCCCATCAGGTGGATGCCGGAAATATATCGTCTTTCCAAAAAGGTAAATTCCTAACCGAGCGAAAATTAGAAAAGTTGGAAATGAGCCGCTTTCAAAAATGGAGGGCCTTTCGCAACAGGGTCTGGAAAAAGCGTCTTCAGCGCCTTGCCGATATCCGGGCCCATAAACGCAATCCTTGGAAAAGGCGCCATCCTCGCCTTGAAAGGGCCATCCTTCGCCATGAACTAAAAAAGAAAAGACATCGTCAGGATTGATAATTTCTGGCATAAAAATCTTTCGAAGAATACAATAAAAGCAAAGAGAGAGGGTCCACCCCTCTCTCTTTGCTTTTCACCCCCTTTGAATCAATCGGGCATTTTCAATGAGAGTCGGAGCCCCATGGACGTCGCAAAAAGGTTAAGTTCGGTTGAATCCGGTCTTAAGATCGAAACCCGTGCCCAACAAAATGAAATGGCCCAGGCGGTAGCCCAAACCCTCGAAAAGGGTGGTTTCCTGATGGTGGAGGCTGGGACCGGGGTCGGCAAGAGCTTTGCCTATCTTCTGCCCGCCCTGGAATATGCCCTACAAAAAGGAGGGCCGGTGGTTGTTTCGACCCATACCTTGACCCTCCAGGAGCAGCTGTTCCAAAAGGATCTTCCGATCGTTCAAAGGGCCCTTGCGAACGAAGGTCTCGGGGTCTCAACGGCCGTTTTAATGAAGGGAAGGGGGAATTACCTTTCAAAAAGACGGCTGGCCCTGGCTTTGGATGAAAATCAACAGATGGATCTTCCGGGCGAAGATGACGGTTTATTGAAGATACAACAATGGGCTTCGACGGCTAACGAAGGTACGCTTTCCTCCCTTGGGTTTTCGATCAAACCTGATATTTGGAACGAGGTCAAAAGCGATCCTTTTCATTGCCTTGGTCCCAAATGCAATACCTTCGATTCCTGTTTTTATCATTCGGTCAGGCGCAAGGGTTACGGAGCCCATTTAATATTGGTCAACCATGCCCTCTTGTTGGCTGATCTGGCCTTGAAAATGGAGGAAGAACAGGGAGTCTTGCCACCCTATCAGGTTTTGATCGTGGATGAGGCCCACCATCTTCCCGCGATCGCTTCGGAGCATTTGGCCACTTCCTTCTCGCTTTCGGATTGTTTAGGACTCGTCAAGCGTCTGTTGTTCTCGGATGATAAATCGGACAAAGGGAAGAAAGGACTTTTTGCCCTTTTGCCCACGTCGGGGGCCGGGGAAGCGGTTATGGAGTTCAGGGCCGCCGCCGAAGGATTTTTCAATGAGATCGCATTGTCCTCCCTTCCTATAACGGCGGTGAACCGGTCCTACCCTTTACCGATCGACACGCCTTCTGTTGAAAGGATCGCGATTCCCCTTCAAAAGATAGAATCCCTTTTGGA